>Ga0105347_1000554_pt1 | contig 17514 bp, 17 predicted proteins | sample EasRivMeERMLT890_FD_89677 | JGI IMG/M metagenome (GOLD analysis project Ga0105347, IMG submission 89677) | Soil microbial communities from meander-bound floodplain in the East River, Colorado, USA - East River MetaG ERMLT890 | ecosystem: Environmental > Terrestrial > Soil > Floodplain | place... | reverse complement strand
GCCGCCGCATCCGCAGTCACGCCGAGGTTTCCCCACGCCATGCAGTTGCCCTGCACATCGGCCTTGCAGGCGTGCACGATGGCGAGGTCGGGGTGCAGGGCTTTCACGGCCACCAGGCGCTCATCGCTCACCGGCGAGTCGAAGGCCACCAGTTCGGGACTCCCGTCGAGCAAGGAACTCCCCAGGGTGGAACGTGTGGGCAGAAACGGTACGCCCAGCGCGGCCGCGTGCAGTGCCAGAGCCATGGTGAAGTTCGAATAGTCCACCACTTCGAGCGGGCGCGGCACTCCGTTTTCCACGGCGCGGCGGAAGTTGTAAGCGGAACCCATCATGACATTGCCCACCCACGCCGCCATCACCTTGCGCACGCACCCGGCGCCGATCAACTGGTCGAAGAGGATGTCGGAGATGGGCCCGATGAGCACGAGATCCTGTTTGCCCTGGCGGATGATTTCGTGGCCTGCGGCGAACGGGATCTTCTGCTCCATGTAGGTGCCCGTTACGATCGACGAGCCGGGTGCCACCAGTCGATCGATCGCCTCGGCGAGGCCGATTACTTTCGACGTCACGCGCCATCCTTGCGGATTTCGATCACGTCACCCAGGCGGCAGTATTCGTTTCCGCCCAATCGTCCGAGGGGCATAAGCCGCCGGGCATCCACCAGGCCGGTGGCCGGGTCGAGCACATCGGGATCGATGTGAAACAGGACGACGCGACCGTAGTACACAACGGTCCCCGTGTCCTTGATTTCGTGGCGATCGTGCAGCATGCACTCCATCTGCACCGGCGCACCGCCGATTCGTGGCGGGCGGACTTGCTCGGAGGGAATTGCGGCCAGCCCGGCTTCTGTGAATTCGCTTGTGCCATAGGGATAATCGTGACCCGTGCGCACCATCTGACGGCCCAGGGATTCGTTGCAGATATTCACGGTAAATTCGGGAAGGTGATCTATGTTCTTCGACGTGTCCTTCACTTCGCCTCGCCGCAATCCCACGGCGAACGCCAGCACCGGTGGAAACGACGACACGCCCATGAAGAAGGAGAACGGTGCACAGTTGGCCACGCCATCCGGGCCGAGCGTGGCCACCCAGGCGATGGGCCGCGGGATCAGGAGGCTGGTGTTCAATGCATAGGCCGCCCGCTTGTCGAGCTGGCCCGGGTCGATGGATTTGTAGGTCTTCAGATCCTGCGTGCTCATGTGGCTATCCTGTCCAGAAGCGCTCGGGATCGCAGCGCCTCAGTGCCGAAAGTTCTGCCGGGGCGGGTTCGGGAGTTTCGCGACAGTCGGCAGCGGCCTCCAGATCCCAGCCGGTGTTCTCGCGCACGGACTCGACCGTCTCTCCCGGATGGAAGGAGGCCAGGCGCCCCACGCAGTCGGGCGAATCGAAGCGGATGATTCCGCGCGTGGTGATGAGGGCCGACGTGCCGCCGCGACTCAACCCCACCGACGTGCGCCAGCCGCGCCCCTCGCCCCAGCCGGGGGACGTGATGTAATCCACGCGAGGCACGAGGCGAGTTGCCTCGTGTTTCATCAGAGCCACGACGCGACCCGCCAGGCAGGCGATGTCGCAGGCCCCGCCGGATCCAGGCAGACGCACCCTTCCCCGTTCCCCTTCGACATATGTGGAGTTGAGGTTGCCGTATTGATCCACCTGTGCGGCGCCGAGAAACCCGAGCGCCACGCGGCCGGACGCAAGGGGACCCATGACGGACAGCATGTCTCCCAGCATGGTGGCACCTTCCAGGTTGGGACCGTCGGCCATGGTATAAATTAGACTCTCGGCTGGCACTTCACGGATGACTCCGTTTTCGTACAGACCCACGGCGTCGGGTGCATGCGTGGAGCGGGCCACCGCGAAGGCCAGAAGAGGCAACCGCATGCCCACGAATACCACTTCCCCGTCACGAATTTCGCGCGCGGCCGCCACGACCATTCGCATCCCCACCGTGACGTCGGCCCCCGCGTGTGCCATGGCGGGCAACGTACGAACCGGACTTCGGGTGGGGCAACGGGAAGCGCACAGGGTGCGCGATGCGGAAGGAGAGTTTAAATGGTGCGAAAGGGGGGACTCGAACCCCCATGGGTTTCCCCACTGGATCCTAAGTCCAGCGCGTCTGCCAGTTCCGCCACTTTCGCATGGGTGCCGCTACATAGCAGGGCGGACGGGCGTCCGCAAGCGTCGTCACACTGTCTCCGTGGATTCGAGCGGATGAGGGAGGCTGCCGCTGACGAAAGATCGTCAGTGCTCAGTTCCGCCCGGCGGCCACAGCTCCGTTGACGTGTTGGGCGTGGCGTGACGAGCCGCGTTCACACGCACTCCGATCTGAACGATGAACAGACGGTTGTACCAGGACGATGGAGCGACTCCTCCGCCTGGAAACGTCACCGCTTCCGTGCTCCAGTAAGGCGTCCAGTCGCGATCGTAGCGGAACTCGAAGAACAGAACATCCTCACCCACGGTGATGTCCTGCCCGATGCCCAGCGACACTCCGAACGTGACCGGCTCGTAGGGCGGAGCACTCCAGGGCGCGGTGGGCGAGCCAGAGGATGGATGTGAGTGATACCCCTTGTCGCTGAGGAGAATGTCGACACGTGGTGCGGCCAGGAAGTAAAAGCTCGCGTCGCCCAGTGGAAACGTGAAGTGCACGTCGCTGTGACACGAGAGATACGAGAGCGATTTGTGAGAGCCGTCCCGGTACGCCCCCCATAGCGAGGAGTCCGTCACGTCGTAGCCGATGTAGCCGCCCTTGTACAGCAGGCTCAGGGACGGCACCCATCGCCAGCGACCGAACGGCACACTTACGAACAGGGAGGGGACGATCTGCCGATCGGCATACGTGTCGGTGAAGCCGGAGAACATGGAGGCTGTCCCGAACTGATCGTTGACGCTCAGGCCCAACTTGAATCCCGGATCGGCGGCCCGCGCTGTGTCCACCGCCACGCCCGAAAGGAACACGAAGAGTCCGACGGCACCCCGGATGGATCTCAGGGCCACACACACTCCCCAGAATCTGCTGAAGCTCACGCCTGCCCCCAGTACCAGACACCTGACCCCTTGGACCTGCCATGTATTCCCCGGTGCCTCGGCTTGTGCGCGACTGTCCGGTACCGTACCCTTGCGATCACATCAAGATCGCTCCCACCCATCAGCGGAGGTCCCAGGATGAAATCGTGGTGCGCCGTCGTGATCACCGGACTTCTGGCAGCCTGCCAGGCGGACCCGGTCCCCAATGTCACCCTCAACGACGTTCACTCCCGGCTCAACGAGACACAGGTCGACGAATACCACGAGCCCGCCACCAAAGACGAGATGGTGGCCCTGGTCTCGAGTGCGCGGCGCGAAGGCAAGGCGGTAAGTATTTCCGGCGGTCGACACGCGATGGGCGGCCAGCAGTTCGGCGCCGGGACGTTGCATATTAATACGTCCCGTTACAAGCGCGTCCTCGGTCTCGATGCAGAGCGCGGCCTGGTCACCGTGGAATCGGGCATCACCTGGCCCGACCTCATGGACTGGCTTTCCACCTATCAGGCCGGGGAGCCGAATCCATGGGGCATTCGCCAGAAGCAGACCGGCGCCGACCGGCTGAGCATCGGAGGAGCGATCTCCGCCAACGTCCACGGACGCGGGTTGAACCTCGCCCCGTTCGTGGGAGACGTGGAGTCCTTCGAGCTGATCGCTGCGGACGGCCATCTCGTGGTCTGCAGCCGCGAACAGAATGCGGAATTGTTCTCCCTGGTGGCGGGCGGTTACGGGCTCTTCGGGATCATCACGGAAGCCACGCTGAGACTTTCGCCGCGCATCAAGGTGGAACGGACGGTCGAGCTGGTGGCCCTGGAAGACGTGTCACGCAGAGTGGCCGAGCGCATCCAGGATGGCTATCTGTACGGCGACTTTCAGTTCAAGACCGACGAACGAGCGGAGGACTTTCTGGAAACGGGCGTGTTCTCCTTTTACAAACCCGTGGAGGCCGACCGGCCGCTCCCGGAGGAGCAGCGACGCCTGTCGGACGAACAGTGGGCCGAGCTGTACAAGCTGGCCCACCTCGACAAGTCGCGGGCGTTCGAGCTGTACTCCGGCTACTACCTCAAGACCACCGGACAGGTGTACTGGAGCGATGCGCACCAGATGTCGGAGTACATCCAGGGACTGGATCCCTTCATCGACAGCGTGACGAACGCCCGCGCCCCCGGCAGCCTCATGATCTGCGAGTTCTACGTGGCCCGCGACAGCCTGGCCGCCTTCATGCGCGCGGCCAAGGCGAGTTTGCTCCGCGAACACGCCAGCCTGATCTACGGCACGGTTCGATTCATCGAGAAAGACGAGGAATCGTTTCTGGCGTGGGCGCGCGAGAACTGGGCCACCATCGTGATGAATCTGCGCGTGACGCACGACTCCGTGGGCATCGCGGACGCCCAGAGGCAGTTTCAGGCCCTGATCGACGACGCGCTGGCATTGAATGGCAGCTACTTTCTCACGTACCATCGCTGGGCGCGCAAGGACCAAGTGCTGAAGGCCTATCCGCAGTTCGTGCAGTTTCTGAAGTTGAAACACCAGCACGATCCCGAGGAGCGCTTCCAGAGCGACTGGTACAGGCATTACAGGGACATGTTCAGAGCGGACCTCGCGCACACAGACTGAGCGTGACGGCGACTCTACAGCTTGGCCCCTTCGTGATGGCTGAGCCGGCCACTGCGATCACCGATTTCATTCTGGCCGCATCGTCGTGGTGGTTCGCCCGGCGGCTTCGCGACGGAACGTCCAGCGCGGCGCGCAGGTGGTGGAGCCGGGCCTTTGTATTCATCGGTGCAGGTGCGCTCGCCGGAGGCGTGTGGCACGGCTTTCACCAGGTCATGCCTCCGGTCGTTGACTCTTCGCTGTGGCGGCTCTGCCTGCTGTTGACACTGGCTTCGAGCCTGTGCCTGTGGCAGGCTGCGGCCACCGGCTTCCCGCTGGCGAGTCATCCGGAGTCATGGCGTCGACTGGGCTGGCTCAAGGCGGCCGCGTGCGCTGTGCTGGCACTGCTTCGCCCTGAGTTTCTGGTGGTGCTGACCGATTTCGCGGCCAGCATGCTCTTCCTCGCCGTCAGAACACTGCTGAACCGTCACCGGCCGGAAGCTCCGGCCTTCCTCACCGCCCTGGCGCTGTTTGCGGCAGGCGCGGCGATCCAATCACAGGGCTGGGCTCCTCACGCAGGCTTCAACCACAACGACCTGTTCCACGTGATCCAGCTTGCGGCCAACTGTGTCTTTTTCGTCGGGGCTCGAAAGACCTGAGGTCGTCGGCCTGGCCCCAGCGGTGCAGGGCGCAAACGAACGGGGCGGGAGCCCCCTTGCCAGGGTAACTCCCGCCCCTTCCAACTCGACTCGCACGATCGGAACAAGGATCCGACCGTACGCATCCTACCGCCTCAGCACGGACACTCCCAGAGACTCGGAATGATCGTGCATGGATCACACGGAGGCGGACCGCCCTTGAAGATGAAATTCACGAGCTTGATGATGTCCGCCGAGTTGACCACTCCGTTGCAATCGACGTCTCCGACCGCGGGGCACGGACACGGAGGCAACCCGCCCTTGAACACATAATTCACCAGGCCGATAATATCCGCCGAGGTGACGGTGCCCGAGCAATTGACGTCGCCCGGCACGGTGATGATGCAGTTGTAGTTCCACTGCAACTTGCGGGTGGGCACCAGGAGCAGCTCGCTGTTGCGCGTGACGATCTGATGCTGTCCGAACTGGTCGATCGCGATGCGCGTGTTGACCATGGGATCCTTGGGCGAGATCTCGTAGGCCACATAGTGCGTCGTCGAGTCGTTGATCCCTTCCCCGTTCTTCGAGGCCGGCGTGAGGAAGTACACCGGTGTGAGTACGTCCACCACCTCCGGGATGGGATCGAACTGGTCCATGATCTGCGTCAGCCGGGTAAACGGGATCGGATTGCGCACCCTGTAGGCCTTGTAGTGATCCACCTGAGTGGGATCCGGGGCCGGATGCGGCAGCTTCTGTGCCGGGACCAGCAGGTACGAGGCCTGGCCGATGACGAAGGTGTCCAGACCGAACTGGTTGTCGTAGACGACGCGCAGGCAGGTGTTCTTGCCTGTGGCGCCATACCACAGCAGATGGTCGTCCGGCCGCACGATGGGATGAGTGTCCTTCTGCGCCGGGTTGGACAGGTAGTCGATCGTGTCCAGCCGCATGATGTCGGTCATGAACTGGTCCACCACATCCACTGTGGCGAGGAACGGAATCGGTTCCAGCCTCCAGCTCTTGTAGTGGTTCTTGGCCGAATCCTGCGGTGGACCCCAGGTGATCTTATGCGACGGCACCAGCAGAAGTTCGCTGTTGCCGATGGGCAACTGCCACACGCCAAACTGGTCGGCCGTGGTCCGAACCATGCCGGCTGTGCCGGGAGACTTCGGATAGATCTCGTAGGCCACATAATGAGTGTCCGAACCGAACATCGGCTCGTTGTTCTTCTGGGCCGGGGTGAGGAAGTACCGCTGCACTACCGAGTCGATGAATTCCGGCCCCAGCACGTCGAACTGGTCCTGAATCTGGATGAACGCACCCCCCGGGCGCCGGTAGGTGGTGGGGTCCAGAATCTGATAGGCCGTGTAATGGCCCAGCAGGCTGTCGGGTGCCGGGTGGGGATCCTTGCGGCAGGGCACCAGCAGGTGCGTCAGAGGACCGATATGAATGGTGTCGCGCTGGAACTGATTGTCGAATTCCACACGCAGAGTCTGCGTGGGCTGTTGCGACACCGCCCGGTACCAGTTCAGATGGTCATCCGGCCGTTTGATGCCTGACGTGTCCTTGATGCACGGATTGGAGAGGTACTCGAGCCCCTGGAGAAACACCTGGTGATCGTAGAACTGATCCACCGTCGTGGCCAGGCCGGTGAACGGCTGGGGCGGACTCACGCGCCACGTCTTGAAGTGGTTCTTCAGCGTGTCGTTGGGCTCGTCCGGCGGCCGCACATGGAGCTTGTACGTGGGCACCATCAACAACTCGCTGTTGGTGGTCTGGAGAATGTGCGGTCCGAACTGATCCACCGTCTGCCGCGTCGTCCCGAGGGTTCGCTTGGGGATGAAGTCGTACGCCACGTAGTGCACCACCGAGTCGAAAATGGGCTCTCCGTTCTTGCTGGCCGGCGTAAGGAAGTACAGGGGCGTGAGCTGATCCACCGTCCAGGGGGTGGGAAAGAACTGGTCGAACAGCGTGGTGACGCGGATGAACGTCACGGGATTCAGAATTCGATACGCTTTGTAATGATCCAGCTCCGGACGGGGCGCCGGATGCGGCATCTTCTGGGTGGGCAGGATCAGGTGAGTCGGCGAGCCGATCTGCACCGTGTCGAGCCCGAATTGGTTGTAGAACTCGATCTCCAGTAGCGTGTCCCGGCCGAATGCAGAGTACCAGGTGAGGTGATCATCCGGGTGGAGTATGAGAAAGGAATCCTTCTGAGCCGGATTCGCCAGGAATTCGATGCGCGTCATCTGGAGAATGTCCGTCATGAACTGATCGGTGACCTGGGCCGACATGGTCACCGGCGGCGGAACAAGTCGCCACACTTGGAAGTGGTCGCGTGCCACGCCGCAACAGCTGGTGGGGCAGGTGATCCCATCGAGGGTCGGATCGTAGCCGCAGTTCGGATAGGGTGGGGCCGGAGGAGGCACCCCGGTGTTGACGAAGCTCACCAGCTGATTCAAATCGGTGATGTCAATCTGGCCGTTGTCATTCAGATCGGCCGCATCCGGACAGGGCGGCGGCATCCCCCCTCCAAACAGCCAGGCCTGGAAAGCGGCAATGTCGTTGTTGTCGTGGTCGCCGTCGCAGTCGATGTCTCCCCTCAGGAAGGGTGATTGTGCCCAGGCCTGCCCGCCCAGAGCAAATACGCACAGGACGGTTCCGAGCACCACACGTAGCAGGTGGTTGGTGGACATGCGTTCCTCCTTGAATCTGTTCCCGAATGCGACTCTCGTATGCGAAAGGTCGCCGGGTCTTGCTCTTATGAATGCAGGTGCGCTGAGAAAGCGATCGTACGACCGAGCGCTCAGGCGGCGCAGCCATTTCTCCGTCGAGCTATCTAGAAATTCGACTTGAACGCAGAGGACACGTCAGTCGCGGGAGGGTACTGCTTTCACATTCGTGAAGTGACCCTATCGATTCTGTTCGCGAAGAAGTCGCATGAGCGGGTGAATGTCAACTCGAAAGGCGCATCACGCCGAATTCAATCGAGTAACTTACCGTTCGGTTGGTCTTGCAGCAGCCGGACATCACAACGTCCGGCGTCCAGCAGCATACTGACCGATCGGTCAGTCGACGTTTGGCTCGTGTCGGGGGCCCTGTACCCCCAACGAGATCAACAAGAAGGGCGACCGGGCGCGGAACCTGCTCCGCGGCGGTCGCCCTGTTCACACAGACCGGTCGGTCAATTGTGCTTTGTTTAGCCCTTCGGCTGTGGCACGATACGCAGGTACGGCCGAGGCGCCTTCCACCCCTGAGGATAGGTCTTCTTCGCCTCGTCGTCCGACACGGAGCCCGCGATGATCACGTCGTCCCCCTGTTGCCAGTTGACGGGCGTGGCCACTTTGTGCTTCGCCGTGAGCTGGAGCGAATCGATCACGCGCAGCACTTCGTCGAAATTTCTGCCCGTGGTCATGGGATAGGCGATCATGAGCTTGATCTTCCGATCGGGCCCGATGACGTACACATTTCGCACCGTCTGATTGTCGGCGGGTGTACGGCCATCGCATGAGCCTTCCAGGTCCTCCGGCAGCATGCCGTAGAGCTTGGACACCGAGAGATCGCTGTCCCCGATCATTGGAAATCTGGGCTCGGCACCCTGGGTCTCTTTGATGTCTTTCGACCACTTCTCATGTTCGGTCACGCGGTCCACGGAGAGCCCGATGAGCTTGGTGTTGCGCTTGTCGAACTCGGGCTGAATGCGGGCCATGTAGCCCAGTTCGGTGGTGCACACCGGCGTGAAGTCTTTGGGATGCGAGAAGAACACCGCCCACGACTGGCCCAGCCACTCGTGAAAGCGAATCCTACCCTGCGTGGTGTCCGCCTCGAAGTCGGGCGCAGTGCTGCCGATGCGAAGCTGTTCGGACGTGTCGGTATATGCCATGGTGTAGTCTCCTGTTGGTTGGACCGCCCGCCCGCATGCCTCACCCGAGACCGCCGCGTCCGGACCGATGCAGTTGATATCGAATCGACCGGTCGAAAGTTCCAAAAAAAAAGCCCCGCCGACGGGCGGAGCCCATGGTCAGACCGATCGGTTGGTTAGCCCTTCTTCATGTACGACTTCGCCGCAGCCGCAGCAGCGGCGGGATCCTTCGACGCCATCTCGTGACAGGCGTGTGAACAACAGGCGAACGATTCGCCGTCGACCTGGAGATACTCGGTAGTGGCATCGATGTTGAACTTCTTGCCGCAGCCACACATGGCATGCGTGCCGACCTCGGTGACCGAGTAGACGTTGGCCACGCCCATTTTCATGTGGGAGAGCGTAACCATTTTGTCCACCGCCGCCTGAGTCGACTTGGCAGCCGCTGCCGGATCCTTGGAGGCCATGGCGTGACAGCCTTCGGTGCAGCAGGCATACTTCTGCCCTTCGAACTCGATGTACTTGGTGTTGGCGTCTGGCGTGAACACCATGCCACAGCCGCACACAGAAAGCGAGTTGGCGGCGTCGCCGGCCCAAGTGGCAGCCGGCACGGCCAGGCTGAGAGCCACCAGAGCGAGGAATATAAGCTTCTTCATCTTTCACACCCTCCTCTTGCAAGTTGGTGAACCGGGGTTCGCAACTCGATGTCGGGTTCGAGGGAGCCCCGCCGAGTCGTGCTTCCGTTCACATACACGCGCCGTCGACTGAATGTGTGATGTCGCGGACCGCAATGCAATCTGTGAACCAAGATGATCGGTCGGTTGAAGCGGGTCAAGAGCGCGCTGGCCGCGCCCTCGGACGGGGGCCGCGTATCAGATTCGCCTTGCTGAGGAGGAGGCCACAGCGCATCCCTTGGACATGCGCGTGCTGGCAATCTTCGCCATCGGGATGCTGGTGGGACTGGTGATCGGCTACCTTCTTGGCAAAAACTCCGCACCACCCGTCCGGAAGGACGGCGACCGCCAGAACCCCTGGTCGTAAAAGCCCAGGGTCAGTGCGGGTCGGGAGGAGCGCCCGCTTCCTCCGGGATTCCCAGCGGCAGTAACTCGTCCACGAGATTCCTCACTGAATCCAGTGTACCTGACGCGACCGGCCCCACGGCGAACTTCTGCCGGAGCCTGCCTTCCACGTCGAACAAAAGCACGTTGCAGGTGTCCCCGGAGAGTTCGTACGACTTGAAGAACTGACCCTTCCAATCGAGCAGCAGCCAGTCCTTCGGGTCCTTCGGAAGTTTCCCCTTCACGAACCCTTTGAGAAAGAAGGGCACTCCGGACATGTGGGCCACGCCCAGCACTGTCACCCGGTCCGTCCAGGACCAGACGGCAAGCGAATCCCGAAGCGTGCGCGACCACTTCCGGCTGTAGAGGCTTCCCCCCTTGTTGGCCACGAGCACCACGAGTGTGGAGCCGCGAAAGGTCGAGTCCACGTGGATCTGCTTGAACTGATCCTGCAACTCGAAGGCGATGAGCGTGGAGTCGGCGGCGACAGCCGTGTCGCGCGTTCCGGCAATGAGGAGTGTTGCGCACAGCGGCCAGGTCCAGAGTCGTTTCATGGGGTCCCTCCGGCGCCACAAACGTACGAGGCGGCCGTACGGTCAAGTTGCCCGGTTGGAGGCACGGAATCTCAGTTGATGACTTTGGTGATTGTGGAATCTTGAGTGTCGAGAAGGTAGACGGCCGACTTCGGCCATTGGCCGCTGATGAAGGCGATCCTCCGGCCATCCGGAGAGACACGAGCAAAAAAGGCAGGCGCCTTAGTCAGTGTCTCTCGCGTGCCATCGGAGTTGATTCGCACAAGCAGCGATGGAGCCTCCTCGGTGGCCCGGCTCGCGAACACCACGCCTCCCTGCGTGTCGAAACAGGGGAAGATGTCCAGGGCCGAGTCCAGGGTGACGGCCCGAAGCCCCGTGCCGTCCGGTGCTACGATATACACATCATCGTGGCCCTCGGGCTTCCCGCGGTAGAACACGAGCCGCGTGCCATCGGCCGACCACTGAGGATTGTAATCCTTCAGCGTATCGCCTGTGATCTGCACGGGATCGCCTGTGCCGAAGGTCAGAACAAAAATGTGCGATGCGCCGGACCGATCGGACACGAAGGCCAGATGCTTTCCGTCGGGTGACCAGGCCGGCTGCCGATCCTTGTGCTGAAGATCGGTGAAGCACTCGGTGATCCCGCTGTCCAGCGAGGTGGAGAACAAGCCCCACCCTTCCCCGCGCTCGGCGCCATAGGCCACGCGCCGTCCATCGGGAGACCAGGAAACGTACATGGCATGCTCGGCGATCCGTCGACGCTCTGAACCGTCGACACGTGTCACCCACACCGACCACTTCTCCGGCTTGTACTCTCCACCGGAGAACTCCGAAAACGCCAGCCAGTGTCCGTCGGGCGACCAGGCGACGTCCTGATGAAATCGCTCTTCCGCCGGAGCCGGCAATTCGGTGGCAAGCGCTACGGCGTGCAGTACGAGTACGCCGCACACGACCTTCAGCATCCGAGGATGTCCGCGGCGCGTTCGAAATCTCCCGGGGCCACCCAGAGCACGTATCCAAAGTGCCCGCGGCCGTCGGCCACCCCGTTGGCTGCGTGCACGCTGATGCCCGCGGCGGCCAGGTGGACATGGTGCTCCACCAGCGCGCCCACCGTGTCCTCCCCCTGGATGAGGAACGCTTTGCGCGGGCCCACCACCTCCAGCCCTTCTTCCTCCAGGGCCGACTTGAGTTTGTCGGGGTGATCGGAGAAGAAGTCCATCTGCACGCGGTTCCCCGCGGCCGGAAAGGATGTGAAGGCCAGAAGGCTGAGGCCCGACGACCTCAACTTGCCTAGAATCTCGGCGCCCTTGCCGGGCACACTGTCTACGGTGGTGTGATAGTAGCGGGCCCTGCGAACGGACAATGCCATGGGTGCACCTCCTGACGAAAGCTATGAGGAATGCGGGCCGCTCACAACCGATCATTCACCAAGGCGAACTCACGTCCACGAAATCAGTGCGACGCCTCCGAGACAGAGCCCCACGCCCAGCCACTGGAACGGTGACAGTTTCTGATGCAGAAAGCGCGCGGCCAGGAGCACTGTGACGGCCGGATACAATGACGTGAGCACGGCCGCCAGCTCGAGGCGCAAGCTTTGAAGCGACATCACGTACAGGAGATTCCCTCCCGCATCCAACAGGCCGGCCGGGATCGCCCAGCCTGCACCCCAGTTCGCACGCGGGGCCTGCGAGGCGAACAGTATCGCAACCGCGGCCACAAGGGCGCCCATCAGCCTCCCCAGCAGCAGCGGCCACAGTACACCGGTGGAGAGTTGTGCCATGCCGATGAGAAATCCCGATACGCCCAGCCCGGCGAGCACTCCGAACACCAGTCCGCCTGTAGCGTGACTGGACCCCTCATCGGCACGGGTCACACAAAACAAACCAAGGAGTGCCGTCGTCATTCCGGCCAGCTGAGGCCAGGCCACCAGACCGTGCGTGGCAAATCCGAAGAGCACGGGGAGAACTGCCCCCACCACGGCAGTCGTCGACGCCACCACGGCCACCCGGCCGCGGGCCAGTCCGGTGTACAGCGCCGTAATGCCGAGTGCTCCTGATGCGCCGGCACCCAGGGACCACAAGAGGTCGGCACGCTCCGGCCAGGGCTCACCTTGCCAGAAGAGAGCGCCGGCAAGCAGGAGCAGACCGGAGAGGGCAGACATCAGGTACACCCTGAACGGATGCCCGCGACGCACTCCGAGTCCGCCGGCGAAGTCGCCGCAGCCCCACAGAGCAGCGGAGGCCAACGCGAGGCCGATTCCGATCAAGTGCGGCCCCACCGTGCGCGGTGCATGCGCGGAGCTAATTCCCGGTGTCCCGATCGGTCAACGGCCGAGTGTCCGCAGGGCCGTGAGGCTTCGGGATGGCGCGGGCTGTGTGATTCTGTTACCATGTCGGCATGGCGTCGCTGTGGGATTCCCACGACAGCGAACGGATTCGTGCCCGCATCGGCAAGCTCGTGCCCGATGCCTTCCCCCGCTGGGGTTCATTTACGCCGCCCCAGATGGTGTGTCACCTGTGCGATTCGCTGCGGCTCACCATGGGAGAGATTCAGGTGGAGCCCACGTACAAGCTCTTCCACTACCAGCCTCTCAAGGCGCTCTCGCTGTATCTCTTGCCGGTGCCCAGGAATCTACGCACCGCGCCCGAGCTTCTCGAGTCGAAGCCCGGAGAATGGATGCTCGACATCGCCACACTGCTCGAGCTCCAGGATCAGTGCACGAAGCGGCCCGAGAACGATCTGTGGGGGGAGAGCCCGATGTACGGCTGGCTCACGAAGGGCGAGTGGGGAGCCGCTCAGTACAAACACTTCGACCATCATCTCAAGCAGTTCGGCTGCTGACTCCGATCCGCACAAAAAAGAAGTGCGGCCGGGTGGCCGCACCTCTTGTACTTCAAACCGGACTCACGTGGCGTCCGGCCAATCGCTTTGAGACTAGTAGCCCTTCTTCGGGGGCGTCTTCTGTCCCGGCCCCATCGGAGGCGTGGTGGGCTTGCCGGGGTTGCCGGTCTTGGGCTGATTCTGCGGCTGGTTCGGCTTGCCAGGCTGCTGGGGGCGATTGGGCTGATTCTGGAAGTTGCTCATCCTGTTTACTCCTTCCGCCATTCGAGACGGCGGGGCATTTGTACCCATATCCGTTGGGTCACGGTGCGCGGCTCCCTCAATCCGGCACCGGCCCTCACCGGGTGTTACCGGCTGAGGCCGCGCAAAGCGTTACTTAATGTGACAGATCGGCCGATGGGGTCAAGAAGTTTAGGGCTCTGAAAGGCGCTCCCAGAGCGGGCTAAACGAGGCCCGGACCTTCCCCAGTTGACTGAATGCCAAATCGGGGGCTTGTTCCTTCAGGGGGTGCGGCGCTGCCCGTAAGCTCGCCCACCGGGCCGAATCGACCCCCGAAGGAGAGTACACCATGAGCCAGACCAAATTCATAACGCTTCTTGTCACCACCGTGATCCTGCTTGTCGTGGTGTTTCAGAATCGTGGACCTGTACACACGAAATTCCTCGTCTTCTCGTTCGTCATGCCCCAGATCGTTCTGCTCCTCATCGCCGGCGGGCTCGGATTCGTGGCCGGACTCACCGTGGCGGCGCAGTCCAGGTCGAAAGGACAGGGCGGCTACAAGGGGCGATAGTCGCACGGCGTCCCCCGGCAGCCAGCACACGCACCCAGGCTGGGCACGCACCCGGTGTAGGGCCTTGATTCCTCCCGGGAATAGATGGTATTGTATCCGACTCTTGATGGAGCCATGGTGAGCCCGACCTTTACGCAGCCATACTACAATAGAAGCAGACCTCCCCGATCCTGGGGAGGCACTTCGGGCGCGACCTCTTTGGCGGCGTCCCTGGTCCTTTTCCTGCTCGCTTCGACGGCGAGTGCCGCCCCGAAACCCGGTGAACGAACCCCCGACCAGGTCCGCTATCGGGTGGACGCGGCTGGCGAAACCCCCTACGTCACCTTCCGGGTGCATCGGGTGGGCAATCTCGGGCTCAACATCAGCAACACGGGCTATCTTGGAGACCGCAAGGACTTCTGCACCGGCCTGCCGGTCCCGTCACTCGAGTTTCCCATCAACTCGGGCGTCGAGTACAACTACGCGGGCGGCATCTGGGTGGGTGCCGTGCGCCACGGCGACACCGTGGTATCCCTGGCGATCACGGGCGGCAGCGGCGTGGGCTCGGAGTTCTGGCCGCGGAAATTCCCCGAAGGCGACATCCTCGAGCGCACGACTCGTCCGATTCTCAGGCAGCCCGCCAACTCGCGGTGTCAGGACGTGAAGTTCTCGAATGACGCGGTCTCGGAGCAGGACTTCGTGGCCGTGTATTGCGACACCCTGGGAGAGGACCTGGGCCTGGGAGGTGAAGAGACCCGCCCGCTCGGCGTGCAGGTGACCCAGAAGAGCTACTCGTGGTCCACCGAGTACGCGCGCAACTTCGTATTGATGGAAATGACGCTCGAGAACGTGGGCGAAGACACGCTCTACGACCTGTACATGGGGATCTTCATGGATCAGGACGTGTTCGGTCCGGGGGGCACCTACGACGACGACGTAACGGGGTTCACGCACTCCGTGCCGTCGCCCGTGGGACACGGGTTCCTCGACACCGTCAATCTTGCGTGGATTGCCGACAACGACGGTGATCCACGCGGTCTCGGGTATGAATCGTGGAACGCCTCGGGCGTCACGGGCCTGCGCGTAGTGCAGGCGCCCGGCAATGTGCAATTCTCGTTCAACTGGTGGATCTCCAATTCGTCGACGGCGCGTGACTGGGGTCCCAACAAACGCGACACCAAGGTGGTCTTCAAGGACGGCAATCTCGGCACACCGGGGAGCGATATCGAGCATTACGCCATCATGTCCAACGGCGAGTTCGACTACCCGCAATGGGAGGCCGCCATCGATCATTCCCTGGAAGGATGGCTGCCGCCCCCACCCAATCCAGCGCTGGCGGCGGATCTGGCCAACGGATTCGACACGCGGTATCTGTTGTCCTTCGGCCCGTTCGACCTGCGGCCCGACTCCGTACTGCCGCTCACCTTTGCCGTGATCGCGGGCGAGAGTTTTCACGTGGACGCGCAGAACTACGTGCGCTATTTCGACGCCGGGGATCCGGCCCCGTGGCTGGCGAATCTCAATCTCGATGACTTCGCGCTCAATTCGCTCTGGGCGGGATGGGTGTACGACTCGCCGGGCTATGACACCGATGGCGACGGGGTCCGCGGCAAGTACCGCATCGTGGATGGCGACACGGCCTTCTATACGGGCGATGGGGTTCCCGATTACCAGGGCCCCCCGGCGCCGCCTCCGCCGTCGGAGTTGAAGTACTCCACCGAGGCGGGCAAGATCACCATCCGCTGGAATGGGCACGAGTCGGAAACGCGCAAGGATCCGTTCTCGTTCATCCCCGACTTCGAAGGCTACCGCGTGTACATGAGCCGCACGTTGCTGTCGGCCGACTTCGCCCTCATCGCGTCGCGGGATAACATCAATTACGTGCGCCGGAAGTTCCAGCCGGCCTCCGGCCGCTGGCAGATTCTCAATCCGCCTTTCACACTCGACTCACTGAAGACCTTGTACGATGACCTGTCCGACACCACGCGCGGATTCCCGTTCCATCCCGACAGCTATTCCGTCTGCACCGAACCGCTCGCGCTACAGGAGATCGTGCTCGACTCCGTGGACGCGTCGAAGCTCGACACCAACCTGTACTGCTTCGGGCCGTTCGAAGCCAATGACAAGGTCAACGACACCACAACAGCGTATGAGGTGGACTCGCTTGGACACGAACTGGTGCGGGTGATTCGCAAGGTGTATCCCTACGCGCGACCCGAAGATTCCGTGATCTGGCTCACAGACGGCACGCCGGTGGAGTGGCCCTACTACGAATACGAGTTCGCGATCGACGGACTGCAGCTGGCCGAACCGATCTTCCTCGCGGTGACGACGTTTGACTTCGGCAGTCCGGCGGCCGAACTGTCGCCCCTCGAATCGTCCCCTCTGGCCAATGCCACTGAGATCTGGCCGATCAATTCCGCCTCCGTCGTCGAATCGGAGAGGCCCACACCCGGCGTGTATCCCAATCCCTATCGCCTGGCCGACGACTACAACCTCAATCGGTGGGAGAATCCCCGCAGGTTGGAGGACGATGCCGAACGAGCCCGGAAGGTCACGTTCACGAACGTGCCCGACACCTGCTCCATCTCCATCTGGAGCCTGGATGGCGACCTGGTACGCCAGCTCGAACACGCCGCGCCGTCCGGAAGCTCCGATGCCACAGTCGTCGTGTGGAACCTCATCACCCGCAATACCCAGGCCGCGAAGACCGGCGTCTACATCTATACTATTGAGAGCCGATTCGGCACCGACATCGGAAAGCTCGTCATCATTAAGTGAGTGCCCAGGTAAGGGCGCGTTCATCTAGTTGGTTGGGAGGTACCAGCCGGGGTAATTGCCTGTCAGCCCCGTAGCGAGGGATCGGGGGTGGAGTGGCAACATTTCATCTCTAAGCGATCCGACAAAGCCTTCTTCAAGGAGGGCAACGCGAACCGGCAGGTCGTAACGCGAGTGAACCTAAGTGTAGCCTCGTAAATACTGAGGAAGAGGAGGGCGACCCTGTATTTGATGGGGGAAGCCAGGATCTCGGGACATTGGGACAGGCGTACCCCCGAGACTCCTCCGGGGTATCAGGGGCGACATGCCGGGAGAGAGAACGCGTCAACTGGGGAGGCCCTTCCGGGCCTTTGCTTTTCGGAGCAGAGAGCAGCTTCCGATATAAGGTGGCACCGAAGTTCGGGAGTGTCCGGAAGGGAGTC
>Ga0105347_1000553_pt1 | contig 17551 bp, 18 predicted proteins | sample EasRivMeERMLT890_FD_89677 | JGI IMG/M metagenome (GOLD analysis project Ga0105347, IMG submission 89677) | Soil microbial communities from meander-bound floodplain in the East River, Colorado, USA - East River MetaG ERMLT890 | ecosystem: Environmental > Terrestrial > Soil > Floodplain | place... | reverse complement strand
CTTGAAGGCGCCACGCATCTCCCTGGCCGACCGGACCGGGATCAGTTCGATCCGCCCATCGTAGGCCATGGCCTGAAGTTTCTGGCCAGGCTTCAGACGCAGCTGCTCACGGATCTCTTTCGGGATCACCACCTGGAATTTGGGCGACACAGTCACGGTATTCACGGTGCCACCATCGATCGTATTGTCGTCATACATATATTATATCGATCGCAGTATGGTATGTCAATAGGCGAGATCAGCGTAGAATTGCACAAATCAACTAAGCCGCACCGGAAACGCCCGGCAATCACATTGGGTAACTCGCCCGGTGCGACACGACTGCGCTACGGCTGCGGCGTGAGCGTAAATCGCACCTTAAGCTCTCCCGGAGCCGGGGTCTGGCCGTCCATGGAGTGTGCCTTGAGGGTCCGCTCGCCTGTGATGTTTCCAAGAGCAGGATCGAATGTGCCTTCCAACAGAAGTGTCTTCCCCATGAGCACGTTGGGTTCATCGATCGTAATGCCACCGGGAAAGACCAGCTTAACCTCCGTCTCCGTGCGTTCCACCGTGGGTGCCTCGCCCTTATAGGTCACGGTATCAACCTTCACCCGCTTCGATTGTGTTGTCTGATCTCCGAACTCATGTGCCAGGGGGAAAGCGTAGTGTTTCGTCTGCGAGTCGATGTCGAGAGTGAGATTGGTGCTTCCCTGGACTGTTCCGGTATCGTGGATGCTCGTGTGTGAGGCCAGGCTGTACTCCATGTTCCCCTCATCCACGAGACCAGTTCCTCTCGTGACGAGCGTATAGTTCAGATAGCCGGTGCAGTTGGCGGCCTCGATGTTGGCTGCCACGGCCGCCTGCGTCTCTTCTTCGGTCACGGCATTGATCATGGCGCCTCCGGTCGTCCAATTGGCCAGAGTCTCCGAGCGCATGATCACATCCATCACTCGCTTTTGCGCCTCCTCTGGAGGAAGCGACGAGCCGTCTGGTGCGGTCGCGAGCTTGAACATGGTGATCGCGCCCGGCCCGACGTTGCGAAGGTCGAGCAACAGCATGGCCGAGAAGCCGCCTTCGATAGTTGCCCTGTTTTGATACGTACCGGCAAAGGATTCAGTTGTGTACTCGCAGGCACCCTTGAAGCTTACCTGGTACTCCAGCTTCCAGGCCGGTGCGTTCAGGAAGGTCTGGACGTCAGCGGCGACATCTGTAGGTGCGAGGCTGAAGGCGGTGGCCACAAGAGCAAGAGCTGCGGCCTGAATCGAGGCGTGACGGAACACGATACCTCCTGGGCAGAGAGCCATGGTTGCGTTGGAATGAGAACCCGTGCCCGGGGCGGCGATGTACCCTGTCGGAACGGGGATAGATTTTGCAGAATTGTACGGCGCAGAGCGGCTCACGGCAACTACGAACCGAGTGCTACGAGTGCGCTGGAACGCCAGCCGGTGAGGGAGCGATTGCACCAAAGCCCCTTGCTGTGACTTCGCCATCGTCCCATCTTGGAAGTTCAGAAATCACATTGGCCTGTTCGGCACTCTACGTCGGGGAGAACACGTCATGCATTCCAAGACAATGGGCCTGGCCGACCGCAGTACCCCGAAGGGCCGTAAGCGGCGGCGCACCTACGTGTATGTCGTGGAATGCCGAGATGGCAGTTTCTACACGGGTCTGACGATCGATGTCAAGAAACGGCTCGGTCAACACACCTCCGGTAAAGGCGCCAGGTACACCCGCTCTCGTCTGCCCATAAAACTGGTCCACGTCGAAACCTGCACCTCACTGTCAGCCGCTCTCAAGAGAGAACGTGCCATCAAGAAGATGAGCAGAGGGATGAAGGAGGCGTTGGTGTCGGGCGGCAGGGGATTGCCAAAGAAGTTCAGGGCGCTGTGATTCCACGGGCGGCCAGGTGACAGCAGCTGCGGTCTTAGACTAGCTTCGCCTGCGCCTCGCGCGTGCGCTGCATCACCGATTCGGTCAGCAAGAGGAAAGCGGGGAATCGGAAAGGCCTGTAGAGATAGACCAGATGCAGGCGTGGATCCCGGTTTTCTGCGACAATGGTCTCTATGGCTTTGTGGCCCGACATCAGGATCACGCCAAGCTTGCCGTCATGTCTTTCGCGCCGGTGCCGCGGGGCGCTCGGTCGGGTGAGGCCTGGTCGGAGAAAAACAGCCCTGAGCTGGTCAGCCGTCAATGCTCCGCGTAGGAACTCCGATTCAGACCGGAACACCCCGCAATCAACTCTGAATCACTCTCATACGAATGTGACGGCGGCATGCCTCATGATTCGATTCCGTGCTGGTCGGTTCACAACACGTATTCGAGGAGTGATGTGCCTAAGATCTCAGAATTCTACGGCATCGCGATTTGCATGTACTTTGACGACCACAGTCCCCCACATTTTCATGCCATCTACGGGGAGCATGAGGCCATTGTGACCATTGCGACTTCCGCCACCGTGCGCGGAAGTCTCCCACCACGCGCAGCAGGTCTGGTTAAGGAGTGGACGGCCATTCACAGATCGGAGCTCCTCGCCAACTGGCAACGTGCAAGAATCCAAGTCCCTCTTGAAGAAATTGCCCCCCTGGATTAGATTGACCACATGTCGCACAACGGGATTCTGAGGATCAAGGCCGCCTCCGTGTGCGGCCCCTTCAGACTTCATGTCACGTTCAGTGACGGAGTTTCGAAGAAGGTGAACGTCAGGCCGCTTCTTAGAGGTCCTGTAATGACTCCGCTTACCGACGAGTCATACTTCGCCAAGGTAAGGCTCGACAGGCTGTCCGGGACCGTGACCTGGCCGAATGGCGCGGACTTCGCGCCGGAGGCTCTGTACGATTTGCCTCCTCTGGATGAGTAGCCCGTCACATCAACTGCGGAAGAGTCGCATTAAGCGAATAGGTAGGTCCCAAGCTCCGCCGCCGGCCACGGCGCCCTATGGGGCCAGGACGCGCCTCTGTGGAATGACCGCTACACGGCTCCCGTGCACCGTTCCAGCTTGATGGCCGCGTAGAGCACGTCGGGATTCTACGTCAAGTCAACCGCATCGCGGTATCGCGGTACCGCCATGCGCCCATGGCCACTACCCTCCAAGTGGCGGCCTCCTGCTTTTCCATCCGTAGGAAATGCCCAACTTATTCATCCTGGCACGGAGTGTATTGGGGTTTATCCCGAGGATCTGGGCCGCGCCCCCCGGCCCATTGATCTTGCCGCCCGCGCTCTCCAAAGCCTGCCTGATGTGCCGGGCATTGCTTTCTTTCAGCGACAGCACACCCTGGTGCGACTCGGTCTCCTGCGGCCGTCCACGACGTGCGGCCGCCTGAGGCGACAAGAGCGTTTCAAATGATATTACATCTCCCCTGCTTTGGATGAGGGCACGTTCGATCAGATTGCCGAGCTCGCGAACGTTGCCGGGCCAACTGTACTCCAGGAGTCTTTCCAGGGCGCCGGGTGCCAGTACCGGCCGCTTCGGAAGTTTCAGTTCCTTGGATTTGTGATCCATAAAGTGATGCACGAGGGCGGGGATATCTTCTGCTCTCTGCCGCAGCGGCGGGACCATAATGGGAAAGACATTCAACCTGAACCACAGGTCCTCCCGAAACCGTCCATTGGCCACCATATCCTGGAGGTTGCGATTGGTGGCCGACAGGATTCGAATGTCCACTCGTATGGAGCTTGTTCCTCCCACCCGCTCAATCTCCTTTTCCTGCAAGACTCGGAGAAGTCTCACCTGAGCTTCGAGCGGAAGTTCTCCAATCTCGTCTAAGAAGATCGTGCCCTTGTGGGCTCTTTCGAATCGCCCTCTCTTCTCACTGATCGCCCCGGTGAAGGCCCCCTTTTCATGGCCGAACAGTTCGCTGTCGAGCAGCGTCTCGGGAATCGCACCACAGTTCACCTTGATGAACGGTCCATCCCTGCGGGGCGATGAGTAGTGAATCGCGTTGGCGATCACTTCCTTTCCGGTGCCGGTCTCTCCCACGAGCAGAACCGGACTGTCCAGGGACGCCACCTGCCGCACCGCGCTCATCACGGCTTTCAGGCCGAAATCTGAGCCAATGATTTCGTCGCCTGAAGCTGTACGGAGTTCGGCAAACAGGTAGCGGTTGTCATCGGCGAGCATGTCTTTCAGGCGAATCACTTCCTGATGTTTCAGCGAGTTGGATACGGCGATGGCCAGAGGGCCATGGAGCAGTTTCAGCAGCCGTGCATGCTCATCCGTAAACTGATCCAGGCCATCCGCGAACAGGGCAAGACTGGCGATCTGATTGCCCTTCCCGAGCTTGAGAATCAGATTTAAGAGAGACGTCTCGGCCTTGAATCCGAGACTCTCGAGAATCTCGGGGATTCCCGCAATCCGGTCGGGACGGTTCCATATCCGGATCACCACGTCCTCTTCCATGAGGTCCGCCCGAAATTCGGCCGCTCTTTCCTTGCTGCCCTTGTCGGGCAGACGCAGAACTCGCCCGGGATCGTCGGTCATGTCGGCGCGGGCGATAGCCATCAAACGTGTCAGATTCAGATCCGCATCGTTGATGTGCAGATACATCCTGCTGACCGGAATGTGGAGTTTCACATAGTCGAAGAAGCTCTGCAGAGCTTCCCCGATTGCCAGGCTGCTGCAGAGCCGAAGCGTCGCCTCGCGGAAGAAGGCGTTCTCATCTGTGCCTGGGGTTCGTCTGTTCATTTCGCCCTTCCTCGCGCGCCGTGGCTGATCGCGCCGCCTTCCGAGCAGTGAAATAGCTTTCGAAATATCATAGTAATTACCACGGATAGCAATAGAGCATTGCCAAATGTGGTAATTCCCCGACCTTCCTGTCAGGCTAACTTACGTCATAGCAAACGATTAGCGTTGCCGGCATACGGGCTGCTAAGAGGCGACGCATGGAGGCAATTAAAAGAGAGACCAACATGAACTGGATTGAGATCATCAGCCTGCGTTCGGTTGGAAGCGTAAGCGGCGGACTCCTGGAAGAGCTGCTCCGCAGCATCAATGAGTCCGACCTTCCGAGCGATTCGCTGTCACGTCTGCATCAGATAAGGATCTACCGGCACTCCGTCGTCGAGTTTGACTTGAGCATTCACCTCTACTGGGAATCGGAGGCGGAGGTTCAGGACAAGAGTCCTCTCGCACTGAGGATCTGCTCCGCCCTGAAAGGCATGGGTCTGCTCGATCACTCGGTGTGGGTTCAGAGGAGTGCTCGCCAATTCAATCATCGGCCCGAACCGACGACGCACGGAGATCCGGCATCAAAGCTTACCAGGCGTTTTGACACATCCACACACACGCTTCAGAAAGGAGCAATCATGGAACAGACGAAGAACACCGCGCAGGCAACGGCTGAGAAGTTGGAGGCCGAGCTCAAACAGTGGGGATTTGATCTCGAGAAATTCGGAACCCGGGCGCGCCAGGCCAAGGGGGACGCGAAGGTGAAACTCGAGAAAGAGGTGACGGCGCTGCGCACGCGGCTGAATGACACGCAGAAGAAGCTCGAGGCGTCGAAGAAGAAGGGCACAGCCGCGTCCGGAGAGCTGAAACGAGGCGTCGAGAGTGCGGCGGCTGAACTGAGAGAGGCCATCGCGAAGGCCAAGGCGAGATTCTAGTACTCTGGGGAGAGGCCGGGCCGCGTGGCCTGGCCTCTCCGTTACTTCAGATTCAATCAACGTAAGCAACAAACACAAAGACTTCGAGGTGACTTACATGAAAACTTCCGAGCGAACGCACAACCAGGAGCCATCACCGGCTCCAGCCGGCACAAAGCCCGGCGCTTCAGGCGATGGGAAACGGCAGCTTCCGCCCATGAACACGTGGCTCGGATTCGCTGTGATTCTGATTGTGAACTACGTCCTGGCAGGATGGCTGACTCCTGGTTCCGAGAGGATGGTAGAGATCCCCTACAGCCTGTTTCGGGACGAGGTGACCAGGGGCAACGTGAGTGAAGTTGCCGGCCATGGGGATATCATCACCGGCCGATTCAAGGAACCGGTCACTCTCAATCCGGATAGCGCAAAGGGCACAAGGATGCCAGGGGCCCCGAGCACGGTGACGGTCTTCAAGACGGCGCTGCCGATCTACGCCGGCGAGGGCCTTGAAGGAATACTGATAGACAACGGGGTAAAGATCAGCGCCAGGTCTATTCAGGAGGAAGACAGCCCCGGGCTCAAGTTGCTTTACAGCTTCGGGCCAGGACTGCTCTTCATCGGGTTCTACATCTGGATGTTCCGCAGGGCTTCCAAAGAGGGCGGCATGGGCGGAGTGGGTGGTATGGGCGGGCTCATGGGCATTGGCAAGACCAAGGCACGCCGCTTCGACTCTGAGAAGGACACCAAAGTGACGTTCGACGACGTTGCGGGCATCGACGAAGCGGAAAACGAGCTCGTAGAGATCGTGGATTTTCTGAAAGACCCGCAGAAGTACACGCGCCTCGGCGGCAGAGCACCGAAAGGCGTGCTGCTCGTGGGCGCACCCGGTACAGGCAAGACGCTTCTGGCCAAGGCGGTCGCCGGTGAAGCCGGCGTGCCTTTCTTCTCGATGAGCGCATCGGAGTTCGTAGAGATGATCGTGGGCGTAGGCGCCGCGAGGGTGCGGGATCTTTTCAAGGAAGCGAGAGCGCATGCACCAGCCATCGTCTTCATCGATGAAATGGATGCCATCGGACGGGCGCGGGGCCAGTTCGCTATCGGAGGATCCAGCGAACAGGAACAGACGCTCAACCAGATACTGACGGAGATGGATGGCTTCTCCAGTAAGGAAAGCGTCATCGTCCTCGCCGCCACTAATCAGCCCGACGTGCTCGACAAGGCGCTGTTGCGCCCCGGCCGTTTCGATCGTCGCGTGGTGCTCAACCTGCCGGACAAGACGGGCCGGGAAGCGATCCTCAAGGTGCACACGCGAGAGACGCCACTTTACAACGACGTGAATCTGGCCGAGCTGGCCGGGATGACCCCCGGGCTCTCTGGCGCGGATATCAAGAACCTGGTCAATGAGGCAGCGCTCCTGGCGGCGCGACGCTCGCAGAACGAGCTGCACGCCAAGGATTTCCTCGACGCGCTGGAGAAGATTGTTCTGGGACCCGCGCGGCCCATACTGCTGAGTCGCGCAGACCGCGAGCGCATAGCGTATCACGAGGGTGGACACACGATCCTCGGACTGGTGATTCCCGGAGCGGACCCGGTGAAGCGGGTGTCCATCGTTCCGCGCGGGAGCGCTCTCGGAGTGACCTACCAGCAACCGGCAAGCGACCGCTACAACTACACGGAAGAGTATCTGCGCTCACGCATTGTGGGCCTCCTGGGCGGACGTGTCGCGGAGGAGTTGGTCTACGGTACCAGGACCACCGGCGCCGAGAACGACATCGAGCAGGCGACCCGGCTGGCGCGCATGATGGTCACGCGCTGGGGAATGAGCGATCAGCTGGGCATGGTGCAGCTGGCGGCAGCGGGCAACCCGTACCTGGGCGGAGCCTCCGCCTACGCGGGCGAGAAACCCGTAAGCGATGCCACGGCCCGACTGATCGATGCGGAGGTGCAGCGCATCATCGACGAGTGCCACAGCGAGGCGAAGCGTCTGCTCGCGCAGTATCGCCCGCATCTCGACAAGCTGGTCGTCTCGGTGATGAGCCACGAAACGCTCGATGAACAGCAGATCCTTGAAGTGACCGGGCTGTCGCCCGCTGTCACTGTTGAATATCAACTGGCGTGACGCACGTCAGCGCCGAATGCCAACGCAAACCAACTGTGAAGTGGAAGGAGCAGGACCATGATGACACGGCAGAGTAACGACACGGCTCAGAACTTGAAGAGCCCATCCGGATCGCAGCCCGTTCGCAGCGACCTCAATAATCAACCAACAACAAGGAGAAGGAGTAGTACCATGATGAATTTAGACAAGCCCCTGGCGGGCATCTTGCGGCGCAGCTGGTGGGTGTTGCTTCTGCGCGGCCTTTTGGCCATCGGATTTGGTGTGGCCATCTGGGTCCAACCTGCGATATCCATAGCGGTACTGGTGTCGCTCTTTGGAGCCTACGCTCTGGTCGACGGCATTTTCGGAATCGGGATGGCCATCGCGGGACGCAAAGAACATGAGCATGTCTGGTTATTGGTGCTTGGGGGTCTGATCGGAATATTCATCGGTACCGTTACGTTCCTGGTTCCCCATCTCACGGCGTTCGCCTTGCTGTTCTATATCGCCGCCTGGGCCATGGCCACGGGTGTTCTTGAGATCGTGGCGGCCATCCGTCTACGAAAGGAGATCGAGGGCGAATGGCTGCTGGTTCTGGGCGGGCTCGCATCGATGGTCTTTGGTATGTGGCTCATGGCTCGTCCTCTCGAGGGTGCACTCGCTGTGCTGTGGCTGATAGGCACCTTTGCCGTCACGCTGGGCATCATTCTCGTGGGGCTGGCTTTCAGGGCGCGTTCGTTCGGCAAGAAGCTGGAGCACTCATGAATCCGAACCGTCGTGCACTGGCACCGGGTCAGCTGGCAGTATCGGAGCTGCACCCATGAGCGCCCTGGCCATTCTTCTCCTGGGCGCGGTTGCCACCGCCGCGCCCGCGCTGCCGGAAGATCTGCAAGCCTTCCTGCGGGATCAGGCCGGCTTCTCTGAAAAGGATCTGCAGGTGGTGCAACAGGGCGAGATTGTGACCCGGTTGCTTGACACGGAGGGAGAGGCGGAGGTTGCGATTGTTGGTGTCATGCACCTGGAATCTCACGCCGACGTGTTCGCCGCGGTCTATGAGAAGCTCGAGACGTTCATGAGTACCGACCCGGTGGTGGAGTTTGGGGTGTTCAACAGTCCTCCGCGGGTGAGTGATCTGCGCGACTTCTCATTGGATTCCAGTGACCTTGTGGCCATCCGGGAATGCAAGGTGGGCGATTGCGACATCAAGCTGCCCGCGACTGCCATTGAGCGGGTCGCTCAGGAAGTGAATTGGCAGAGCCCTGAAGGTGAGAAGCAAGTCACTGAAATGTTCAAGCACATGCTGGTGGACTACGTGGGTGCCTACCAGATGGGAGGAAATGCAGCCCTGGGGCAGTACGACGACCAGAAGTATCCGCTGCGCATAGCGGATGAATTTCACGAGCTGCTCGAGGAATCCGGCTACTTCCTGGACAGCGTGCCCGAGGTGCATGCATATCTGGACAGTTTTCCTCAGGCTAACGTGCCGGGCGCGGTGAGTCTCATTTCCTGGAGCAAGAGACAGTACGAGAAGCTGCGACCGATTGTGTGCCTCAACCACGTGGTCTGGTTCCCCGTGCACGAAGGAGCCATGAGGGGTGTGATCGCGTCGAAGCAGCTGTATGCTAGTCACTACTTCGAGGCGTCCCTTGAGTTGACGGCCGTGATCGACGATGACCAGGTCGAGGAGACCGCCGGCATGTACGTGGTGTACGTCAATCGATCGCGCCTCGATGCGTTGCGGAGAAGCGCGCCTCCGGGCATGAAAGACAGAATGAAGCACGGACTACGGGACAAGGTGGACCAGGAAATGACGTCCATCAAGTCGCGCCTGGAGGCCCTTGGCCAACATGGACACTCGTCTGGAGAGGGGAAGCCATGACCTCACTCGCACTCCTCGGGGCCACGGGATCGTTAGGCAGCCACGTGGCCCGCCAGGCGACGAGCGCCGGGCATCGCCTTTCCGTGCTGGTGCGATCCCCGGGCAAGCTGAGTCCCGAAGTTGCATCTCGGGCGCAGGTGCTCACGGCAGACCTGATGACCATGCCCACCGCGATGCTGGCGCAATTCGCAGAAGGGCACGACGCTCTGGTGTGCTGCGCGGGTAACGTCACGGAAGGCGAGAGATTCGTGGCCCTTGTGGATCACGTGGTGTCGGCCGTGGAGTCTCTTCCCAGCCAGGCCCGCCCCCTGTGCTGGTTCATGGCGGGCGCGGCGCTCCTTGACTTCGACACCAAAGGCCGCCGAGGCGTTGACCTGCCCAAGATCGGATCCACGTATTGGCCTCATCGGGCCAATTACGAGCGCCTGCTTCGCTCGGATCTGGATTGGCGGTTACTCTGCCCTGGTCCGATGGTGGATCAACCCGCCCTGGGCATGGATAAACTTCGGATGTCAACGGATGTCCTGCCGGCCCAGCTGCCGGCGTTGGCCGGGCACTTGCCTCCGGTACTTGTGCTGCCGATGTTCGCGGCGCTCGTGCCCGAAATGATCATCCCGTATGCCGACGCCGCTTCAGTGATGCTCGCCAACCTGGAACGCGGTGGTGCTCTGTATCGCAAGCGCGTTGGGCTGGCCTTGCCGGTTGGAATGCGCGGCACGAAGGATCACTGGGCGGCACAGCCAAAGGCGGACTAGGAACCTTGCGTAAAGGTGGGTGTCGCCTGACAGTTGCAGTGGTCTATTCAGGCACTTGACATGACCCGTTTTTGCGTTCATATGTACGCATTATGCGTACACGCCGCGGAATCGATGCCCTCTTCCCAGCGATCCGAAAGAGGATCCTTGCCACACTAGTTCTTCATCCGGACCGTTGGTGGTACGCCAGCGAACTTTCGCGTGTCCTCACAATCCCAAAGACGAGCCTTCAAAGAGAGCTGGTGAACCTGGCTCAGGCAGGTATTCTCCGCAAGCGGACCGTGGGGAAACAGGTGTTCTACCAGGCTGATCCTGAAAGCCCCTTCCTGCCGGAGCTGCAGGGGCTCATGGCGAAGACTGCAGGCCTGGTTGACGTCCTTCGCGAAGCGCTGGAGCCGGTTGCCTCACGGCTCGTGATGGCCTTTGTCTACGGTTCCGTGGCCCGAGCCCAGGAGCTTTCGACGAGTGACGTCGACCTGATGGTGGTGGGCGACGTCGGCGTTAAGGAACTCGCACTCCCACTGCGCGAAGCGCGGAGGCGGCTTGCACGCGAGGTCAACGTGAGCTCGTACTCTGCCACAGAGTTCGAGAGCAAAGCTCGCGCCGGTCATCACTTTGTATCGGCGGTATTGGAAGAGCCCAAGTTGTTCGTTATAGGAACAAAGAATGACTTGGAAAGAACTGCTGGAGCAGGGACGGGTCGAAAAAAGACCAGGCACCAAGGAAGAACTGGCTCAGCTTCGAGCCGTCGCGGAACGAAGCCTGGCCGACGCGCGTCTTGAGGGCATTTCCGTTGACGGTAGATTCGGCCACTCGTACGAGGCGGTACGTGCACTGGCAACCATGGTTGTTCGGGCGGCGGGATATCGGGTACGGGCACATGGTGGCGCCCATTACAACACCTTCCTCGCTCTCGAGGCTGCGGACGCAAAGCAGTTCGCGAAGCTGGCCGAGTATTTCAATGTATGTCGGGAAAAGCGAAACGAACTGAGCTACGAAATGGCAGGGGTTGTATCGGAACTCGAGGCCGATGAGCTCCTTGGAGAAATACCGGCCTTCGAAGCTCAGGTGCTGAGTTGGGTTAAGCACTCAACCGGATGGCGCCTGTAGTTGGTGTCGGGTTCCGGATAGATCAGTAGGGATCGGCCGGCACCGATCAGCTGCATCTAGCCGAGCAGTTCGCGGGCCGAGGCTTCGGCCACAATGGCTTCAACCAAGTCGCGGATTTCGTCGTCGGGCCAGCCTTCGGCCTGGAGGATGTGTCGATACTCAATGGGAAGAGTGGAACCTTCCGGGTCGCGCCACTCGGGTAAGCTGTGAGTGACGTCGACCAATTCCCACCGACTCAGTCGCCCATACTGCGTGAACACAGTCCTCAGCACGTCCTCTTCGGCCGGCGACAGCTGGTCGTTGGGCACAACCTTGCCAAGGAGTTCGACTTCGTAGTTTTTTGGAGCTGAGATATACGCGCTCCAGTAGCTGGGATGCTGAGGATCGGGCTCGACCGTGATTGCGGAGTAGGTCCGGCTGAGGACAGGACCATTATCCATACAGACGTAATCGTCAAACGTGATGGGACTTCCCAATTGGAGCAGGGCTGCCCTGTCGGCCAGGTACATGAGTTTCAGCAACTTGAGGTAGCTCATAGCCTGGCCGCGGAGCCCGAGCAGCAGGGCGGCGGCCTGGGTGGCCTTGTCTTCCCGAAAGTGATGGGCTGCCATGAACGAGTGTGAGGCTTAACAAAAACCTCCAGGTCGCAACCCGGAGGGGGCCGGTGGGCCAAGAGAGCCCAGCCGGTGGAGATAGTTATCAATTATGGCCCGAAGAGCGAAAAAGTCAATCGCCGCCACCACCTCGCTTTGGCGCCAGCTCTGCCTCGATCTCTTCCACGGTCGGCAGACTGCCTCTCAGCTCCTTCGGCAGCTGCTCCACCAGGGTGGTCTCCCAACCTGCAACGCCAATGGGCTTACGCAAGTCGCGCAAGGCGTACTCCACGATGAACCTGTCCTTCGCCCGGCACAGCAGTAGCCCGATAGTTGGCTTGTCGTCGGGGTGGCGCAGGAGATCGTCAACGGCCGACAGGTACATGTTCAACTTGCCTGCGAATCCGGGATCGAAGGGCACAGCTTTCAACTCGATGACCACGTAGCAGCGCAGCTTCAAATGGTAGAAGAGCAGGTCGAGATAGTAGTCGTGGCTTGTAAACTCAAAATGCACCTGGCGGCCGACGAAGGCAAAGCCGCTGCCTAATTCGAGTAGGAAGCGTTGAATGTGATCCGTCAGTGCCTGTTCCACCTCGCGCTCGCGGCGCGGGTCGGCCGTTCCGAGAAAGTCGAACAGGTACGGATCCTTGAATACCTGCGTCGCCAGGTCGGAGTCGGCCGGCGGCAATGTAGCCTCAAAGTTGGTGAGTGCCATGCCGTGGCGTTCGTGCGCCCGGGCATCAATCTGCAAGGCGAGGATGTTGCGCGACCAGCCATGCTGGATCACCTGGCGAGCATACCAGAGTCGGTCCGCTTCGGAGTCCAGCTTTTCGATAAGCGTGACATTGTGGTACCAGGTGATTTGTGCAAGCGCCTCTTGCACAATTAGACGGTCGGGCCACGCCTCCGCGAAGGCCCTCATATACATGAGGTTACGGGGCGAAAACCCTTTCATTTCGGGAAACGATGTGCGCAGGTCGGATGCCAGCCGGTCAATTACCTTGGCGCCCCAGCCTTCGCTTTTCTGCCGATCGAGAATCGTCCGGCCGATGTCCCAGTAAAGCAGGACCATGGCTGAGTTGGCAGCCAGGACCACCCGCAGTCGCTCTTCCTGAATGCGCCGCTTGATCTCCCCAAGTGTCTTCGCGTACCCCTGCGGCAGCTCCGTGCGGAGTGGCGCCGCTGGGAACGAGGCCCCGTCTGGATGAGTGCGTCCGCGTGAAACGCGACCGCCCGTGCTCGATGATCGGTTCACCTGCGGCTTCTTCCTGTTGCTCACCATAGTTTTAGTGCCCAAAAGGGTATTTCACTTGTCGTATCATGAGAATACGCACCTCACCCCCGAATTCCCATCACATCTGACATGTCAGGAGTCACACCGCCCAAAGAGCAACTGGTCAGCAGGCTCCTGCCCAATCCGGGCTAGTGGACCAGGGTCAGCAGGATCGAAACGATGATCTGAGCCAGAAGGATCTTGGCAATCATCGACGCCGGGTAGACGGTCGCGTACCAGGTATTGGGCATTTCATTGTTGGCCCGCTCATTGGCGTAGGCAAGGCAGGCCGGTTGCGTGTGTATCCCCGAAGTCATTCCCATCACCGCCGCGAACGGCAGTTTCAGGTACCGATATCCCAGCAGAATCGCGGCACATGTCACTCCGGTCGTCAGCAACGCTCCGGCCAGGAGGATCGCCAGACCGCCCGATTCGAAGGTCGCGCCGAATCCTGTACCGGCACGAGTGCCAATCGCCGCCAGAAAGAAGACCAGGCCGATCTGCCGGAGTGCCAGATTGGCATTGAACGGCATGCCCCAGATGATCGGGCCGGTCTTCTCCAGCCGACCCAGAATGAGTCCAACCACAAGCGGGCCGCCGGCAAAGCCGAGCTTGAACGTCATGCCCCCGCCAAGCGGGATCGGAATCATACCGACCAGAACGCCGAGCACAATTCCCAGCGAAAGCGACAGGAAGTCCGCCTCGGAAATGGACTTGATCGAGTCGCCGAACATGGCCGCGATTTCATCGGCCTGATCGCGGCGGGACACCACGAGTATGCGATCTCCGCGTTCGAGGGTGGTGTCCGGCCCGGGAACGAACTCTACATCGCCGCGGCCCAAGCGGGTAATCGCCCCGCGAAACGGATGTTCATCCCGTATTTCAGCAATCGTCTTGCCGATGATCGCTTTGCTGGACACGAAGATTCGCCGGTAGCTCATGTCATGGTGGCGCTCATCGATGTGCTCTATGGCCTCTTCGCCGAAGAGAATCCGTGCCATTTCCTGCGATCGGCCTGTGCCGACAGCCACGATGAGATCGCCGGAATTAAGGACGGTGTTGGGGCCGACGACTTCGACGGTCTCCCCCTTCTTGATCCGACTGAGCGCGAATCGGGTTGGGCCAAAGGAATTCAATACCTGCTCGACGGATTGGCCGCTCAAAGCCGGATTGGTAATGCGATAGGTCTTGCTCAGAATCGCTTCCGCTTGGGACTGGCTCGCCCGGTTGGACTCTTCCTTGGCGAAGTCGATCTTGAAGATCCGAGTGAACAGGTGAAACCAGAAGATGACGCCGAAGACTCCAAACGGGTAGGTCAGGCCATAGGCCACCACGGGAGCGCTTGTGAAGAGGATTGCTTCATCCGGCTTGAGTTGGGCAGACAAGGATGAGACCAACTCGATGGTGGCGGCCAGGGCAGGGGTGTTGGTCAGCGCCCCGCAAAACAAACCGGCGGCTGCAGGGGCCGACAGATTCAGGAGGCCCGAGAGCAAGAAAACCAGTGCCGCGCCGCCCACGAGTACCACAATCGCCAGCGCACTCATGCGAAGACCCCGTTTGCGAAACGAGGCAAAGAACCCGGGGCCCGCTTGCAAGCCGATGGGGTAGACAAACAGCACCAGACCGATGACGTAGATGAACTCAGGAAGTACAAGGCGCGGATCAGCTGCCCCAAAGGCCATCCCCGCAAAGAGCACGGCCGCCACCCCCAGGCTAAAGCCAAACGCGCGCAGGCTGCCCACCAGGTAGCCGACCCCTATGACTACAAAGAGCAGCAGCAGTGAATTGCTAGCGAGCAGGTCAGCGATGTTCCTGGGCCTCCTCCCCGTTCCCGTACCCGCCTGGCCAGCGCCCCGGGCCGCCCGTCACCTTGATGGTGCCTTGAAACTTAGTGGCTTGATGCGCCCAGTGCAATGCACAAGGCTAAGTGGGTTCCTGTGGCGCCGTGAAGCCGATCTGGCGCCGAGGCGACGAGGCCGGAGCAAGCAATTGCTGGATGGCTTCGAAGATCGCTTCGATTTGAAGGTCGTGAGTTCCGATGTGCTGCCTGAGAGCCTCGAGTTGCTTTGCCAATTCGGAGTGAACGATTTCCAACCTCCACATCCGCACAAAGGTGCGCATGATCTCTATGTTCACAGCGGTCGCCCTCGGGCTTCGGAGGACACTCGAGAGCATCGCAATGCCCTGCTCCGTGAACGCTCTAACTCGTTGGGCATACTTGACTTCCGAGGAAATCACAATCTGTGATATCCTCATAACCTCTTGCCGTGTAAGGAGAAACGAGAAATCGGGAGGAAAGTGATCGAGATTGCGCTGGACCGCTTGGTTGAGGGCACGTGTTTCAACGCCATACAGCGCGGCAAGGTCGCGATCGAGCATGACCCTGATGTCGCGAACTTCAAGGATCAGATGTTCCACGTCGGCTCCTAGTGGTAGACATTGAACCCATCAACGAGGAAGGCTGTTCGGTTATTGAACCTTGGGGAGCGAATCAAAACAAACCTCCAGGTCGCAACCCGCAGGGGGCCGGCGGGCTAAAAGCGCCCAGCCGGTGAGGATGCTTAACAGTATTGAATGAACTTTCGAAAAGTCAACACATCTGGCATGGCCGGATCGTCCGGTGTCTCGGTTGATCTCTCGCATCCGTCACGGAATTAAGCTACGCGAATCGAAATTGCATCGCCATCACATCGAAGGAAGCGCCTGTCGTGACGATTTTGCGGCTGGCTTCCGCGTAACTGCGCTATCGGGCGGCTAGCACCAAAGATCCGAATCGCTCTCGGCCTATACGAATCCTGGTTTCTAAGACTCCTCCTGCCGCCCTACGCCCGCCCCTTAAACCACACCACGATATGCTCCATCGCCCGGCAGTCATCCTCGTTGTACTCCAGGATCCGCCTGAGCAGCCGCGCCCGCACATGCACGACCCAAGGCGTAACCCATTGCTTAGGTGGGCCAATCGGAGTACTTCACTACCAGGTCCTGGTAAAGGTCAAACTCCCGTGCCACGTAGCGCTCGAACAGCTCCTCGGCCAGCCCGTGCTTCTCCATCAGCCGCCGAAGCATCGAGCGGACTCGCACTCGAGATACGACTATTTGCCCAATGCCGGAGCCGAACCGGGTGCAGGCTGCCAGTGTCCGGGGGGAATGGGAACGACAGGTCCGGGCGGTGTGGCGGGATCATTGATATCCCAGTGGATCGTGCCCCGCAGGGCGGGGGCACTGCCCTCGCAATGCTGCTCGAAATGCAGATCAATGAGCGAGAGTTGTCCATTGCAGTAGACAACGCGATCGATGACGAACGATCCGGTGAGCGTGTTACATCCGCGCCCTTCCCCATACCAGGAGAGACCACCCGCGGCGGGGTCATGAAAGGGAAACCGCGTCAGGTTGGAGTACGTGCCGGGCGCGAGTTGACTGAGGCTATCGGGCACCTGGAAATCACCGTACCACCATGCGTCTCCGGATAGGCTGAGGCCGAGATACCCTCCGCTCGCAGTAACGGTGATGAGAGTGTTGGCCTGAGTGTAGAGGTACACGCCGCCCTGGCCGACGTAGTCACCGGGGTCACTCTGAAGACTGATGGATGTGGGAATGGTAGAGATCAGATCGAGGAGATAGGTATAATCCGCCTCGTTCACGAGGCTGTCGAGATTGACGTCACCCGGGTTGTCATTGCAAGTGCCGACTAAGGCGGTCAGGCCGTCGAGGTGATTCCCGAGCAAGACCAAATCCAAAAGGTCAATTGCGTCATCACAGTTCACATCGCCAGCGCTGCCGATGGAACTAATGTTTCTGAGAATCGATACACTGTTGGAACCACGATTGCCCACGACCGGATCGATGCTTTCGCTGGCGTCCATATCGACAGCTAAAACCGACGTGGGCGTACTCCCCGCTTCGTGGTCCACGGTGGGAGCAAACGAGCCGTCGCCGGCGGCCCAAAATCCAGAGGCGGAATTACCCGTGTCACGGGGCGTGGCATCTGAGATAGCGAAGGGCAACGCCTGAACCAGAATGGCCAGGCCGCACTTCAGCGTCAATTTGCCGCTGAGGGATCGCGACATGTGAGGTCTCCTTGCTTATGGTGGAGCGACCGGAAACAACCGTCGTCAATTCACCGATACAGCAGATTCTGACGAATGGACACAGCGATCGAGAGACCTTGTATGATAGGATTTTGAGAGGAACCTGTCAACAGGCTTGTTCCGCTCGCGCCTCCCCCGCAGCGGCCGCCGTAGGCAAAAGCAGCTTGCTTCCACGGTAAGCACAATGCCATCGCCGTAG
>Ga0105347_1000552_pt1 | contig 17573 bp, 21 predicted proteins | sample EasRivMeERMLT890_FD_89677 | JGI IMG/M metagenome (GOLD analysis project Ga0105347, IMG submission 89677) | Soil microbial communities from meander-bound floodplain in the East River, Colorado, USA - East River MetaG ERMLT890 | ecosystem: Environmental > Terrestrial > Soil > Floodplain | place... | reverse complement strand
TGCGTGACGGGACAGGTGATCACGCCCCTGATCGGGCGAGACGGCTTCCAGGAGGCGGACATCGTCGGGATCACGATCCCGATCACGAAGCACAGCGAACTGGTGCTGGACGTAAACAGGATCCCGGCGGCGATGCAGGAGGCGTTCTACATCGCGACCACAGGCCGACCGGGTCCGGTGCTCGTGGATATCCCGCGCGACGTGCTCCAGCAGGTGGGCGAGTTCTCGTGGATGGACCGCGTGCAACTGCGCGGCTACCGGCCTAACGGCTTCAAGATCGACGCAACTGAAATCGCGAAGGCGGCGGAGTTGATCGAGCAGGCGCAACGCCCGCTGATCCTGGCCGGGCACGGCGTGATTATCTCGAAGGCTTACGACGAGCTGCTGGAACTGGCAGAGAAGACCAATATCCCGGTGATCACGACGCTACTGGGGATCAGCGGTTTCCCGGGAACGCATCCGCTGTACCTCGGGATGCCGGGGATGCATGGCATGTACTGGAATAACCAGGCGATCAGCGAGGCAGACCTGTTGATCGGCATCGGGATGCGGTTCGACGACCGCGTGACGGGGCGACTCAAAGACTTTGCGCCGAAGGCGAAGATCGTGCACATCGACATCGACCCGGCGGAGATCGGGAAGAACGTGCGGCCGGCGGCGGCGCTGAACGGGGATGTGAAGGCGGTGCTTACCGACCTGAACAGGGCCTTGAAGAATGGCGATGAGCGAAAGGAGTGGCGCAGGTGGATCGATGACCTGCGCGCGAAGCACCCGTCGATCACAATCCGGGACAGCGGCGAGGTGTTGCCGCAGTACGTGGTGGACAGCATCTACCGCGAAACAAACGGCGATTGCTACGTCGTGACTGGCGTTGGGCAACACCAGATGTGGGCGGCGCAGTACTTCTGGTACGACAAGCCGAACAGCTGGATAACGTCTGGCGGACTGGGGACGATGGGTTTTGAGGTGCCGGCGGCGATGGGTGCGCAGGTGGCGGCGCCAGGAGAGACCGTGTGGTCGATCTGCGGCGACGGCGGCTTCCAGATGACGCTGCAGGAACTGGCGACCATCGCGGAGTACAACTGGCCGATCAAGTTCGCGATCCTGAACAACCAGGTGCTGGGGATGGTTCGCCAGTGGCAGGAGCTGTTTTACCAGAACAACCTGGTGGCGACGCCGCTCATGAACCCGGACTTTGTGAAGCTGGCCGAGGCGTTTGGGGTGCTGGGTCTGCGAGCGGAGTCCAAGGAGCAGGTGATGCCGGTGATCCAGCAGGCGATGGCGCACGATGGGCCGGTGGTCATCGACTTCAAAGTGAAGTTCGATGAGAATTGCTACCCGATGGTCCCACCGGGCGCCTCTCTGTCCGAGACTATCGACGCGCCGTCGATCGAGCGCGAGAAGGTGGGTGTCTGATGACTGTTGAGTCTGTTCTGGCAATCAAGCCGCACCTGATCATCGCCCTGGTCGAAGACCGGCCGGGCGTGCTGAACCGCATCGTCTCCAAGTGGAGGCAGCGGGACTTCAACATCGAAAGCCTGGCAGTCGGCCACTCCGAGGTGGAGGGGCTCTCGCGGATGACGTTCGTAGTGGACGCGAACGCGAACGCGGAGCAGGTTGTGAAGCAGGTGGACAAGCTGGTGGATGTGGTCCACATCCGCGATGTGTCCAACGAGGACATCGTGGCGCGCGAGATGGCGATAATCAAGGTGAAGGCGGACAAGGCGACGCGGAGCCAGATCATCGACATCGCGGAGGTCTTCAAGGCGGAAGTGCTGGACGTGGGGCCGGAGACGCTTATCCTTGAAGTGACCGGCGAAGCGATCAAGGTCGAATCGCTGGTTACGCTGCTCGCGGACTACGAGATAGTGGAGTTGGTGCGGACGGGCAAGGTGGCGATGGTGCGAGGCTCCGAGGTGTCACACGAGATCCCGGAGGACGAGCAGTGGGACCGCGCGCCCGGCGTACACACGTGGTGACGAAGAGTAAAGAGTAATACCTGGAGGAGTAGGCCCAATGGCGAAGATTTATTACGAGAACGACGCGAATATCGAGCTGATCCGAGGGAAGACGATCGGTGTTGTTGGGTTTGGATCGCAGGGGCATGCGCACGCGCTGAACCTGCGGGACAACGGGATGAACGTGATGGTGGGTCTGTACCCCGGATCGAAGAGCTGGCAGCAGGCTCAGCAGATGGGCGTGCGCGTTGGGACCGTGGAAGAGGTGGCGAAGGAGGCGGACATCATTATGGTGCTGACTCCGGACCAGATCCAGAAGCAGGTCTACGATGAGAGCATCGGGCCGGCGCTGGAAGAGGCGGGCAAAGGCAAGATGCTGATGTTCGCTCACGGCTTCAACATCCACTTCAACCAGATCGTGCCGCCGAGCGACGTGGACGTGACGATGATCGCCCCGAAGGCTCCCGGTCACAAGGTACGAGAGTTCTTCACCGAGGGGATCGGCGTTCCCGCTCTCATAGCGGTGCACCAGAACGCGAGCGAGAACGCCAAGGAACTGGCGCTGGCGTACGGCGCCGGGATCGGTTCCGCCAAGGCCGGGATCATCGAGACGACGTTCGAGGAGGAGACCGAGACGGACCTCTTCGGCGAGCAGGTGGTGCTCTGCGGCGGCGTAACGGCGCTGGTGAAGACTGCGTTCGAGACGCTCGTCCAGGCTGGGTACCAGCCGGAGATCGCCTACTTTGAGTGCATGCACGAACTGAAGCTGCTCGTGGACATGATGCACGAGGGCGGCATGGCTTACATGCGCTACTCGATCAGCGATACGGCGGAATACGGCGACTACACGCGCGGACCGAAGATCATCGACGATCACGTGCGGCAGAACATGAAGCAGGTGCTTCAGAACATCCGCAACGGGCAGTTCGCCCGCGAGTGGATCATTGAGAACCAGGCTGGCCGCCCCAGCTTCAATGCGATGCGACGGTCCGAGGCCAATCACCTGATCGAGCAGGTGGGAGGCGACCTGCGGGCGATGATGCCGTGGCTGAAGAAGGGGAAGGCGGAAGTAGAACCATCTGGCCAGCAGCCAGTAGCGAGCAGTCAGGAGCCGGTAGCCATTAGCCAGAGCGAAGAACCAAGAACCCAGAACCAAGAACCGGCTGGGCAGCAGCCTACAGCGCTGACCGAGAGCGAGGAGCCGATTCCGCTACCCGGGAGCAGGTTCGCTCCGCCGAGCGCGGAGGGTGAGACCCCGGGAGCGCCAGCGACGGGCCCCACTGGGGAGCCCGCGAAGTCTCCGTGGTACGGATCGTCCGGCAGTGGATATTCGATGCCGACAGACGGGCAGAGTACCAAGGAAGGGGAGACGCCCCCTTCGGCGTAACGGAGATGGTGTGCCAGGTGGCTATGGACAGAATCGTTCTTGCGTTGTTGAGTGGACACCGCACCGTAAACGGTGCGGCATGGCGGCGATGTTCTTTCACGTTTGGTTCGCGATCAAAAGGCGCAAATGGCTGCTCAATGGCCATTTCGAGGAAGTGGTAAAGCACGCCTTGTTCGATGTAGCAGATCGACACAGTATTCGCGTCATTGAATGCGAGACAATGGTTGATCACGTCCACATGTTGCTTGACCTGGATCGACCTGCGGAGTTGTCCCGGACAATGAATCTGCTTAAAGGCGGTTCATCACATGCTGTCGGTCAGACGATGCCGGACTGGAAGCTCGATGCCGGCTCGGCCCATCTCTGGCAGAAGCGATATGGCTCGAAGATCGTGCCTCGTACTGCACTGACGGCGGTTCGAGAGTACATTCGGACTCAGAAGGACAGGCCGGAGAAGTATGACTGGTAGTGCTGTCCCCGAGCACCGCACCGTAAACGGTGCGGCAATCGACGAAAACGCACCAATGCCGCACCGTTTACGGTGCGGAAGGGCTCTTCACGCCCTGGTGTTAAGCCTCAACCTTAGCCGGCCCTCGCTCGTTTAACGAGACGAGGGCCGAGAGTGGCATTTGGAAGGCTGAAGCCTTCCGCTACGTTCCGAATACGATTTAGGGAAGGTTGAGAAAGATGGCAAACGAAGACAAGGTACTGATTTTCGATACGACGCTGCGCGACGGCGAGCAATCGCCCGGTGTGGCGTTGAACGTCGAGGAGAAGCTGGAGATTGCGCGGGCGCTGGAACGCATGCGCGTGGACATCATTGAGGCCGGGTTCCCGGCTTCGTCGCCGGGCGACCTGGAGTCGGTGACGGCGATCGCGAATGAAGTGCGCGGCTCGGTGATCGCGGGGCTTGCGCGGGCGGTTCCGGGCGACGTGGACGCCTGCTGGGAAGCAGTGCAGCACGCCGAGCGGCCGCGGATCCACGTGTTCCTCTCGAGCAGCGATATCCACATCATGCACCAACTGGAGAAGGACAAGGAGCGGGTGCGAGAGATGGCGCGGGAGATGGTGGCGCGGGCGAAGGGCTACTGCGACGACGTGGAGTTCTCACCGATGGACGCGACTCGCTCCGTGCCGGAGTACGTCTACCAGATGCTGACGGAAGTGATCGACGCGGGCGCCACCACCGTGAACATCCCGGACACCGTCGGATACGCGATCCCGTCCGAGTTCGCGCAGTTCATCGAAGACATCAAGGCGAACGTGCCGAACATCGACAAGGCGCGGATCTCCGTGCACTGCCACAACGACCTGGGGTTGGCCGTGGCCAACAGTTTGGCAGCTGTGCTGGCCGGTGTGCGCCAGGTGGAGACGTGCGTGAACGGGATTGGCGAACGCGCCGGGAATGCGTCGCTGGAGGAGGTGGTGATGGGGATCAAGACGCGCCCTGACTTCTTTCACCTGTCGACGAACCTGGACACGACGCAGATCCACCGCGTGAGCCGGCTGGTGTCACAACTAACGGGAATGGGAATACAGCCCAATAAGGCGATCGTGGGTGTGAACGCGTTCCGGCACCAGTCAGGCATCCATCAGCACGGTGTCACGAAGATGCGTGAGACGTACGAGATCATCGACCCGGCGGACATCGGGCTGCCGAAGGCGACGCAACTGGTGCTGAACAAGAACAGCGGCCGTCACGGACTGAAGTCACGGCTGGACGACCTGGGTTACGAGCTGACGAACGCCGAGCTCGACAATCTCTTCGCGTCGTTCAAGGACCTGGCCGACAAGAAGGGCGAGATCGACGACCGCGACCTCGACGCGCTGGTCTCAGGGGAGCGCAGGGCGACGGAGGAGGTTTACAAGCTGGACCTGCTGCAGGTCTCTTGCGGGAACCAGCTCGTGCCGACGGCGACGATCCGGCTGATCGGGCCGGACGGGGCGGAGCACCAGACGACGGCGACCGGCACCGGGCCGGTGGACGCCGCGTACGAGGCGATCAACCTGCTGCTCGGCGTGCCGAACCAGTTGCTGGAGTACTCCGTGAATGCCGTGACCGAGGGGATCGACGCACAGGGCGAGGTGACGGTGCGCGTCGACGTCGGTGGCCGCACGTTCGTCGGGCGGTCTGCCGACACGGACATCATCGTCGCGTCGTCGAAGGCGTTGCTGAACGCGCTGAACCGGGCGATCGCGTACATGCCGGACCACGCGCAGGCGCAGCAGGTGATGAGCAACCCGTAAGATTGCCACTCAAGCAAGGGGGCCAGGGGCTTAGCCCCTGGCCCCTTGTGTATACTGCGCTCTCGAGAGAATCGCAGGCAGCCCGGGGAGGCAATCATGACGCAGGCAGACTCAAACACGATCAAGCAGCAGCAGAAGCAGCAGTGGGGACGTGCCGCGGAGGGCTGGAAGAAGCAGGACGCGGTAATCCGGGAACGGACAGAAGCAGTTACCCGGCGAATGCTTGACCTAGCGGGAATCCAGGCAGGCAGGCGCGTGCTGGACATCGCTTGCGGGACCGGCGAGCCGGCTATCCCCGCGGCGAAGGCCGTCGGGGAAGGTGGGTTCGTGCTGGCAACCGACCAGGCGCCGGAGATGCTCGAGGTGGCGCGCGGGAAGGCCGCTGACGAGGGCCTCTCGAACATCGAGTTCCGCCAGGTGGACGGAGAGGAGATCGACGTCCCTGCGGAGTCAGTCGATGCGGTGACCTGCCGCTGGGGGATCATGTTCATGCCAGAGCCGGTGCGGTGCCTGCAACAGGCCAACCGTGCACTGAAGCCGGGTGGCCGCATTGTGGTCGCAACCTGGGGGCCTCCGGAGGAGAACCCCTGGATAAGCCTGCCGATGGGCATCCTTCGCAAGTACTATGGCGGACCACCGTTGCAGGACCCGATGGCCCCGGGCGGCCCCTTTTCGTTCGCGGACCAGGGAAAACTAGGGGCTGCAGTCGAACAAGCCGGCTTCCGGGACGTGAGCGTCGAAAGGATGGAGTTGCCGATGGCGGTGTTCGATTCCGCACAGGAGTGGTGGGCCTACCAGCTTGAGACCGCTGGCCCTCTCCAGACCATCTTTCGGGGGCTTTCGCCAGAGGACCAGGAAACGGCGTCGCGGGAGATCAGTCAGGCGGCAACGCAAGGCCGGGCGGATGGGAGGGTATCGCTGATGGGGGTTCCGCTGCTGGCGTCAGGGACCAAGTAGCGCGGAAACTCGATCCGGGGCACACACAAGTGGACCCAGGTACCCAATCTCCTACTGGACACCTGCACGATGCGATCAAGGACCTGCGTTTGACGGCTTACATCTGCAAGACCTGTGGGGCGCAGCACGCGGAGAGCGAGGCGCCGCCGGAGCGCTGCATCATCTGCGAGGACGAGCGGCAGTACGTGGGCCGAGGCGGGCAGCAGTGGACAACGCTGGAGGAGATGCGGGTGGAAGGGCGATCGAACCGGATCGTCGAGACGGACCCGGGGGTTGTCAGCATCTTCACGACTCCCCGGTTTGCGATCGGGCAGAGGGCGGTGCTGGTTCGGACCGAGGGCGGGAACTTCCTGTGGGACATGATCAGCTATATCGACGACGCGACAGTCAAAGCACTGCAGGACATGGGCGGAGTGAAGGGGCTCGCGATTTCGCACCCGCACTTTTATGGAGTGGCGGTGGAGTACGCGCACGCTTTCGGTGCGCCGATCTACATTCCAGCTGCGGACCGGGAGTGGTTCGTGCGGCCCGATCCGGCCGTGCAGTGGTTCGAGGGGTCCGTTTCGCCGTGGGAAGGCGTGATGGTAATCCAGGTGGGCGGGCACTTCGAGGGCAGTACGGTTCTGCACTGGCGAGACGGCGCTGAGGGGCGCGGGGCCCTGTTCACGGGGGATAGCATCTCGGTGGCTGCCGACTCGCGATGGGTGACGTTCATGCGGAGTTATCCGAACTACATTCCGCTGCCGGAAGCGTCGGTACGAGGCATCGTGGAGGCGGTGGAGCCGCTGGAGTTCGACCGGATTTACGGCGGATGGCTGGGGAATGATGTGAGGGGAGGAGCGAAGGATGCGGTGGTCCGTTCGGCCGAGCGTTACATAACTTGGATACGGGCGTAAGAGCGGCAAGCTCAATTTGCAAGAAAATGTTGATTGTTATTTTAGTGACTTAACCATATGATGCTCGTAGATCACATCCGCCCCACGAATGTGACAGGAGCCCCATGTATTACGACGGTTCGCATTCTGAATCCCGGCTCGGGATTTCATCGGTTGTCTTGCTGGCCATCTTCGTTTCGGCGTTCGCGTTGATCGTCGTTGCGGCGCTCTGGCGCCCATGGGCTGATGATGACAGCCAGGCCGTAACTCCGCTTCCCGAAGTGATCGTCGAAGATCCCGCCACGGTCGAAGGTGCCGCTCCTGTTGCCCCTGAGGGCGAGCCCGCAACCGAGGCCGGCGTCGCCCCCTGATCCTCGGTTAAGGTTCGGGTAAGGGTTAGAAAAGCGGTAACGGCCCTCCGATTCGTACTCTCTTACCAGTGACACGGATCTCAGGAGGAAGAGTATGAATTACGCACACAGGCTGCTTGCCATTGGTCTTCTCGCGCTACTGGCGCTATTCGTCGTGGCGTGCGGCGACAGCGGCGGCTCCAACGGCTCTGGCGGCGGGGACGAAGGAGATAGCGGCACAGCGAACCCGGCGGTGAGCGACGAGGAGTTTGTCTCGAACATCCCGGGCGTGTTTGCGCAGTCAGTTGGGGCGTATGAGGGAGACACCGTTTCGTCCATGCAGGGCGACGTGGCGTTCGACTTCACCATGGGCACGATCGAGATGGCGGGAACCGCGAACTTCGCGGTAAATGGGCCCGACCAGTTCTATATGACCATGGAGTTTGAGGGCGGGGACGGCCAGAGCTTGATCGACCTCAGTGAGCTGGGTACGTTCGAGGTCCTCGCGCGCGAGGGTTCCATCTACATCAACATGGCGCTACTCGGTGGCTGGATCGCTTTGACGCCAGAAGACCTGGGCGGCGACTACGCCGGGTTGCAGGACCTTCTGACTTCAGGCTCGCTACTCGACTACGGTTCTCTCGTGGAACAGCTCTCGGCGCAAGGCCAGATAGAGCACGTGGGGCAAGAAGAGATTAACGGGCACAACACGGCCCACTACCGCGTGACGGGCGACCTACAGACACTGATCGGGGCATTCTCCGGTGCCCTGTCTGCCACGGGCGACAATGCTTTCGCTCAACAGATCCTAGGTAGCCAGGTGACTGGGCCGGTCTCGGTCGATGTGTGGCTGGGAACCGAAGACCTTCTGCCGTACAAGATGGTGGCCGGCGCCGACCTCAGTGCTGGCACCGAGGGGACGCTGGCGATGTCGCTGACGGCGAACCTGGGGAACTACAACGAGACTGTTGCGATCCCCGACGCGCCGACTGAGGCGAAGACGTTCGCGGAGCTGTTCGGCGACCTGGGACTGGAGTCCGGCGAGTAGCTCGGACGAGCTTTAGCCCTAATTAGTGCAATAGCAACGGCCATCGGCATACACTGAGCGCCAAACGCGCGAGGAGGGGCCGATGGCCGATTGCATTTTCTGCCGGATCGTTGAAGGGGAAATTCCGTCCGACAAGCTGTACGAGGACGATATGGTGCTCGCGATCCTTGATATCCAGCCCCGCGCACCGGTTCATTTCATGGTGATCCCCAGGGAGCACGTGGCCGACGCCCGCGAGATTCGAGGAGAGCACGGGCCACTACTATCGCGGATGTTCACGGTGGCGACGCGGGTGGCGGGGGAAGAGGGCGTGCTCGAAAGCGGGTACCGGCTGGCGTTTAACGTCGGGCCGGACGCCGGGATGACAGTAGACCATCTGCATTTGCACTGCGTTGGCGGGCGGGAACTCGGCCCAGAAGGCTAGGCTACGGTCGATGAGAGTGCCATTTGCCGCTTAGAGATATGGTGACGTTGCCTTAGAGTCGAGTCGAAGTGTTGTGGGATGGGAGGCGGTTGGTGGCTATGCATTGGCCGGCGCTGACGGCGCTGGATGCGGTAACGGCGGTGTGCGCCGGATTTAACTCGCTGTACTTTCTGAACCGGTTGCTGTGGCTTGATGGGCAGGACCGCGGCCGGTGGGCAGCCGTCGCTGTACTGGCCCTGATCTCGGTGGCGATGTTGCTGGAGGGGGTGTCGCGGCTGGCGGCAGGACCGGCTGGAGGATACGAGGAAGGGCCGGGGCGAGTGCTGGTGAGCGGCGTTTCGATGGCCGCGTCAGTGGGCGTTACGGCAATGCTGGTGAGGAGGATTGGCCGATGAACGAGAGGGCCGGCATTTCGAGGCTGGTGGAACGCAAGGATTGGGAGACGTTGGGGCTGTGCCTGGCGCTGGGAGTGGTGCGGACAGCCGCGCGTTATTCGCCGGAGGCGGTAGAGGCGTTGATCGATGAGCTTGCCGGGGAGCTGGACCCGCCGCAGGGGCGGCCGCACCGGGGCCGCCGCGGGACGAGAAGGGGCGCGGGACGTGGGCGCGGCTAAGACAGGAAGGCGGGTAAGGCCGCAAGACTTCTATGGCGGGGGATTCTCGAAGGCTGAGAAGGAGGCGATGGAGGTGGCCCGCCAGATGGAGGGGTTGGCTGAAGAGGCGGCGATGCTGCGAGTAAAGCTGCGGACGGCGATCAACCAGGAGAACGTGGACATCCGGCTGATCAAGTACGGGACAGACGCGCTGGTGAAGGTGGTGGCGGCGCAATACAGGCTGTCGCCGAAGTCAAAGAAGGACCTTGCGGAGAGTTTGGCAGGGACGATGAACATCATCGCAGACTTCATACTGCCTGCTGATCGGTGATGGAGCGCTAATTTAGAACATTCGTCCTGAAATTGACCATAAGGGTCTTGACGGGTTGAGAACAAGCGTTCTATTCTGCGAACACACGTTCTATCGGACGGATGTTCTAATGACGGAAGTTCTCGAGCAAGCAGTAGCGCGATTCAGGCAGGAGCCCGGCGACGGTCTCCAGGCAGAGAGCGCGCGAGTTTCCGCAGCGGCTTTCCGAGCCTCGATCCAGTCACGGCTGGGCTCGGTCGAGCGCGACCTGAGGGAGGTCAAGGGCCGGATCAATGGTCTGATCTTCGTGGTTGCCGGCGCTGTGATCACGCAAGTGGTGTTGAGGGTAGCGTCGTGACGATCGCCACGCCTCCCCCGGCCCGATTTCCGGTTTCCGATCGCCAGCAGGATCTGCCTCCATCGCGAGTGTCACGGCTGCGGCCTTATCAACTGGCTGCGGGCGGGGCGATCCTCGATTCGGTAATGAACAGGCGAGGGCTGACGTTCACGGTAGTCATGGCCCGGCAGGCGGGTAAGAACGAACTATCGGCGCAGTTGGAACTGCTGCTTTTGTTGCGGCACATGAAGAGGCCGCTGGACGGCGTCAAGTGTGCGCCGTCGATGTCGCCGCAGGCCGATGTGAGCTTGCGCCGGCTATGGTCCACGCTCGTGTACGGTGGGCTGGCGGACAACGCGATTCTCGACGATCGCGCCAACTGGGGCGGGCGCTATGTGCAATTTGGGCGAGCGCGGATGGTCTTTCTTTTGGCGGACCCGATGGCGAACGTTGTGGGGCACACTGCCAGCCTGATCCTGGAGGTGGACGAAGCGCAGGATGTGGATGCCGAGACGTTCGACCGGAAGTTCCGGCCGATGGCGTCTACGACGGGTGCGACCACTGTTTACTACGGGACTCCGTGGGACGAATCGACGCTGCTGGAACAGACCGTGCAGCGGAACCTGGAGCTGGAACGGAAGGACGGCATCCGGAGGCACTTCGAAGCCGATTGGATGGAAGTCGCGGCATGCAATCCCGAATATGCCCGATACGTGGAGGGGGAACGCGAACGGCTCGGTGAAAATCACCCGCTGTTCTTGACGCAGTACGCGCTGAAGCCGCTGCCCGGAGCAGGCCGACTGTTCTCCGGATCGCAGCGGGCGCAGATGACAGGCAATCATGCCCGGCAGCACGTTCCGATCGAAGGCGAGACCTACGTGGCCGGGCTGGACATCGGTGGCGAAGGAGAAGGCGACCACGACTCGACCGTGCTGACCATCGCGCGCGTGGTTGAGCCTTCAACGCTGGCGCTGGTGCAAGAGAACCGGCTCGAGGTCGTCGAGCATATTGCGATGACCGGCGTGCCGCACGACGAGGCGATTTCTCGAATGGCGGACTTGCTGGGCCGCGTCTGGAGCGTGAAGCGAGTTGCCGTGGATGCGACGGGTATGGGAGAAGCAGTGGCCCGGATGCTCGATAGGTCGCTTGGCGCTGGTGTGGTGCAGCCGGTGAAGTTCACTTCGTCGTCGAAATCCGCGATGGGCTACGACCTTCTGGCAGCGGTCAACGGCGGGCGGCTGCGGGCGTACGTGGCCGATGGATCGGCAGAGTACGCGGAACTGTGGAGCCAGGTGGACAGGACACGCGTGGCATACCGGCCCGGGCGGCAGATGAGCTTCGGAGTAGACCCGTCCGAGGGACACGACGACTACGTGATGAGCCTGGCGCTGGTAGTTGCCGCTGGCAAGGACGGAATTGCAGCGCCGCGGGTGGCGCGCGGCCGGAGCGCACTCAACTGAGGAATTCCAACCAAGGAGGTACGACGATGCAAAGCACGATATTCAAGGCAACCGTAGGAGGGACCCTGGCGGACCGGTCCAGCGCAGTGCGGCTCAGAAAGGTGCGGATGCGTGCCGATTCGTTGCCGGAATACACCCGGTACAAGGATGACGGATGCAGCATCAGCGCCTCGTGTTTCGATTGCCCACTGCCCCGCTGCCGGTACGAGGAGCCGGGCGGCTTGCGGGGTGTCCTGAACGCCATGCGGGACGAAGAGATGACGCAGTTGCGGCTCTCCGGGATGTCGGTTGGCGAGCTGGCCGGCCACTTTGGAGTATCGCGGCGGACGGTCTTCCGCGTAATCGGGGGTACCAAGCCGGAAGAGCCCGGACGGCGGCGTCCGTCGAGGGAGCCAATACCCATCCGATCGGTGATCGATGCAAGGAAGGAGGCCCATTGTGCGTAACATGATCGACGCGACTGTGCAGGCGCTAGGATACGCGCTGCTGGCGGGTGCGACGACCTGGGCGATTTTCGCCTACGTTCCGTAAGAAGAGTGAAGAGTGAAATGGCTGCCACTGTGTAGGAGTTGGTAACACTGCGGGGGGTGCGATGATGTCTTGCGGTGCGGGTGGCGTAAGATACCCCGCCCGCTGATTTGAGAGGAGGAGGAAGTGGCGATAGAGACGACCGAGCCGATTGCGAGGCAGCTATCCCGAATGGATGGCGACCGGACACGACGGTACAGGGAGAGCCTCGAATTTTACGAAGGGCGACAGTGGTCTGGACCGCGGCGCTCACGCGAGCGTCGGCTTACGTTCAACTACGCGAAGACAATCGTCGAGAAGACGGCTTCGTACACGATGTCCGGGGCGACGATGGTCGTAGACCCGGAAGATGGGTCGGACGGAGCAATCGAACGGGCGAGGCTGACTGAGCAGACCCTTCGGGACGTTCATGACGCGAACTCCCTTGATCAATTGGACTTCGACAACGAGATCGACTGCTCGGTCCTGGGGGATGCGGCCTGCAAGGTGACCTGGGACGGTGAGGCAGCCAGGGTGCGGATAACGGCGCCGGATGTCCAGGGGTTGTACGTGTGGCTTCCGCCGGACGATTCGCGCGAGCCATGGCGCGTGGCGTCGCGGTATGTCGTCGACGAAGACGGCGCGGGATGGCCCGCAATGGCGAACGGGATGAAGCCCGGCCGCCGGGCGCACGAGGTCGTCGAGGTCTGGACTGCGGACGCCTTCGAGCTATGGGTGGACGGGAAGCAGAGAGAGGCAGGTGACAACCCGTATGGGTTCATCCCGTTCGTGATCTACCCGAATGTCAGAGAGCCGAAGAAGTTCTGGGGAGTCTCCGACCTGGGGGCACTCAAGGAACCGCTGCGGGAATTGAACCGGGCGTTGTCACAACTCTCGATGATCCTCGAACTGTCCGGGAACCCGATCGCGGTGCTGGAGAACGTGACTGAAGCGCAGGACATCGCGGTTCAGCCGGGAGCGGTGTGGGAGATCCCGGAGAAGGCGCGCGCTTACCTGCTGGACTTGCTCCAGGGCGGCGGCGTGGGACTACACGTCGAGTACGCGAACCTCGTCCTGCGGACGCTCCACGATCTCTCGGAGGTGCCGAGAAGTGCGTTCGGCGAGACTCGGCAGCCGCTATCAGGCGTGGCCCTGGAGATGGAGCTTGATCCGCTTCTTAAGAAGGTGCAGCGAAAACGGCTAATCAGGGGCGCCGCTTTCAGGCGCAGGGCTGAGATGACGTTGCGGCTGCTGGAGCAGCATACGGGCGAAACGTTCGCCGGGCGGGTTCGCCCCGTGTGGGGTGCGGTGCTCCCGCAAGACCGATCGCGGCTGGTGGAGGACGAGACGCGGCTGGTAGGCGCCGGGATCCACTCGCGGCGGACAGCGGCGGGGTTGCTAGACGTGGCCGATCCGGACGGTGAGTGGGAACGGTGGAGGAGTGAGGAGTTGAAAGTTGAAAGTTAAAAGTGAAGGTTGGGTGCTGAATTCCAAAGAGGAGGAGCGGATGACGGGGAGCGTTAGGGCGGCAGTATCCGTGCTGGTGATGCTGGCTGCGTTGGCTGTGACGGTGTTACTGCTGGTAAGTGCGCCGGGATCGGACCTGGCGCAGTTGGCGGTTGGGGGATGGATCGCCGCCCTGGGTAACGTTATCGGGTTCTACTTCGGAACGCGGGCAGGGGAATGAGTCCTACCTGTCGTCGTCTTCTTCTTCCTCATCGTCGTCGTCACCGTCGCGAGGGGTGGGCGTTGGCTCCTTGTAGAAGACTTCGATTTCACCGTCCTTGAGGGTCAGCTTCACATTTGAGGTGTTGTTGTCTTCGTCGGACTCCTCGATGAGGTTGGCCGGGTCGGTCCTGTAGACGAGGAAGTAGTCGCCGTCGGGAACGCCGGTGATGTCTATGTTCTGGCCGGGAAGGAACGACTCGTAGGAGTCTCCCCAGCCGGGAGAGATGCCCTGGTTCGTGTCCTGCTTGCACTGGCCGTACTCGGAGTCCTGGGGAGCGCCTTCCAGTCCAAGGTCGATCTCCTCGTCGTCGAGGAGGCAGAAGCTCACTTTCTCGGAGGAGGCCACGATTTCGTCGTCGATTGAACCGTCATTCGCGACCTTGTGCAGCTCGTACGCGGCGAAGTCGGCGAAGTGCCAGTGCTTGTGCTCGGGGTGGAAGGCGAAATTGCCGACAGACGCCTCGCGCACAAAATCGAGTTCGCCGTTTTCGTCGCGAACGTAGAGACGTTGGAAGGCGTAAGTCGTGGCTTCGTCTTCCCGGTTGTCGGGGCGAAGTTCCATCGGCCCTGTGCCCGCGTTCCAGACGATGGTCTCGAAGCGCAGGATGGTCTTCCCCTCGTCCTGGCGGTTCGCGATCCGGAGACGACTCGGCTCTCTCATCCTCAGGTCCGGGTAGTCAACCGGGTCGTCAGTCGCGCCGTCGCCTGATCCAGAAGTGGTGGCGATGATGGCGCCGCCGCCGATGACAAAGGCAGGGACCAGGAGAGCAGCTACGATCGCGAACCGTTTCAAGGCAGCAACATAAATCGAAGGGGACGGCAATTGGCCGTCCCCTTCAGGATAATTGATGCTGGTGCAATCAGCGAGTTGCGCGTCTGGCCAATGCGACGGCTCCACCAGATACGGCGATCGCGGCAGCGGTGATCAGACCGAGGCCGAGCAACCCGGGACTGTCTGAGCCGCCTGGATCGCCGCCAGATTGCGGAAGCTGCGCGGGTGTCGGGGAGGGTGCCTGGCCCCCTGCACCGACGTCATTGGGTGTTGGCGAGGGAGTTGGAGTGGGATCCACCCAGGTCTTGGTGGCTGTGGCCGGCCCGAAGCAGAACGAGTTCCCTCCGTCTCCGCCTGCAGCGACGCGAGGTTCGGCGGTTCCCTGGCTGGTCGGGTCGCAGGAGGATTCGACCTCGGCCAGGCAACCGCTGTCTTTGTCGAGGCAACCCTGGATTTCGAGGCAGGTGTCCGGATCACAGGCGAGAGTAATGATGCTGTCGTCACCTGGTCCACCATCGCCGGTGTAGGTAAAGCTGGCTTCGCCGGCTTCGTCCAGATCAAAAACTAGCGAGTCGCCGGTGTTGGGTCCGGCAACGACATAGAAGAGCAGCGTCACAGGTGTGGCGGGCGGCTCGCCACCGAGGCTGCCGACGGCTGTGAGGGTATGGTCTGTCCCGACAGGATTCGTGGCGGTGTCCGGGGTAAGGATCACACAAGCTTCGGCTTCGCCGCCTTCGGCCGGCACGTTTCGGCAGAACTCGCCCGCGCTGGCCGGGCCGGGCGTAAGGAGCACCAGGGCGAGGAGCGCGGCGCCCATCGCCAGGCCTATCACCGACGGAATCAATGGGCGTGCTGACATAAGATCGTCCTTTCGGGGATGAGTGGGTTCCTGGATTACAACGCCGACCCGTGCAGCATGGTTAACGTAAGGGGGCGGCATCAGCCGCCCCCCTTAGCTCTTACGGGTGAGCGCGCTATTGAATTCGACGGCGACTCAGGACGAGGGTTGATCCGAAGACGGCAAGCATGGCGGCGCCAATAGCCAGGAGGACGCCAAGAGTCCATGGAGTGCCGGAGTCATCGGGATCGGCGCCGGTGTCGGGCAGCTGCGCTGGTGTTGGCGATGGTGCCTGGGTCGCGGGAGCGAGAGTGGGTGTGCCGGACGGTGTTGGTGTCGGGTCTTCCCAGTTCTTTACCGCCTCGACCGGTCCGACGCAAAAGACGACGCTGCGCAGGATGCGTGCGGGGCCATTCTGGATTTCCGGCGGCTGACAGTCCTGGATGATGGTGTCGATACACGTCGGATCCTCTTCGAGGCAGGTCACAAGGTTGTCGCAGAAGTCGGTTTCGCAGATGAAGCCCACGATGTCGTCTGTGCCGGCGCCGCCTGCGCCGGTGTACGTGAAGGTCGCCTGTCCGGTGACGGAGTCGAGGAGCTGCACGCTTGACTCACCGGCGTTAGGGCCGGCGAGCACGAAGAATCCAGCTTCGAGCCCGCTGTCATCCCACGGGTCGCCATTGATGGTCGCCGACAGCGTGACCGTGTGATCGGTGTTTACGGGATTCGTGTCCGGGTCCGGGGTGAGGGTCAGGCAGACCTCACCCTTAGTCTGCCAGCAGACCTCGCCGGCTTCGGTGGCCTGCGGCGTTACCGCGAGGAACGCCAGGACTGCAACTATCGCCAGCGGGAGAAGTGCGGCGGTGCGCAGCATTGATTTCGTCATTGGAGCCTCCTTATGGCCTGTTGCGCTGAGTGGATGTGTGACGGCGGATTACGAAGAGTGAGAGGATGGCGGCGCCGAGAGCGGCCGCGGCGAGTGTGAGAGCGTACCACGGCGTACCGGTGTCTCCACCTTCGCCGCCGGACTGTGGCAATTGAGCGGGGGTTGGCGCCGGGGTTTGATCGCCCGCGCCGACGTCTATCGGCGTGGGTGAGGGGGATGGGGTGGGATCCTCCCAGGTCTTCTGGGCCGATGCAGGGCCGAAGCAGAAGCCTGCGCCCTTGCCGCCGGCGGCGTTGCGTTCGATCGGACCACTGGTGGGGAGTTCGATGTCGAAGTTACAAGCGGCTTCAACCTTCTCGATGCATAGGGGTGAGGCCTCGAGGCACGATTGGATTTCGCCGCAGAAATCAGGTTCGCAAGCGATGGCCACGATCTCATCAGTGCCGACGCCACCCGATCCGGTGTAGGTGAACGTGGACGTTGCGGACTCGACCTGGGGTTCGATGGCGGTCTCACCGGCGTTTGGGCCGGAAAGAATGAAGAAGAGTGTGTCTGTATCACTCGCCTTGAGGGGTTCTCCATCGAGGGTGATCGTGGCTGTGACCGTGTGATCCGTATTGATTGGGTTGGTGTCGGGATCCGGGGTGAGGGTGAGGCAGAACTCGCCTTTGAGATTGACGCAGAGTTCACCGGCACTGGTGCTGCCTAATGAGGATGCCAGGGCAAGAAGCAGGGCAAGCAGGATGGCAGTGGGCGCCGCGATAGAAGCGAGCGAGCGTTTGGACATGGTCTCTCCCCTAAGACAAATGCGGTCGTGGCTGTCGGAGATTATAACGCCTGTAAGGCGGTGACGTTAGCTCTTGTCACCAGTAGCGTCTCGTGTCTCAACAAAGCGAT
>Ga0105347_1000551_pt1 | contig 17574 bp, 11 predicted proteins | sample EasRivMeERMLT890_FD_89677 | JGI IMG/M metagenome (GOLD analysis project Ga0105347, IMG submission 89677) | Soil microbial communities from meander-bound floodplain in the East River, Colorado, USA - East River MetaG ERMLT890 | ecosystem: Environmental > Terrestrial > Soil > Floodplain | place... | reverse complement strand
GGCCACGTTCGGGCGCCCTGACTCCGCCGGTGTGCCCGCGGCATTCGCCGAGCACACGCTCGTGGCCTCACTCGATGATGAAGCGGCTGTTGAACAGCTGTTCCGGGTTCATGGCTCCGAGATCGCGGCTGTGATCATTGAACCTGTGCCCGCCAACAACGGCTTACTCCTGCAACGTCCGGAGTTTTTGAAATTCCTCAGAGACATCACCACGAAGCACGGCGCGTTACTGATCTTCGACGAAGTGATCAGCGGATTCCGGCTGGGGAAGGCCGGCGCCTCGGGTCATTACGGCATTCGACCCGACCTGTACACATTTGGCAAGGTGATCGGAGGCGGCCTTCCCGTGGGCGCCTACGGCGGATCGCGTGAGTTGATGAGCCGCCTCGCGCCGGAGGGCGACGTGTACCAAGCGGGCACGTTGTCAGGAAATCCTGTGGCCATGGCCGCTGGGCTGGCCACGCTGAATGTGCTGGAACGCGATGCCGGCTTCGAGCGATTGGAATCGCTCGGGGCTGTGTGGGATCGCACGCTGGGGCGTGGGCTGAAGGATCGCGGTCTGCACTACGCTCGGCTGGGCTCCATCTTCTGGACCGCCTTTCAACGCCAGGCTCCGCGCCGTGTGGAAGAAATCGATTCGGGCAATCGCACCCGCTATGCCAGGCTCCATGGCGCGCTGCTCGAACGGGGAATCTACTGGGCGCCCTCTGCCTACGAAGTGGGGTTTCTCTCCCTGGCGCAGACGGAGCCGCTGTTGACTGAAGCGGCCGCGTCGATTTTGAACGCCTTCGATCTGGGGGCAGAGTGAGCGCCACTGTGTCCGCCACTCGCCACGCGCTGGTGGAGGCTGCCTTCGGCCGGCCCCACGAACGCACTCCGGTGTGGTTGATGCGGCAGGCCGGACGCTATCTGCCCGAGTACCGGGAAATACGCAAGCTGCACACGTTTCTGGAAATGTGTCATACGCCTGAGGTGGTGGCGGAGGTCACCCTCCAGCCGGTACGCCGGTTCGACCTCGATGCGGCCATCGTGTTCTCCGACATTCTCGTGTTCCTGCCGGCTCTGGGATTGCCCGTGGAGTTTCCCGAGGGCGGTCCAAAAGTGAGCCGGCCCATTGGCGCGCCTGAGGACGTGGAGCGTTTGGGTTCGCTGGACCCTGGCCGCCACATTCCGGAGATCTACGACGCCGTTTCTCTGTGTGTCGAGCGGCTTGACGGGTCGCACCCGCTGTTCGGCTTCTGCGGCGCGCCGTTCACGCTGGCCTGTTACGCCATCGAGGGCCAGGGATCCAAGGAGTTCGCACGGGCGCGGGCCTTTCTCCTGAGGCACGAACGCGCGGGGCACCAGCTGCTGGACAAGCTCGCGGAGTCGGCGGCGGCTCACCTGGTGGCTCAGGTGAAAGCCGGCGCCACGGCAGTGCAGGTGTTCGACACCTGGGCGGGCCTTCTTGGGCGAAGAGACTTCGACGAGTTTTCGCGCCCCTACCTGGAACGCATCGTAACGGCCGTAAAACCGCTGGGCGTGCCGGTTTTTGTGTTCGCGCGCGGCGTACCCGCCGCCTGGCAGGCCGGCCTCGGCGCTCACGTGCACTCGCTCGACTGGCGTGCCGACCTGGCCGAATCGCGCAGAGTGCTTGCTCCGGCGGGCCTTCAAGGCAACCTTGACCCTGTGTTATTGGCCAGTTCCAAATTGCGCGCTGTGGCCACGGCCACAGCCATGTGCGAAGAGATGCGCGATACGCAGGCCTATGTGTTCAATCTCGGACACGGCGTGCTCCCCGAGACGCCGGTGGAGAACGTGGCGGCCGTGATCGATGCCGTGCACGCGGTGAAGCTCGCGCGGAGGGCCGCATGAGCGGCAACGCGATTCATGTTACGCCCGACCTTCTGGTCCGCTTCGACAAGCCGGGACCGCGTTACACCAGCTACCCCACGGCTCCGGAGTGGAAAGAGAAGTTCGGAGAGCCCGAGTATCGCCTCGCACTGGCGGATGCCGCCCGCAGGCCCGACGAACCCCTCTCGGTATACGTACACATCCCGTTCTGCCACGAACGCTGCATCTACTGTGGTTGCAACGTGGTGGTCACCGAGAAGGAGGGCGTGGCCGACCAGTATCTTTCCTACGTCGAACGGGAGCTTGAGATGGCGGCGCGTGCGCTCGGAAAGCGCCGTGATGTGGCGCAGCTTCACTGGGGCGGCGGCACACCCACCTACCTCGATGTGCCGCAGATTCGCAGGTTGTTTGGGGCGATCACCCGCCGGTTTCGCCTCTCGGCCGACGCGGAGATCGCGCTCGAAGTGGATCCTCGCGTGACCTCGAGGGAACAGCTCCTGGCTCTGCGTGAACTGGGCTTCAATCGCGTCAGCATGGGCGTACAGGACCTCGACCTGGCGGTGCAGCGCGCCATCACCCGGTATCAAACCGAAGCTGAAACCACGGGCGTGTATGAGTGGGCCAGGGAAGCTGGCTTCCGGGGCATCAACTTCGACCTGGTGTACGGATTGCCGTTCCAGAATCTCGAATCCTGGCAGCAAACGGTCGAGTCTGTGATCCGGCTGCGCCCCGACCGCCTCGCCGTGTACAGCTATGCTCACGTTCCGTGGATCCGCCCGCACCAGAAGTGGATCCCGCAGGAGTCGTTGCCCCTGGGACGCGACAAATTCGAGCTGTTCGCCGCGGCGCGCGAGAAGCTCTTGGCGGCCGGCTACCTGGCGATCGGCATGGACCACTTCGCTTTGCCTGAAGATGAACTGTCGCACGCGGTGGCCGAACGGCGGGTGCATCGCAATTTCATGGGCTACACCGTGGTGCCGGCCTCGGAAATGATCGGATTCGGCACCTCCTCCATCGGCGAAATCGGCGGGTGCTACGCTCAAAATCATGTGAAGCTCTCACGTTACTACGAGAGCATCGATCAGGGACAGCTGCCCACGGCACGTGGCTTCTCGCTGTCGCAGGACGACCTGATCCGCCGTTACCTCATCCGCCGGCTCATGTGCGACTTCCACCTCGACACACGGCAGATCGAAGAGCGTTTCAACATTCGTTACGACGAGTACTTCGCGGCAGAAGAGGCCGCCCTCCGGGAATTCTACGACACCGGGTTCCTCGCTCGCGACAACGGGGAGATCGTTGTGCTGCCGCTCGGCCAGGCCTTCATTCGCAACGTCGCCATGGTCTTCGACGCGTATCTGAAGAAGCCCGAAGGCCACCGCCAGTTCTCCCGCACCGTCTAGAAAAGGGGCCAGCACACTTTTCCGAAAAAGTGTTCTGACCCCTTTTCCTTCACTTCCCATGTCCTCCCACTATCGCGCGGCCGTGGTGGGCGGCGGCGTCACGGGTTTGTGCGCGGCCTTCTACCTGGCTCGAACGTTTGGGCGCGACCGAGTGGTGCTGCTCGAAGGCTCCGATGACGTGGGAGGGCAGACCCGCACGTCCCGCTCCCAGGGGTTCGTCAACGACTGGGGTCCGAACGGCTTTCTCGATCGCGAGCCGCTCACTCTGCAGTGGGTGAGCGATCTGGGACTCTCCGATCAACTCGTGCAGGCACGCAGCGAGGCGGCGCGGCGATTCATTCTGCGCGGAGGGAGACTGCGCGAGATTCCGCTCTCGCCGCCCGGGTTTCTCATGTCCGACGTGCTGTCTGTGCGCGGCCGCCTGCGCGTGTTGTGCGAACCCCTGGTGAAGAGTCGGGGCACGGAGACGGAATCTCTGTGGGAGTTTGGCGCGCGCCGCATCGGAAAGGAGGCAGCGGACTTCCTCATCGATCCGATGGCCTCCGGCATCTTTGGAGGCGATTCCAGGAAGCTCGCCCTGGCCGCATGCTTTCCTCGCATGATGGAGATGGAGCACGAGCACGGCAGCCTGTTCGCTGCGATGAGGGCCAGGCGGAAACAGGGACGGCGAGCTTCAGCGGCGGGACCGGCCGGCACGCTTACTTCGTTCGCGGACGGGATCGGAGTATTACCAGAGAAGGCCGCCTCGCGCGATGACTTCGAGAAGAGAACCGGCGCCGCAGTGTCATCTGTCACCAGAGCGTCTGACGGCTACTCACTCAGACTCGCATCGGGTGAAGAGGTGCGAACCGACGCCGTCGTCGTGGCGCTGCCTGCTTATGCGGCGTCCGACGTATTGCGTGAACTCGACGTCGCACTGGCCGCTACGTTGCAGGAGATTCCCTACGCGGGCATGACGGTGATCTGCGGCGGTTACCGTCGTGATAAGGTGGGCCACCCGCTCGACGGCTTCGGGTTTCTCGTGCCCCGCCGCGAAGGACTTCGCCTTCTGGGTTGCATTTGGACCTCGTCGGTGTTCGACCACCGGGCGCCCGACGGCTGGGTGCAGCTGCGCACCATGGTGGGAGGCGCCACCGATCCGGAGGCCGTAAAACTGTCCGACCAGGAACTCCTGGCGATGTTCCGGCGTGAAGCCGGGCGGCTATTGTCGATCGACTCCGACCCCGAGTTCCTCGAAGTGTACCGCTGGAAGCGCGCCATCCCGCAATTTGTGCCGGGACATGTGGATCGTGTGCGGCGCCTCGAGCAGGCGGAGTCCCGACATCCCGGGCTCGCGCTGGCGGGCAACAGCTATCGCGGCGTGGGGCTGAACGATTGCGTCGTCTCGGCGCACCGGGCCGTGGAGCGGATCTCTGCCACGGCCCCCCGCTGACGGCGCATGCCTACATATACCGGTCGAACCACTCCTTGATGAACTGAAGTCGTGCCATGCGGCGGTCGGGCCTGCCGTAGCGCGACAACCCGTGCGGCTCCTCCGGAAAGCGCACGAACTCTACGGTGCGACCGAGAAACTTGAGACACGCGAAGAGTTCCTCCGCCTGCTCGATGCCGCAGCGCAGATCATTCTCGTTGTGCAGGATCAATAGTGGCGTGCGGACGTTCTTCACGTACGTGAGTGGCGACATGCGCACCAGCTCTTCAAACTTCTCCCACGGCGTGGCCTGGAACTCATCTTTGATATCGTAGCCCACGTCTGACGACCCGAAGAAGCTCACCAGATTCACCACGCTGCGCTGAGTCACGGCGGCTTTGAATCGGTGCGTGTGGCCCACCACCCAATTGGTCATGTAGCCGCCGTAGGAGCCGCCGGTGATGCCCACTCGCTTGCGGTCGATGTAAGGCAGTTTGCACAGAGCGTCGGTGCCGGCCATGACGTCTTCGTAGTCGGGGCCGCCCCAGTTGCCCACGATGGACCGGGTGAAATCCTCACCGTAGCCCTGGGAGCCGCGCGGATTCGTGAAAAACACCACGTATCCGGAGGCCGCCAGGTACTGCATTTCGTGAAACAGCCCCCATCCGTACATCGCACGCGGGCCGCCGTGCACCTCCACGATGGCAGGGTACTTCCGGCGCGCATTGAACTTCGGCGGGTGGAGAAGCCAGCCCTGCACCTTGGTGCCGTCGTAGCTCTTGAACCACACCTGCTGCGGCACGCCGATGTCGATCTGCCGGAAGAGCCGGCGATTGACGTCGGTAACTTTCCGGGGGCTCGCCTTCTTTTCCTTGCCGAACTCGAGCGTCCACAAGTCGCCGCCCGACTTCGTGTCGCACACCACCATGGCGAGCGTCTTCCGCGCGCGATCGGCGCGGATCGCCTGAACGTCCCACTTGCCGCCGGCCACCAGGCGCGGCGTTCCGCCCGTGCGGCGGATCGTGTACAGGTCGTTGGAACCATGGCGCGGAGCTGTAAACAGGAGGTGCCGGCTGTCGGCAGACCAGATGGCAGACGGGGCTCCGTGCCCCACTTCGCCCATGTCGGTGATGCTCGGGTCGGTGAGCGTGGTGTCGAACTTGCGCGTGAGGTTCTTGGTGCGGCCTCCCTTGACGGGCACCACCCAGAGGTTGTCGTTGGTGGCGCCCCAGGCGTCGTGCGGATTGTCGTGGCCGATGTAGGCCAAAAACTTCCCATCGGGTGAAAAGGAGAGCCCGCCCACGGGGCCGTCGGGCTTGGCGATCTTGCGTTCTTTTTTCCCGGACAGGTCGCAGATCATGATGTCGCGATACTGCATGTCGCGGTCGGGGTCCTTGCGGCGGTTGGTGGTGAAGGCGATGCTCTTCCCATCGGGAGAGAAGACGGGCTCGCTCTCCTCGTACTTGCCGCGCGTCACCTGAACGGCGCGCGAACGCGTGAGGTCGTACCGCCAGATGTGAAACCCGTCGGCGGGCCTCCAGCCGTCGCCGTCGAGGCGGTAAAACAGGCGCTTGATGTGGCGATACACAGGCGCTTCTTCGCTCTTTTTTACGTCCTCCGCCGATTCCGACGCCGGCTCGATGTACGGCGCGCGGTACATGAACAGTAGTTGTGTGCCATCGGGCGACCAGGACACCCCGCCGATCGAGCCGCGCTGCTTGAGCACGGCGCGCTCGGAGCCGCCTTCGGTGCCGATCAGGTAGATGCCATTCTGTTTGTCGCGAGACGAGCAGAAGGCCACCTGTGTGCCCCCGGGGGAAAACACGGGTGAGTGGTCCTTGTGCTTGCCGTGCGTGAACTGGGTGTGGCGATCGTTGGCACGGTCGTACATCCACAGGTTGGCGTAGTACTTGTTGTCCTTGGAGTCGATCCATTCCCTCCCATACACGATGCGTGAGCCGTCGGGAGAGATATCGAAGCCGCGAACCCATTGAAAATCGAGGAGGTCTTCGCGGCGCATTGCGCGCTTGGCCGTGGGCATGTTAGTATTCCTCTATCGTACGAATCAATCGTTCTGTGACGGGAGCATGAGTATACCCGAGAGCAACAACGCAGGCAAAGAAAAGGTGGTCGTGCGTCGGCCGTTGGGCGCGACGACTCTGTCGTGCTCGCCGCTCGGCTTTGGCGGCTACCGGATCTCGCGTTCCGTCGACGTGCACCGGGACGCGATGCGTCGATTCCTGTCACTTGGCGGAAACCTGATCGACACGAGCGCCAATTACGGGCTGGGCGATTCGGAACTCCTGTGCGGCGAAGTTCTGCGCGAGACCGACCGCGAGTCGGTGGTGATCGTGACCAAGGCGGGCTACATCCAGGGGCAGAACAAGATCACCGCGGCACAGCAGGGATATCCCGACCTCGTGAAGTTCGCGCCGGATGTGTGGCACTGCATCCACCCGGCGTTCCTGCGCGACCAGTTCGACCTTTCGTGCGCGCGGCTCGGGGTGAAGCGGATCGACGTGTTTCTGCTGCACAACCCTGAGTACTTCCTCAAGGACGCTGCGAACCGCGCGGCCGACACGGCCTCCGCACGCGCAGAGTTCTATCGGCGGATCACCGGTGCCTTCGAGTTTCTGGAAGAGATGGTGGCTGCGGGGAAGCTGGCCTGGTATGGAGTGAGTTCCAACACCTTCGGCTCAGCCGACGGTCCGGAGCACGTGAGCCTGAAGACGTGTCTGGAGTGTGCGCGGCAGACTGGCGCGAACCATCACTTTCGCGTGGTACAGCTTCCATTGAATCTGCTGGAGACAGGTCCTGCCACACTACGCGCGGAAGCGGGGAAGACGGCACTGGAGTTTGCCCGGGACGAAGGGCTCGCCGTACTCACGAATCGCCCGTTGAATGCCATTGTGGAAGGGCGGCTCATTCGCCTGGCGGACCAGGAGGACCGGCCGTCATCGCCCGAAGCTGCGGCCGGGGCGCTGGGTCGTCTCGCGCAGCACGAAGCGAGCTTCACCTCACAGTTCGACTTTCCGCTGCTCGGTGGCGGCCTGGGCGCGTCCGGCTGGCTGGCTCCCCTGGTGGAAGACATGCCGTCGCTCGAGGAGTTCCGGACGGCCGTGACGCACGCGTTCACGCCGGCCGCGAACACCTGGTTACTCAATGCCGATCGTACGCTGAATTCGGACGCACGGTATGCTGCATGGCGCAAGGAATTCGGCGCGCGCCTCGATGCCACGTTGATGGTATTGCAGAACCACACGGCCAGCGGCCTGCACGCGCGGGCCAAAGCGATGCGCGGCGCCCTCGAGCGCGCGGGGCTGCCGCCCTCACCGCACACGCTCTCGCAACTGGCTCTCGCTGTGCTGCTCAATCTCCCGGGAGTGAGTTGTGTGCTCAACGGCATGCGGACTCCGGCCTATGTGGACGACAGCTTTGGAGCACTGGACATCGAGCTTTCCGATGCCCCGTCCTTGCTTCAGAAATTGGGGAGCGACCCCATTTTCAACTCACCCTCGGGCGTGTAGCCAGGCTACCCTATCGTCATGACTTCCACGGGCATCACGAGCCTTGTCGACCTGGTCTTTCCCAACCAGACCAATCACCTGGGGACGCTCTTCGGTGGCCACGCGCTTGCCATGATGGACAAGGCGGCGTCCATTTGTGCGCACCGCTACTGCCGCAACACGGTGGTGACCGCCTCCATCGAACGCACCGACTTCCTGGTGCCTGTGTACGAAGGGGAACTGACGGATGTCACCGCACAGGTCGTGAAGACCGGGCGCACGTCCATGGTGGTACAGGTAGAACTGGTGGCAGAGAACCTGCTCACCGGCGAACGCAGGCTCTGCACGCGCGGCACCTTCAACATGGTGGCGCTGGACAAGAACCGCAAGCCCATCCCCGTCCCACCGCTGTAGCTGGGGTCAGACCCCGGTCGGCAGTTTGCACACACTGAGCAACATGACAACCGGGGTCTGACCCCAGGTCACCACTCCAGATTTTCGATCGCGGCCGTTAGCTGACCGGCGGTCCGATAGCTCGAAATAATCAGATCGTATCGACGCCCTCGGATCAGTCCACGAATTCCCTCCGGCAGCTTGCTGTACATCTCCTTCCCGCCCAGGAGATAGCTGAAGAGCAGAATCAACTGATACACGTCGTTCTGAAGTCGTTCTCTGGTGGCGCGACCCAGATCGAAAAAGTCGATCAGGTGTACGTCGAAACCCACGCCGCGCCTCTTCACCATGATGTTGGATTCGTGGATGTCGGCGTGATACTCGCCCATGTCGTGGATCTGTTCCACGCCGTGCGCGAGAGCATGCAACAATTTCAGCGCCTCTCCGGCCGGGAGGCGGCGCCCCGGCATCGTCTTCAGATAGTTCGCGAGCAGCTGACCTTCAACGTAGTCTGACACCAGAATGGGCAAGGATGTGCCCGCCACCCGCGCCACATCGCGGTGATGATAGAGCGTGACGATGGGGCAGTGACGAAGTTTGTACAGCTTTCGCGCATAGCGACGAATCTGATCTCGCCTGAGCGTGGGGCGATCGTAGAAGATTTTGGCCGCGCGGAGAATCCCCGTGTCGCGTTCCTCCACCTTGTAGACTTCGCCCTCCCAGCCCGAGCCCAGGAACTCGGACACAAAATAGTTCCGGCCCAGCGTCGTGCCGGGCTGGAGGTTCAGGCGGGGGACGTTGCGTTTGAGCTTTGTCATGGGACTGCCCAAAGGAAAGGCGCCGGACCCGAATTTACAAGTGAGCCGCGACGGCTCCTTCCCACCCCGAGGATCAAACTCTGGGGGGGTCACGGCATCCGCTGCGCCCGAGCGCGCCTTCAAGATATCGGAACGCGCGGTCGTGTACCACAGATAGACGACGCCCCGCGCGAATCGGGCCGAACCGGTGCGCGGTGGGCCTTTCCTGGACCGACCGGCAGCGGTTCGCATGAGTCCTCAAAGCAGTAGTTACGACCCTTGGCCGGCCATCCTATATTGGCCGCCCGGATTCGGCCAGGGACCCCTCCCGCGCCGACGAATTACCCCAACGAAGACACGAAATCACGGAGGAATGATGGCCCTGGCCGGTGGCACCAGACTGGGACCCTACGAAATCGAAACCGCCCTGGGTGCGGGCGGCATGGGCGAGGTGTACAAGGCCCGCGATACGCGCATCGACCGCACGGTGGCAATCAAAGTGCTGGCGTCGCACATGGCCGCGAGCGAGGATCTGAAATCCCGTTTCGATCGCGAAGCGCGCGCCATCTCCAGCCTCAACCATCCAAACATCTGCGCCCTCTACGACGTGGGCCACCAGGATGGCATCGACTTTCTGGTCATGGAATACCTGGAAGGGCAGGAGCTGTCCCGAGTGCTGGAGAAGGGCCCTCTGCCCGCGTCGGACGTACTCAAGATCGCCGTCCAGATTGCGGATGCCCTCGACAAGGCGCACCGGCAAGGGCTTGTGCACCGCGACCTGAAGCCGGGCAACATTGTACTCACGAAGAACGGCGCGAAGCTGCTCGATTTCGGATTGGCCAAGTGGCAGGCTTCTCCCGAGGCTCAGGCGCTCTCCGGCATCACGCGCACGTCGTCGCCGCTCACGGGCGCCGGTACCATCGTGGGCACGTTCCAATACATGTCGCCGGAGCAACTCGAGGGCCGAGAGGCTGATGCGCGCAGCGATCTGTTCTCCCTGGGCGTTGTGCTCTATGAAATGGTCACAGGCAAGCGCCCGTTCGAAGGCAAGAGCCAGGCGAGTCTGATCGCTGCCATCATGCGCGAAGACCCGCGGCCGCTTTCCGCGCTTCAACCGCTCACGCCGACGTCCCTTGAACGAGTCGTGAAACAATGTCTGGCCAAGGAACCGGACGATCGCTGGCAGACCGCAGGTGACCTGAAGCGTGAGCTCAGCTGGATCGTGGAGGCAGGATCGCAGGCGGGCGTACCGGCCGCCGTGGCCAGCCGTCGTCGACGCCGGTTGCATCTGGGCTGGACGCTGGCGGCTGTCAACGGTCTCGTGGCCGCGGGGCTGGCGGCCTTCGTGTGGATGCAACCTGCACCGCCACGCGACACGGTCCGCGTGGAACTGCCCACGTGGGCCGGCATTCGCTCCATGGGCTGGCCGATGATTTCGCCCGACGGCAGAATGCTGGCGTTCCGCGCCACGGACACTCTGGGCAAGAATCTGATCTGGGTGCGACCCATGAACTCGCTTGAGGCTCAGCCCATTCCCGGAACCGAGACGTCGGTGCGCCCGTTCTGGAGTCCAGACAGCCGCTACCTGGCCTTCGTGATCAACGGGCAGGTCAAAAAGATCGCAGCCACCGGCGGACCCGTGCAGCTGATCGGCGAAGCCAAGGGCACCGCCGACGGAACCTGGGGCCGGCGCGGTGTGATTCTCCTCGATGGCAGCGCGCGCGACTCCATCCAGCAGATCTCAGTGAACGGCGGGTTTCTTACGGCCGCCACGACGCTGGACCGCACGGCAGGCGAGATGTATCACGCCTGGCCCTGCTTCCTGCCCGACGGGAACCATTTTCTTTTCCTGGCCGCCAACGACAGCACGGTCGCCCAGGGAGCCACGCAGTTCACCGTCAAGGTGGGTTCACTGGATTCCAGGGAGAGCAAAGCGTTGTTTGTGTCGAATTCGCGGTTGGCTTACGACCCGGCCGGCTACGTGCTCTATGTGCTGAATGGTGTGCTCATGGCGATGCCATTTGACGCCGATCGGCAGGAGGTCACAGGCGAGCCCAGGCCCGTGGCCGAGAACATGTCTCGCTCGTTTGCGGCAGCAGGCGGGCCGCGCGCTGGTTTCAGCGTGTCGGACGCGGGGATGCTGGTGTACCAGACGCAGGGCGGAACTGAACTGTCCGAGCTGACCTGGGTGGATCGCGCAGGCAAGGAGCTGGGAAAGATCGGCGCACCGGGACCCTATCGCGACCTCATGCTGTCGCCAGACGGCTCGCGATTGGCGTATGGGTTCGCCGATCCTCAGCTGTCCACCGAGGACATCTGGGTTCGCGATCTTGTGCGCGACGTCGCTTCGCGCTTGACGTTTGATCCCAAGGATGACATCTGGCCGGTGTGGTCGCCCGACGGGCTGCAGATCGCGTTCTCGTCGAACCGCTCGAACCTGTTCGCGGTGTTCCGCAAGCCCGCCAACGGCACGGCGGAAGAAGTACGAGTGTCTCCCCCCGACACCCTGGGTCATGTGGGGCCCACCGATTGGTCCCGCGACGGTCGCCGGCTGTTGTTTCAGCGGAGCCTCTCCGGCGGGTGGGATCTCGGCGTGTACGACGTGGAATCAGGATCTCCCACCGCGGTCGCCACGAGTTCCTTCAATGAGACATCTCCTGTCCTTTCACCGGACGGGAGGTTTGTCGCCTACTCGAGCAATGAAACGGGTCGGCTCGAGATCTACCTCACCGAGCCGGGGCAGGGCGGTGGAAAATGGCAGGTGTCCAGCAACATCGGCGGCTTCCCGACCTGGCGCGCGGACGGGCACGAACTGTTTTTCCTCGGCCGCAATGGAGTGATGATGGCCGTCTCGATCACGCCCGGTCCGACCCTGCAGGTGGGAACGCCCAAGGAGCTGTTTGAAACCCGGATCGAGACGGAGGGCTTCCGCCAGCGGCGCTACGATGTATCGGCCGACGGCCAGAAGTTTCTGCTCAACCGTCGCACCGGCACCGGCGATCCGGTGGGCTTCGTCGCCGTGATGAACTGGAGCGCCGAACTGGAAAGGTCCGAGCCTTGAGCGCAGCGTCCCGGACCCTGTGAGCTTGACGATTCTGCTTCTGGGTGCCACCGGTATGGTGGGTGAAGGTGTTCTTCACGAATGCCTGCAGCACCCGCAGGTTTCGTCGGTTCTCGTAGTGAACCGCCGACCTTGCGGAATCGCTCATCCTCGTCTGAAAGAGATCATTCACCACGACTTCCATAACGTCCACCCTCTGGAGAATCGGCTCGGAGGGTTTGACGCCTGCTTCTTCTGCATGGGCGTATCGTCCGTGGGGAGATCGCCCGAAGAGTACCTGCGCACGACCTATGACCTCACGCTGCATGTGGCCACGGTTCTGTCGCGCCTGAATCCGCAGATGACCTTCTGTTACGTCTCGGGTGTGGGCACCGACAGTTCGGAGCAGGGGAGAAGTCGTTGGGCACGCGTGAAGGGCAAGACCGAGAACGATCTTCAGAAGTTGCCCTTCAAGGCAGCCTACCTCTTCCGTCCGGGATACATTCAGCCCACACCGGGGCTCAAGCGAACGTACAAAGCCTACAAGTTCTTCGCTCCGTTCTATCCGGTGATCAGGCGTCTGGCTCCCCGCTACGTAACCACCATGGAAGAACTGGGCCTGGCCATGATCGGAGCCGCGCTCTCCGGGTATGATAAGCCGATACTCGAGTGCGCTGACATCGTTCGTCTGGCCCATTCGGCGCGGAAATAGAAGGTTGCAGCGGTCGTATGGCAGGGTATCGTAGGTCCACCACATTTCTGGAAGGGCAATCTATGCGAACGAAGCTGTTGCAGATCGTATTCATGATGCTGGCTACGATCACCCTGGCCGGCGTGAAGCCGGTCTGTGCAGACACGTTTCTGAAGTCGGTCCTGCGCACGGGCCCTGTCGTCATCATGGAACAGGAGATGCCAGGTCAGGTAGATACAGCCACCACTTGGATCGCAGCAGACAAAGCCTACCAGAGTCACGGCGACGGCACGGCCTCCCTGTACCATTCGTCCGACAGCGTGTTCTATCTTATCGATCACGGCAACCGAAGCGTGTTTGTCGTAGACCTCACAGAAGGGATGGATTTCGCCGCCATGATGGGTGTTCAGATGAGCGACACCAATGAGGCGGGCCAACCTCTGTCGGAGGCGGAGAAGAGGGAACAGGAGGAAGCGATCATGCAGGCATCGCTTCTGGCCCAGTCCATGATGGAGTCTGCGACCGTCAGCGTGGAAGCCACCGACGAGACGAAGACCTTTGGAACGTGGGAAGCGAAGAAGTACACCATGGACTTCACGATCGCAGGCATGCAGTCCACAGGCGAGCTGTGGGCGGCCGCGGTGGCACCTGAGATCTACAAGGCCTACCAACGACTGGCTTATTCCCAAATGGCCGCCTCGCCGGGATTCCACCGCCTCCTGGAGGAGCTTGCGGAAATCGAAGGCGTAACGGTGTACTCGAAAAACACCATGACCATCATGGGGGTGAACATGGACGTGGAGACCGAGTTGCTCGAGATGTCTGAAGCCGACGCGCCCGAGGGTATCTACGAGCTGCCGGCGGATTACACAGTCACCTCGCGGCCGTAAACACCGGCGCCGCCCACCAACAAAAAGGCCGGCTGTAACAGCCGGCCTTTTGCTTGCCTGAAAGGTGAATCAGCGGGTGGCGGACAGCGACTCCACCTTGCGGTTGAGAGCCTCAAGCTGCGCCCGCAGTTCGGCATTCTGCTTCTGCAGTTCCTTGATGGCCGCCAGGGCGATGCCAGACGGATCGATCGTGGAGATCGACTTGTCGTTCGCGCCCACTCCGAAGGCCGCCTGAAAGTCCTGAGCTGTGGGGCCGATGTGTTCCACGCCCGGCTGGCTCTTGTAGTTCCAGCGCGTGATTTCCAGATCGGCGATCTGCTCCAGAAGTTCTTCACCATCCACGCGGGCGAAATTCTCCTTCGCCGCCACATCGGAGGCGTTCGACCAGGTCGTGCCGTCGCAGTAGGCCCCACCCTTGACGGTGATCTTGTTCGCCGTCGGAATGGTGTCCACGCCGATCCGGCCGCCCGAGCCGTCGTCTATGATGCTAACGCCATCCTGTCCGCTCGAGCCGATGTTATGTACGACCAGTTTGCTGCTCGATGAGCCCACATCGATGGAGACTCCATCCTGGCCACTGGAGCCGATATTACCCACAGTGAGACGGCGGCTCGAAGCATCCACTTCTATTCCCACGCCGTCCTGGCCGCTGGAGCCGATGTTGCCCACGGTAAGGCGCCGCAAGGTCGACGTCACTTCCATGTCCACGCCATCCTGGCCGCTGGAGCCGAGGTTGCCCATGCGGACGCGGCGACTGGAGGCGTCGCACTCGATCGACACGCCGTCCTGGCCGCTCGATCCGATGTTGGCTACCACAAGGCGGGCGTCCGTGTCGTCGCAGTCCGAGGTCACGCTGCGATCGATTACACCGTCGTCGTCGGAATCGGAGGCCAGAAGCGTGCTGACCTTATCATGCGTGCACCCGGTGACATAGTACTTTTCCGCCACTCCGTCGCCATCGGAGTCCATGTCCATGGAGGTGCCGGAGGAGTCTCCCCACGATTCCATGGACTGCGAGGATCGCTGCGCACCCGTACCCTTGGTCTTGATGGCCATAGACGTAGTGCTGGGCGCCACGTGCATCTCGATGCTTCGATCGGAGATCATGTCACCGTCGTCGTCTATGTCCAGGGCGTCCACGATCTCACTGGCTGAAGCACTCATCCTGATGGTCCCTGTAGTGCTGCCGCTCATGTGCGAAAGCGAACTGCTCGCGCTACTGCCCGTGACCTTGGTTTTCGACGATGCGTCGGAGACGCCATCGTCATCCGAATCCATGTCCAGGTAATCCACTGTGCTGTCGGGGCTCGCGGCCATGCGGATCGTGCCCGTCGTGCTGCCGCTCATACCCGACAACACATGGTGCACTCCACCGGCTGTTACCGAGGACCCCTCCACGATGTCTGGTATGCCATCGTTATCTGCATCGAGGTCGAGGAAACTGGACACGCTGTCGGGCGAGGCCATCATCCGGATCGTCCCTGTGGTGCTGCCGCTCATGCCCGACAGAATGCCTCGGGCGCTCGACGAGTCGCAGGTCTCCTCGTAGGACGTTTGTCTCAGACCACGATCTACGCCCAGCAGCGCGGTGCTCCTGACGTTGCTGTTCATTCCCCGTCTGGTTCCGCCATACCCCAGAGCATCAAGGGATGAATGGTCTTCGTACGTTGAGTCGGGGGAGGCCGCCATTCGGATGGTGCCGGTGGTGCTCCCGCTCATCCCTCCCAGACGGATGCCACCGGATGAGCCCTTGGACTTCATCTGTGCCTGGCCGTTAGGAGTGCCATCCTCATCAGGATCGGATGTGATGTCCATGGTGCTGCCGTCGCTGAATGTGGCGGTCGCCGTCAACTGGTTTTCATGATGGGCATCTCCATCCTCATCCGTCCCCACCGTCAGGGAGGACCTTGAACTCGTGGCTTTGTAATCGAAATCAGCGGATGTGAACTGTCCATTTTTCCGTGCGTAAAGATACAATTGAGTCGAATCCTCGTTGCCACCATCCGATGCCGTCATGCGGATCGTGCCCGTGGTGCTGCCGCTCATGCCGTGCAGTCGAAGCTCGCCGGGACTGGTCTCCACGTCGCCGTCCATGCGGCTGGACGAAGCGGCGTACGGAACAGAGGCGAGCCTCATGCGCGGCGAAAGCACCTGGCCATCCACCGTCACCTCAAGCCAGCGTTCCACCGGACTGCCGGACGAAGGCGGTGAGAGCAAATCGCTGCTCACGGGAACGGTGGAGCCCAGGAGTACCGTGAACAGTCCTTCGTCCACCACCACGCCGGGGTGACTTTCGGTCCAGAGCGCTACTCCGCCCGAGGACACCTCGTACACCGTGAACGTCAGCGAATGGGCTCCCGTCTCCGGCGTGCCATCCGTTTTGAGCAGCCTTCCCTGATGGGAAATCAATTCAGGCACAGACCCCGCCTGCGCGGCGAGACCCAGCGTGAATAGCAGAATGCACGTATACAGCGATGTTCTGAGATGCATACACTTCTCCGTTGCAGGTGTGCGGTACGTTTGGACAGTGGCCAGGGGTCCGAGCCTGGCGCCAATGCCGGGACAGGCGCCTCAATACTGGCGTCATGATACCGGTTTCTGAGAGCGAAAGCTAACAAACTCCGGCCCGGGACTTCGAGCCCCGAGGGGTCATCGGGCTCTGCGGTAACCTACCGAACGGTCAATTAAGGCGGCTGAAGGCTCGGTTATAGAGGCAATGCGGCAAGCCTCGGGTTACCAGCATATCGCTTGAGCTTTTGATCAAAATGAAAAGGCCGGCTTCCTGGGCCGGCCTTTCGCATGAACCTCAGTCATCAGCGCGTGGCCGCAAGCGCACGCACTTCGCGCCGGAGACTCTCAAGCTCCCCGCGGAGCGCGTCATTCTGCCCGGCCAATTCTTGATTCTGTCGCTGCAGTTCCTTGATTGCCGCAAGCGCAATACCCGACGGATCGATCGTGGAGATCGACTTGTCGTTTGCGCCCACGCCGAAGGCTGCCTGAAAGTCCTGAGCTGTGGGGCCGATGTGCTCCACGTTGTCCTGCCCTTTGTAGTTCCAGCGCGAGATCTCAAGATCTGCGATCTGCTTCAGAAGGTCGGCCCCATCTACGGCACGGAAGTTCTCCTTGGAGGCCGCATCAGACGCGTTCACCCAGTCGGTGCCATCGCAGTAGGCGCCGCCCTGCACGTCAATGAAGTGGCTCGAGGCGACACTCCCGAGTGACAGGCTGCCCGACACGGTGACGGTGCCGCCGGTGGACAGGTGGACCGTTTTAGCGCCCAGGTCGTCGAACAACTGCACGCCGCTGTCGGAACGAACCATACAGCGGTCCGTGCCATCCTGGGTCACACGGAGCTCGGGCGCAGTGTTGCCGACGGTGAACTCCAGAGATCCCGTGCCCACAGTAAGGTCACCGTCCACCTTGAGGGTGGACTTCGTAGGGTCACAGCGGCTCTCGATGCTGAAGTCGGACACGCCGTCATCATCGGAGTCGGAGCTTACCATGGTATTGCCGTAGGCGTCTCGCGCGGTCACCCGCACCGTGTGCTCGGCAATGCCGTCGCCGTCGTCATCGTAGTCGAGATAGTCCACCACCCCACTGTCCACGGAGG
>Ga0105347_1000550_pt1 | contig 17579 bp, 27 predicted proteins | sample EasRivMeERMLT890_FD_89677 | JGI IMG/M metagenome (GOLD analysis project Ga0105347, IMG submission 89677) | Soil microbial communities from meander-bound floodplain in the East River, Colorado, USA - East River MetaG ERMLT890 | ecosystem: Environmental > Terrestrial > Soil > Floodplain | place... | reverse complement strand
CTCGCTGCTAGTCTTCCATTTCAAAAAAACGCCAGGGTCTGCATGCTGTACTTTCAATGTGCGATTATGTTTGATTGTCAGTCACTTACATTCTGCTCTTTCACTTGTGTACTTTCACAATCATTGTTGAGGCAGTCAATGCATACCAACACTAGGCCTGGATCAGGCTTATTGGTGCAACCGCATACATGCAGGCATTCAACTACAGGTACGGTATACCCAGTACCCTCGCACATAGAGCAAGGCTTATCTGCGCGTACACCTTTACCTTTGCACCATCTACAGATATAGGCATAACCAAATTGTATGAGGCTACCCAAAGCGAGACTGCCTAGGCTGGCGTACCAATAGGGCCGCTCGCTTCTTGTCATTGCACTTCATATGCGCAGCCTTCAGATTACTCATATCATCAGAGCCACCTTTAGCATGCGGTATTACATGATCCGTACTGTTTGCGCCCGGTAATAGGCAAATCCAACAAATGCCATGATCGCGCGCAATGACTGCTTTACTTTTCGCTTTCCACCCTATCGGCATCCTGCGCCCAGAGGGTCGCTTGGTTGGCTTTACTCTGTCTCTCAATTCGCCAAACCTCAATTGACGTATGTGGTAGCCAGGATTTATCTGCTTCAATCACTGTAACCTGTGAGTCATCTTTGTAACACACGCCAGTAAGCGCATCCAACACTGCGCGTATCAACTTATCTAGATCAGGTGCCTTGGGATAACCGTGCTTGGTGTTCAGTGGTGCCTTGATGCCGAATGAGACGCGAATACCAATTGGGCCTTCTTCCCAGTTCACTGCGCCAGCAGCGTGGGCATTCGCCTTCACGGTATTACGCCAGTAAGAGAGCGCTGGCGCGTTGGCATGCCTTACGCGCGAGCATCCTAGCCTGCGGTTATACACCGCAGTCATGCTGCCCTGGCTGCGAGGTTCAGCAGCGACAATGAAGTACAGGCGCGTAGAAGGTGTCATGGTGCCTCAGAAATAGAGAAGGTGGCACATTGTGCCACCTTCTCATATCGACGCCTTAGCGTTGATCGTAGCGCCTGTAAGCGCTACTTCTTCTTGGCAGCAGGGTAGGGCAGCACGCTATCAATGCGACTGTAGCCAGCCTCATTGATGATGATGACCAGTTGGACCGGAATGCCGATCAGCGAGCCAAAGTCAACATCTGCGCCAACAGTGATTTCCATACCCATGCCAGCGAGCCACTTAGCAGCCTTGGTACGCGGAGTAATGCGCGGGCTGCTGGTCGCAGTGATCTCCACATCTTCATCGCCATTGCGAGCGATGAAGCGCCAAAGCCAATACGTACCAGTGTCATTGCTGGCGGTTTCAATACCCTCAAACGTAGCAGGGTAGATGCCAGCAGGAATGACAGGAACGATATCTTCAACGGTTGCGCCCAACACGGGATTGTTTGCCACAGTCTCTATCCTTTACTGACTCGCGCGGATTTAACCGCAGTCTGAATTTCATGAATGGGCCTGACGCCAGGCATAACGTACTTATACCAGAATTCTTCTACTGCATCCAGCATCCTCGCTTCAAGATGTAAGTCTCTTACAACTGGCACATGGTAGAAGGTTGATCCTACCAACGCACACACAATGCACACTTCTCTGTCAGTGCATGCCAACTGTGCGCGCGCCTGCCACTCGTAATGTGGGTGCAAGTTACCTTCTGACCATCCATACATGATTGATGAAACCTTGATTTCAACAAGCATGCGTTGGTTCAATACGTAGTAGTCAGGTGTTGCACAAAGGTTTACCGGGCCTTTGTACTCAATCGATTTGGTAGCAGCGCGCAACTTCAAGCCAAGTGTACGCGATGCATACCGCGCAACGTATGGTTCCAGAAATACACCAATCGCCATCGCTTCTGACTGCCTGTGTGTATCCATTGCCGGAGTCATCAGGCGATCATATATCTTGGTGGGATTGGTGTAAGGATGCGGACCAAGCAATGCACCAACTTCAGACGCAGTTACATTCCTGGCGCGTACCAAATCATTGTCTGCGGTTAGCGCTGGCACAGTCTTAATCCTCTGTGGTATCGCCCGGTACTATGTAGTCATTCTCATACAACCATTGCGCTGCTGCTGCTGCTGCGTTTTCTGTCTGCCCATATTCGCGAGTGATACGCAGCAACTGCTTACCAGTGTCAATCTGCTTGATGGTGACGGTTTCGCCACCATCAAAGATTTGCAGTGTTGCCACCAGGCTGCGCTTCATACAAGCATTGCGCAATGCAGTGAATGACAGGTAGCCTTGATGTGCTTGCATCATGCGCGCGGCCCGTATGCAATCCATGTAACCTGACGTGTGTCGGTGAATGATGTGCCAGCAGTCTTGTGCGAAAATCCCACACTAACTGTAGTTGCTGTGGGCGGGCCATTGACAAACGGCACATAGGCTACCGAAGTAGACTGCATACTCGCTACAACAACAGGCGCAGATGCAAACGGACGCGGGAAGGTAACTGTCGTAACGCCTGACACTGCACCAGCAACAGCAACGTTTGCTGTGCCAACCTGAATGTCCATTGCGACGATGCTGTCATGAACAACATCACCCCAGGCTTCTGCGATTGGTTCGCCAGCAGCAGGCGCAGTAGGGACCGCCATTGTAATCTCCTTACATTTCGCAGAATGCCAAGAAGGCTAGCGCACTGGCGCTAGCCTCTTGACTTACTTGACTACTCAGTATCGGTATCGTCGTCGTCATCCTCCCCAGGCTCGCTGTCCGCATCGCCGTCTGCCTCTGCGGCAAAGACGATTTCGCGCAAGTCAGTGATCGCCGGAGCAAGCGCGTCTCGCACATCGCCATAGATGCGCGCGACAGTGGGCTTGTCGGGGTCGCCTTCGTCAATGCTGTCAACGCGAGTGGCAAAGGCGTCAAGCACCTTCTGCAACTGATCAGCAGTGATCCGCGCTGCGCGCTCGCTGGTGACTTCAGGCGCGGTGCGCTGGCGTGCCTCTGCGGTTTCCGCAGGAAGTTCGCCAGCCTCAATCATCTTGGCGCGCTGCGCCTTGATGATCTGAAGCGCCCGGACCCTGGAAAGCTCCCAACCGAATTCGCCAAACAGGTACTTCTCAAAAGAAGAGTACTTGCGCTTGCCAGCTGCATCCTTGTGCATCTTCCAAAGGTCGTAAGTGTGAATGAGAGTCAGCGAACGGTAAACCGTCTCGACCTTCTCAGTCGCCTTCGCCCAATTGCGCTTGATGATTGTCTCATTCGCCTTCAGGGCATCGCGCTTTGCATCTGCGGTGCTCTCAGCAGTGATGACAACTTCGCCACTGACCGCCTGGTCAGGCATGGCGATAATCTCTGCGGTCATTCCGTTAGTCTCCTTCAGACTTGGAGACAGTGAGCGCTACCTAAGTTGGCTGGCTGGCACTGTCTCTGTTGCTCTGATGTAAGTACCTTACACCTTGGTGTGTGTGCCGTCAAGTATGTTGCGAAACGTTATCCTTCCCACTGCGGCATCTTCTTGCCAGCGTTGACGGTTTCTACGCTGACAGTCAGGTAACCGCGCTTCATCAATCGCTGAGTCTGCGCCATCGCACTAACGTGCATATCAGCGATGGCCAGGGTAGCCATCAAATCAACAATCATGTCTGCCAGTTGCTCTGGCGTCAGATCAAGCGCGCTATGCTCTTCTAGCACGTCAGCAGCAGTGCGCAAGCATTCAGACATGCTGACTGCTGCTGACTGGTAGATATCTTCCAACTTCACTTTGTTCATGCTGGCACTGTCTCCTAGTACTGGTGTGCTACGCCATACATTGACGTAGCGCCAGCGATTGCCTTGGCTTGCTCCATGCTGTCACAAGGAATGACCTTGTGAACAATGATGCCTTGGTAGGTTTCATGCGCGATGATGACTCGCACCGGAATACCGTATGCGCCACCTTCAGCGCGCACAAGCCAGTTGCTAAGTGGCTTGTAGTCTCCGCGCGGTGCTTCCCACTTGATCACTTCGCCACCTTCACAAGGTCCATCGCCTGGTGGCGGTAGGATCGCCCATCGTCATGCTTGACGAAAACCATTAGCACGCCATCGCGGTAGACGTGAACCACCTTGCCAAGCACCTTGCCAGTGCGCTTGCTGGCGACGATATCGCCCAAAGCAGGAATGTAATCCTTGGTCATGGCACTGTCTCCGTTTCTCTGTTTCCGCGCTATGCGGTGTGCTTCCATCCATTGCCTTTGCCAGTTTGCGAAACGCTCTTCTCGCACTTCAGGCAATAAGCATGATCATTCTTGAAGTAGACTTCAATTCGATGCTTCTTCATGGCACTCTCTCTTTTCGCTTCTGTCAGTGGTTGTTTCTCTGACTCCCTTACTGTAAGTCATTTACAACCGCCTGTCAAGCCCTAATCGAAAATTCCCCATTGCTCTGCCATCGCGCGCGCTACTCCAGGCGGTGTGCGCGAACGGTTTTTCTCACGCACGTCAGGCGCGTGCCTTACTTGGTGCGCGTATGAATAGCCTTTGGCGTCGACGATGTGCGTAGGCTGCAAGGCTGGCAGGCCTTTCAACCATAGGCACGTTGTCTTTAGTTCGCGATGCCCAAACATGTACGGTTGGATGATCTGATCAGGCTTGCGTATGCGCGTACTGATGATGCTAACGGGATTTTCCAAGGCGATACGCGGAATGGGTGCACGCATCAATTCGCGTACAAAGGCAAGCGCTTCAATCTGCAAGTCACGCTTCCTGTAGAAGTGTGCTGCTCCAGATACCGCTAGGTGTGTGCATGGCGGATGTGCAACCATCAAATCCCACTGACGCGAATACAGCACGTCTCGCACATCGCCTTGGTAATGCTCGCCTGCGCGCTCGCTCGCCAGGATATCACATGACATGGCGTAATGACCGCGCTTGGTAAATTCATCGCGAACAATGCCGCTGAATTCGCACGCGATCAGTACGTTCATTCATCCATGTCCATGTTGACTGCGGACCATGAAGCATCTTCATCAGGCGCGGCCTGCGGTGGTTTGCCAGCATCATCAAGTTGCAGATAACCGCGCGCCCAATCAATCGCCCGGTGGTGCCCATGCTTACGCAAGTCTCTGCTACCCTTGAGGATTGCCCACGCGCCTTCAGTCAGGCAGTACTTGCATTCAACTTCAATTGCGCCATGCTGGCAGCGTGCTGGTTTCTTTTCTCCCCACCTGAAATCGCGTTCAAATAGATGAAAGCGACATTCCCCAAATTCATCATTATGTGAACAGTACAAAGGCATACAGTCTCGCTCATAACTAAGCAACCGCGCTTGGCGGTTATCCGTTTGTTGGTGTAAGTGGCTTACATTTTTCGCTCCCTGAGTACCATCTGTATGCCTTTGTTGACTTTAAAAGTTGCAACCGTACTACCAATCTTGATGGGTGGTTTTGGCTTGGGACCAAGCCTCTGATGCAATTCGCGCAGTGTCCATTGCGCCATCTTGTTAGCCATCAATTCATACATCTGGTTGCGCTTCACGCGCACTGCCAGCATCCTACGCAAACGCGCGCGCTTGCTTTCTGTCCAATGGTGCTCTTCTTCCATGTAAGGATTACTGCGCGTGAAAATGTATGTACCGCCACCTTTGCCGCGTATCGTCGCCAGGTCCAGAAACCGCCACAGATCAAGCCTGCGCAAGAAACGCGATACAGTAGCCTTGCTGCAACCGCAGGCCTTGGCGATACGCTCTAGCGTGTCTCGCGTGCCTCTGCGCCAGTACTTCTGCACTTCATGCCAAATGCCGCGCTGCTTGCTTGTCATCCACACTGTACGCCCACGATAGGTAACAACGTAGATGGCTGCATTTGGATGATAGGCTTGGTAGGCTCGCAGCGCAGCAGTTGGACCGCCACCTTCCCACCAGCCTACTTGGCGTGCTTCATGCCTGGCAGTCATCAGCGAGCCTGATTTCTAAGCGCATTGCTATCAACATTGCAAATTTGCCATGTAATAGCAGGCGCAGTAAAGGCATCGCCAACAACTGTACGCAAAACCTTGGTACATCTTGTGCAAAGCCAAATACGCGGATATGGCACAAATGGCTTATCTTCTATAACTACAAGATGCGTGCAAGGTTCCGTACGCTTGAACACATAGCACGCTTGGCATTTTCCGCGCTGGTCTGGCACCATTCTCCAACACTGGCATGTCTCTGAATGTAAGTCAGTTACCTCCTGGCGGAGACTGTGCCAGAGCGACACCAGGAGGCTTGTGTAATTGTACGCTCTTTTTTGCAATCAGTCAATTAAGCCCAGACGCTACCAGTAGACCACGTTGCTTCATTCCATCGCGCAGCATCACTTGCAAGATACCAAGTGGTTTGACTCCACTTACCAATATCCCAACCTTCATTCAAATGCCCAATTGCAGCAATAGTGTCTGCTAGCGGAAATGGCGGTTGCGTTTCAGGATGCTGAAACCAGTAGTACATATCAGCAAGTACTTCAGTCTGATATGCGCCCACTGCTGCTGCTTCAACTGCTTCTGTATCTACTTCGCCAACATGCACTTCTTCATCCTTTGGTGGCACTGGCTCTGGCGTAGGCATTGGCGGCATCTTTGATACGGCAAACGAAATGCTGCTATTGAAACGCTGCGCCCACTCTTTGATATTGTCTGGCGCAATCCATTGCCAGCCTGACGCTAAAGGATCACCAAACAACCACTTACCATCGCTATTGGTTTCGGGACCAATCGCGCAGGCATGTGCGCCATCATAAGACTCTGTGCCAGGCACATTACCTTCACCTTGAATGATAATCGCGCGTCCGTCGTTATGGCACTTCTTCAGTTCGCTCCAACCTTTGCCTGACTTGATAACCAAATCCTGGTTACCGTAATTGCGCCAAGCAGTCTCTGCATCGTACAGGTCTGTCCCGCCTGAGAAATCGCCTTGATTGTGGCGCATATCGCCACCTTGTGGACCTGACTTATCCTGCACATGATACGCATACACAAGCGCTGCACTAACCATTGTGCAGTTGCTCCAGGCATGATCCTCGCCAGCGCCATTGCTTTCATTTTCGTATGGCTCTTTAGGATCGCGCGATGGCGCTTGCATACGCCAGTCTGGACGAAATGCACCGCCTGTATCTATTGGCGCAACTTCAACCATACGGAACGGAATGTTATCCGGCCTTGGCGATAGTTTACGCAATCCCGCAGCAACTGCAAGCGCGCGCGGCAATATGCGTATATCGTCAACTTCATCCAGATTGTAAGCCATTTACAAAACGGATGATAGCGCTAGGCAAATAATCGCCAGTGCAAGCAGCGTTGGACCAAGGCCCGCAAAAGACGCAACTGCCAGGATTAACGCTGCAACTGCAAGTAAACGCTTGATCAATTCAAGGTTCATGCTTTTACCGTCAGTGTAAGTTTCAGCGATGGACGATTACCAGCAGTACCATGATGGCGAGAATAGAATGCAGTGGTGTACTTGCTGGCATCCTCGCCAGCAGACTTCACCATCAAGCCATGCTGCGCGCTGCCAGTAAACCACGCACGCACAATTGCAGTAATGTCAATTGATTTACTGTTACCTGGATTAGATGGCACTGTGGTTGCAACTGCGCCACTTGAAGTAATTGCGGGACCGGGATACTTCACGGCATTGCTACTGCTAAAGCCACAGTCTACGTTGTAACTACCCTCAGTGAAACTGCCAGTAAGACGCGACACAGTAACCTTTGGCGTGCTGCCAAATGCACCGCAAGTCTGTGCGCCAATTGTAACTAACAATTCTGCCTTATCCACTGAAACTACATTTGCCCAAGGAATAGTTGCAAAGCCCAACACTGCGCGGTTGCGGTACGGACTAATGTACCCAATCGGAAGGTTGATATCCTGGCCATTGCCACCATCTATTGAAGATGAATGTGCCAGCCTTGCATCTTTAGTGCATGCATATGTGCGAACCACGCCAGTAATAACATCAGGCGGTATTGGCGGAATAGGTGGTTCGGGCTGCTCTGCTTCTTCCCACTCAGTAGCAGGCACATATGTAGACAATTCTGCTGTCCAGCCTGTGCCGGTATCACCAACAATCGCACCGCCAAGTACCCTTGTAGCAACGTTGATTGCTGGCGCTACAGACTCAACCGCCAAATGCGCAATGTCAATCATGCCTAGATCAAGGATGCTTTCAAGTGCATCTTCTGTTTGAGGGTAAAGTGTGCCTGGCGCATATTGCAATGATGCGCCTGAACGATCCGCCAAAACTGACGCTACCCATACGTTTGCGTCTGGCACTGGTTGATCGCGCTTTAGTGGAAGGTCGCCATACAAGTTGGCTTTCTCTTGATCAATTGCAGTAACTGCAACCGTTGGTGCGCCATCATCAAATGCAGTAATGCGCGTATATACGCCTTGCAATGATCCTTGTGTTTTCAGTGTGCTAATCGGAATGCCATCGGCACCGCCTGCTTGAAAGCCTGTATCGCGCGGATTGCCAAACGAACGAAAGCGCAGTGTGCCGCTACGATCCATCCAGACAGCATACAAGGCATCCAGAGCAGCAGCGCGGATGTGCTGCCATGTAGGTGCTTCATCTGCGCTTATCGGCCCTACAGGCGGATCAGTTTCGTCTACTGGCGTAGTCTCCACTGGCACCAACGTAGACAAACCAGCCTTGTTGATAAGGTGTACTGCGCGAGCGCGCAGCGTACTGGGCACGCCAGTCTGATTGGCTGGCAAGATGGCTGCAACCAGCAGTTGCACCATATCCGTACCGCGCAGCGTACCGCGCAGCGCACTTAAATCAAAGTCAACTTCATCAATCAAGCCTTGGCGCACAATCTGCCTGCCAAGCGTTGAATGAATGTATGAAACGCGAATTGGCTTGCCTGGTCTAATGGCGGTTGCAAATTCACTTTGTCCGTTAGATGGATCAAGCAAGCGCTGCGGATCATAAGTGTTGACTATCCATGATCCAGCAGCAGGTATTGTCAACACTCCAACGGGATCATCTGCACCCCAGGAAAGACGTACCGCCATACTCTGCGGTGTAACGTCTCGCCAATCAAAAAAGGCCCATCGCCCGGTATCCCAAAGCGCTTCATCCCACTTTGCGCTACCTGGTGAAGGCCCATAGATTTCAATTCGCGCAGAGCCAATTGCACGCAAAGGCGGAAGTGTCATCTAGAAAGTACCAAGCGCGACTAGGCTACCTTTACCATTGCGTCTTGCGTAGTCACGCAATGCCTTTGTAACCTTTGCCTCAATGACGGACGGATCGCCATAGATGTTGAAGGTAACACCGCCACCAGCGCTGCTGCCAGCAGACTGCGTGCCTGCGCGCGTACTTGCGCTTGCGCCAGTAGCAGACTGCGAGCCAATCCCAAATGGTAGTTTGATATCCTTGAGTGGGTTTATCTTATCAAGGAAATCGCCAATCATACCAATGCCTTTGGTTATCCAATCAATAAACTTGATCAGCCAGCCAATGACAGTGGAAAGAATGTTTCCAACAATTGTAAGTGCCTTACCTACTGCATTCAGAATTGGAATAAGCAACGGCAAAACTGCTTTAACCAATTGCCCAAACAGTTTGATCATCTGAATTACAATGGGCAAAACGGCATCCAAGACAGGCAGGAACACTTCTCCAATTGTCTCTGAAAGTTCGCCAAAGGCATCGCCAGCCTTTGCCTGCATTCCAGCAGCAGACTTTGAATAAATGTCTGCCTGGCCAGCAGCAGCCTTACTTGCATTTGCAAGTGTCTCACTTGCAGTTGCACCTTTTTCAAGGCCCGGCACAAGACTGCGTAAAGCCTTGTCATTTCCTGCATATGCCTTGGCTACTGCATCACTTGCTGTCGCCAGGTCTACGCCTGCAAAACGCGCCAAGTCTTGCGCTTGTGCAAGCAAGTCAGTAGCAACACCAACATCTTTAGTTGCGGTAACAAGAGACTGCAAACCTTCTCTTGTCTCGCTATCGGTAAACGCTCTGTCTTGTCCTGCTGCAATCGCTGCTTCAACTTGCTCTGTGCTCTTTGCAGTTGCCGCGCCTGCTGCGGTAATCGCTGCTTCAAGTTTCTGCTGCTCTGCTCTGTCATCAGCAGCAGCCTTTGCCATGCTGGCAATAGCAGCGCCAGCAGCGAGCGCAACACCTGCAACAACTGTTACCTTAGCAGCCATTGCGAGCGCATCGCCACCAAAGCCTTTTACCTCGCCACCAGCAGAGCCAAGGCTTTTTTCCAGGCCTTTAGTATCTCCAATAATGGAGACAATCAGCGCTACGCCTTTACCTAGTGCCATGTCGTCTCGCTGCTCTGTTCACCTTTGCTTGCCTGTCTGCGTATGCGCCCAATTCAGCAACCGTCAAATTGGCTGCTTCACTTGGTGGTAAGCCACTTACACTTGCAGCACCAACAATCTTTTCTGCACGCATCTTGCTACGCGATACGCGGTCCGCCATCTGCTCTTCTGAAACTTCACCAATGACTTCAAGTTTCCAAGTGCAGACTTCTTCATATGTCAATGATGCATTAGCGCGCTTGGCAATACACCAAGCCATCGCATACATCATCACCATACGCTTCTTTGTACTCTTCCCTGACAGCAGCGTACCAAGCAATTCAGGTTGCACGCCTGCAATTTCTGCCATGTCCAACACTTCAAGCAACGTCAATTGTGTTGCATCAAAAGTGTTCAGATCAAGCACCGCAACCTGGCGGTTTACAGGATGATCAACAGCAATCTGCGACAGGTCGATTTTACTTGGTTTCAAATCCTGCTTTGCTGGCGATCCGTTCAACTGCTTCACTATAGATTGCCTCTGTTCGCTCTGCATTTCTCTCAAAGGCACCAGTTATTGCATTGGTTGGTTCAATGTTGTGATCGCTCCAACCAAATTCCTGCACGCCTGCATACGGTACTTCATTGATAAAGCGTGCTTCTGTCGCCATGCCATCTGTCTGCCAGCCTGCAATTAATGTGCCACTCTTTCTGCGAGTGGCATCGCGCACATCTGGCAACAACATTTCTGCTTCAGCCTGGTGTGCCTCTGATAAATCTTGCACTTCTAATTGCACTTTATCGAAAGCACGCACCGCTTCTGGTACGCCTTCCACTTTCACTTTGCCAGCCATTAAGGCGCAATATCAAGCACAGGCTTTGCAAGGAACGGAAGGGTAACTTCAAATTCAGCGAACGTACCGACCTCGCCACCATACGCAACAGGCACAAGTTTCACTTGCCCTGTAACAGCAGGCGTATCGCTACCAGCAACCGCAGTCTGTCCATGTGCATTTAGCACAATGTCTGCTGTCTCGCCTGCATGATCCCAAAGAAATCTAGCAAGCCCGGTTGCAGTGTAATCCTGGCCTGCACGCATCACTAGCGCGTAAGACTCAGGCTCACTATTAGAAGCAACGTTACCGTCAAGCGTTGGGTACTCAACAACATCGCCAGCGCTAACTTCTACATGAACGTCTGCGGCATCCCCCTGATATGGCGCTGCTGTCCCTGCACCAACCTTCAAGGTAAACAGTGCGGTTTTCATAAACAGGATAGTCGCCACAATCAAACCTCTTGTGTTGTTTCAACTACACCGCGTGAAGCGAAGTACTTTGTTCCACCCATATCAGTAATTGCAGGCCTGCGCCAGGCTGGATGACTCCAATGTTGTAAGCCACTTACAGCAGCATTGCAGATAGCAACCAACGCTTCTAATTCATCAAAAGTAGCAATGCTATCTGCTCTGCCAGCAACCACCCAAATCTCCCAACGTTGGGTACGCCTGCCATTAGCCAATCCCGATACATCTACCCAAGGATCAGCAGGGTAAACGCGCGCACAAGGTGCAGTAAATGCACCCATTCCGTAGAAGGTATTTACACCAGCAGCAGTAAGCGCATCAAGCAATTGCTGCCTACAGGCTTGAAGTGTCATCCTATGCCAGGAATTGAATAGCGAGCAATCAAAGGCTTGACGCCATCAAGGTAGTCTTTCGCTACCTTGATGGCATTACCTTCCAGATCAGCGTACCCAGTCAAACCAAATGTTGCTTCACGTCTTTTGTACGCTTCTGCGCCACCAATCAGCAAAGCAACATTCAGTTCATCTTCTGCGCCTGATGGAGACTCAATCACTGCGCCATTCAACTTGACGGTTAGGCCTGATACAAGCGCTTTAGCAACTGCATCTGCCCACGCGGTATCTTCTGCGGTTGGTGTTTTATTCCCAACAAACGTCAATACCTGCGGCCCCGTCAAACCGTACATTACGCAGGCTCGCCATCCTCTGCATAGTCTGCCTTGGTAAGAGTCTGCTCGCCAACATCGTTAGATGTTGGTGCCTCAATACCAGTAGTCTCGCCAGTCTGCTCTTCAGCCTGCTCTTCAGCCTGCTCTTCAGCAGCATCCTTCTTTGCAGACATTGTATCTCCTGGGTTGTAAGTAACTTACAGATTAGACGTTGGTGTAGGTGTAGCGACGAACGCCCTTAGGCTCAAGCACCGCAAAGCCAAAGTACTGCCAAATGGCAAAGACGACACTCTGCGGGCCTTCACGCTCCAGAAGGCGCACATCAAGCACCGCGCTCTTCCACTGGCGAGCATCATTCCTACGCGCAACAATTTCATTGGTGGCTGTCAGAATTGCCCAAGCAGGCTCAACAGGAACACCGCCAATAATACCCTTCTGAAAGCCTGCGCCCTGAAGTTGCCCAAGCGCATTCACGGGATTGATATACGCCAGCAGGGGCCTTCCGTTGGTATCCTCGCCTGCCGTCAGGTTTCCCCAATCGGTGCTATTCACAAAAACACCTTCCGCAGGCAGCATGCGCGCACCAGCGCCACCAGCAGCAGCACCACTGTAGAATTGCGCCAACTTCTGCGCAATGCCCTTGTAAAGGTCGCGCCCACTCGCAGCAGGCGTAGTGCCAGCAGTATCAGCAATTGCACCAGAAGTAGTAAGCGCTTCAAGCACAAGCGCAATTTCACGTTCCGTATCGCGCATCAGCAGTTCGCGCAGTTGGTTGCCGATGATCACATCAGTACCGGGCGATGCACCATCAACCGCCTGGCGACTGACGATTGTCTCGCCACCAATGGTTTTCGGTGTAAGTGTCTTGGGTGCAGTTGTAACGTCAACGTTAGCAACTGCTGCATTCTCAGCAGCCTGCACATCTGTATCGCCAGTCACTGTGGCGAACGATGGCACAATGATGGGATTGGGCGCAGCAATTGGCGTGCTGGCAAAGAAGGCTGCAAGCGGACCTGTATATGCAATGTCAGGCACATACAAATCAGGGTAGTAGTTGGTGGGATAGGCACCAGCAATATCGCTGCTGTCAACCGCGCGATCCATCTGTGCAGCCAGATCAAGCACCAATGCCTTATGGCGGTGCAGGCGCTGGCTCGCTGCCACATCGCGATTTGCTGTCATCAGATCAGCAAAATAAGACTGCTGCGTATGCGGTCCGTAAACGCTCTCAGAGCGCGTCACAACCGCAGGATGACTACCGATACCACTCGCGCTCTGCGCAGGCAAGGCACCGCGCTCTGCGTCTCTACGCTGCTCTTCAGCACGCGCAGTCACAATCAGCGCATCCACATTCACCAGGCGACCATTAAGCGTGTCAATGTCGCTAGTCTCAATGTCATCAAGCGCGCGATTGTCAGTCTCTGCAATTGCACGCACTGCGGCAATCTGCGAAGTGATAGCGTCACGTCGCTCTGTGAGCGCAGCAACTGTAAGGTTAGGCACCTTTGCTCCTTCTGTGGCGCGTGCCACGCTCCTTAGTGCAATGCGCGCCTGCCTATAGGCTGGCGCATAACTGCCTGCGATTGCTGCAAGCCTGACGCCTGCATAGTGTTCAACTACACCAGCGCGGTTGCGGTACTTTCCTGGCACAAATTCAACGCTTACGCCATTAATGCCAGACTGAACCTGACTCCTAGCTTGCACGGTTTCTGGCACATCAAGGTAATCGCCACTAAACCACAAACCATCTGATCGCTCCTGAGCGCCTGTAACGACTCCTACAGGCACGCCACCATCTGTGCCGTGTCTATTGAGGTACGCGACTCTTTCGCCCGCCTGAATGGCTTGGACAGCCTCAGAGAAGGCACCGCGTACAAATCGCTCGCGCCCATAAGACACATCAATCGCTACGCCAAATGGGACCGCCATACCCTCAAAGCGCGATGGCTCGCCTGCAACGTCCCTAACTTCAATGCGCCCAAGTGAAGTGGTATGAATGTCAGGCACTTACAGTTTCCTTCTCTGCCTCTGCGTTATCGACCGGCGCCGGTCGATTTCCGAAAGACTCCGCTACTGCCTTTGCCCCTTCAATCTGCGCTTCTTGCATTTGATCAATTGCATCGTTTGGTCCCAAGCCTTCTTCTGTGCGCACTTCATCGCCAGTCATCCAAGGCTTGTTGCCAGTTGCAATCGCCCACGCTCTAAAGCGAGACTCTTGTGCTGCGCGCGTCAAGCGTGTCATGTCAATCAACATGAAACGCTCTTCTGGCAGCAAATCAGAAATCACATCTTGAATAGGATCATAGAAACCTGACAACGTGAAGCGATCAAGTGAAAGCGCTTCATCCTGCACGTTGCTATAAGTCATGCTAGAGCCAGGAGGATTAACGTTAATGTAGTGCGATGGAATGCCGAAAAGGTTTGCCACTTCCGCAGCAATGTCACGCCTTGCTTCTACTGCAAGTTGCGAAGATACATCTGCTCCCCAGGGCTGCGCCATTGCGCCTTTGCCCAAAACTGCGGGATAGTCCGGGCCTTTACTTCTCCTATCACGCCATCTGCCTGCAATGGCATCTGCTTGCGTATTGTCAAGTTCCTGTTCAGTTGTAATCTGCGTTACTGGTGTACCGCCTGCCTGCCAGTAACGTGACACATATGCATCTGATGCCCAAGCAGACATAAGTGAATTGCGAGCCATCTGCAAAATACCTTGCAAATGCTCCGGTACGCCTGGCCAGAAGGCAGAGCGTACCGGAATAACTGCTTCACCAGAAACTGTGCCAGCAACACCAGCAATACTGTATTGCGTTGGCGGAAACACTCCCCAAGGATCAATCAATCCTGAAGGCGCGATTGCTTCCTTTGGCAGTGGAAGAAGTGAGCCTGGCACACCTTCATCATCTACACCGCCAACCATATAGATATAAGAAATGTCAGTCAGTGCCATGCTGGCAACTACACGCCATACCCATTCGCGTCTTGTCATGACAGCAGCAGGACGCTTCACAATACGTGAAACTACTTTAAGTCTGCGCGCTGGCTCGCCTTCCCACTCTGTCCAACGCTGTCCCGCAATCGCATTGGCAATTAGCGTAACGCATCGCCTTACTGCGGATACGCCTGCTGCCTCAATTACAGTCAGTGGGAATGCTGAAGATGGAATTGCAAGCGACGAAATAGAAGTGCCGACAACCATTGTCTGGTTTGTCGGCACTATGGTGTGTCTGTTTTGCTTTGTAAGTGAAGTGTTGCGATGCTTCTTACTCACTCCCGTATCTTAACATTTTGGTGAAATGTAAGCAACTTACAAAAATACCTGTACAGGTGAAACGGTTTTAGCGGCAATGGCTACAGAAAGTGTCGCGCCAACAACACCTGTAATCGGTGTGCTGCTAATTGTCCATCGCCAGGCCCCATCACTTCCGATAAATCTACGCTGCGCGCTGGCAACCTGAGAGTCCAAAAACGGATCATCATGTGCCAATCTTTTAGAAGTAACTGCTTCTGCGAAGTCTGCACAAGCCATCGTGACCTTGGTGCCTGCAATTGATTGGTACGGTAACTGTGTTTCTGCTGCATGTCTTTCAAAGGCTGGTGCCAGCGCGGATGATGCAGCATATACAATCGCATCAAGTGGCACCTTCTTTGCAATTGCTGCTACTTCTCGCGTGAAGTCAAATGCAGTAAGCGGTGTCTCTGGACGCGCCTGCAAGTGGCGATGTACCTCTACACCAACGCGACCATCGCGCCGAAGCGCTGCTACAATGATGCTACCTTCTGTCCATGATGCCAGCACGTCACATGCAACCACATACCCACCAACTACGTTGTTGGGATCAAGTGGCGCAGGCAGTCTGCACAGGCCCCATGCAGCAATGCTGAATGGTGCATCCACACGTTCATCATGCCAGCGATTAAGACGTTCGCGTACCCAACTACCGCGCGGCAAAATCAGGTATTCGCTTTGGATCATTTGACGTGAAAGCCTGGTGCCATCAAGTGATGGATTAGCCTTTAGCAATTGGTCCCAATCAAGGCCCACATCATCATCGTCTGCGCGCCACCAAAGGCCCATGAATGAAGGATCATGCTGCTCTGCGCCAGTAGACTGACGATACAGTCTATCGTGCATCGCGCGCAGCAAAACGCTATCCGCAAAGCCTGCGGTTGAAGTCATCAGCATCTGCGAATTAGGAATGGCTACTTGCGCAGGCGAGAGTACTTCATACGTCTTGAAAGTAGTCTGTGTCAGTACTTCATCAAAGCAAATCAAACCTGGCGAAATACCGCGCGCACTACCGGGCTGCGAGGTTGCAACGTCAACGCGCACACCATTCAATTCAATGCCTGTGTACTGCGTGGCTCTAGCGCGTGCAGTACCCTGTCTGCGCGCAGTGTGTCCCCAACCACTGATATCGGAATATGAAATTACATCGCGTCTAATGTAGTCATATGGAATACGCGCTTGCTTGGCATCATGTGCAGCAAGCAAAATAAAATCCCACTTACGGAACGTATCCCACTTATGCCCTTCATCAAGCAGCCAGCCTACAAGCGAACGTACAATTACTGACTTACCATTTTGCCTGGCGACACTCAACAAAACGGTACGCGCCAACAACTGCTTGTTGTCATCGTATTCAAGCGCTCTTTCAAGCGCGTATTGCTGCCAGCCATCAAGGCGAAGTGAAAGCCTACGCTTTGCCCAACTGACTACCTTTGATCCAAAGGAGCCAGCAGCAAGCGCGCTACGCGGAGACTCCAGCGCAGCAGGCACATGCGCCACTGGCATGCGGTCCCAAGCCATCAGTCTATGCGCGCGTCAAGGCACGCGCACTGCGGTGCGCTCTAAAGGCCTTGACTGCGCGCGCCTTCAGGCTTTGTGGGACCGCCTGCGGATGGCCCGGCCCGCGATGGTTGTAATTCACTTACTTGTATCCTCGCAGTACCCATCCAGCGATAACGCCAGCAGCGAACATCGCTGCCATCACCCAATAGATAACGCGATCATCTTCAACACCAGGCTGCATAATGCTCCTACAGGTTGTCGGCAATGTTCGCATTTGTTCAGTTTCATGATACGCGAAAGTCTAAATGTAAGCAATTTACAATTGCCCACGCCAAGCGCGAAGTGTGCTGCTGGCAACGGCTGGCAGCGCTCTAAGATTTACACCGCCTGAAATCAATTCTAAGGGCCTGGAATTTCAGAGTGGCACCTAGTGCCACCCGGCTCGCTTACGTGGCTCTCAGTTGATCCTAGCGCGTCTCAGGCGATGTGCGCGCGTACCCTCGCGTGTGGCGCAGGCGTCAGGTTTTGCCAGCAGCAACACAAGTCATGCGCAGTTACTGTCTGG
>Ga0105347_1000549_pt1 | contig 17583 bp, 13 predicted proteins | sample EasRivMeERMLT890_FD_89677 | JGI IMG/M metagenome (GOLD analysis project Ga0105347, IMG submission 89677) | Soil microbial communities from meander-bound floodplain in the East River, Colorado, USA - East River MetaG ERMLT890 | ecosystem: Environmental > Terrestrial > Soil > Floodplain | place... | reverse complement strand
CGGCGAGAGCGTCTGGCACGCATCAAAAACGCTCTCCAAGCATCCGAGATGGGCGCGCTCTTATGCTTCGACATGAACAACATCCGCTACATCACCGCCACCCACATCGGCACTTGGGCCATGGATAAATTGGTGCGCTTTTCGCTCTTGCCGCAGGACGATGAGCCGATCATTTGGGATTTCGGCTCGGCGGCGCGACACCACCAAATCTATTGCCCGTGGCTCGCCGAGCGCTCCCGCGCCGGCATTTCCACCTTGCGCGGCGCGACCCATCCGGGCTCGGGCCTGGCAGAAGGTTTGGCGAAAAAAATCAAGACCGAACTGGAAATGCGCAAGCTCCACAAGGAACCCCTCGGCGTCGATGTCATCGAACTTCCTGTGCTATTTGCCTTGCAAGCTCAAGGAATCAAAGTCGTCGACGGCCAGCAGCTCATGCACGAGGTGCGGAAAATCAAGACGCAGGACGAAATCACGCTGCTTAACACCGCGTGCATGATGGTGGATTCCGCTTACGACGAGCTTTACCGCTTCATGAAACCGGGAGTGCGGGAAAACGAATGCGTGGGAGTCGTTAGCAAAGTACTCTACGATCTCGGTTCGGAGCATGTGGAAGGCGTGAACGCCATTTCAGGCGAGCGTTGTAGTCCTCACCCCCATGTTTATACCGACCGCGTGTTGCGGCCCGGCGATCCGGCTTTTTTCGATATTTTGCACAGCTACAACGGCTATCGCACTTGCTACTATCGAACCTTTGCCATCGGCAGCGCCTCACCGGCAATGAACGACGCCTACAAGCGCTGTCGCGATTACATGGATGCGGCCATCAGTATCGTAAAGCCCGGTATTACCACGGCCGATGTCGTCAAGCTCTGGCCCAAAGCCGAGGAGTTCGGCTTCGCCAACGAAGAAGCGGCGTTCGCGCTACAATATGGTCATGGCGTTGGATTATCGATCTGGGAGAAACCGATCTTCAGCCGCTTAGTTTCACTCGACCATCCTGAAGTCATCGAGGAAGGTATGGTCTTCGCCCTGGAAACTTACTGGCCCGCGTCCGACGGCTGGTCCGCCGCCCGGCTGGAAGAGGAAGTCGTCGTGACCAAGGATGGCTGCGAAGTCATTACGCGTTTCCCGTCTGAAAAACTGCTAGTGGCCGGCACGCACTACTTCACGGCAGGCGGGCCCTTGCCGACCACGCGCGAAACGCAGTCGAATCTGAACAATCCAGGATCGCTGGAGAGGGTAAAACGTTAGGCAATAGGCATGAGGCAGTAGGGGCGACCGGCCGGTCGCCCCTACCCAGCAGCGAACTGCGAGATGTCAAAAACACTGATGAGAATTTATCCCGAAGTTGTCACCCCCGAATGTTTAAATCGTGGTTCGACTTTGCTCACCATGACCCTGAGCCCCAGTCGAATGGGTTATAGATTCGTTTAGATTCCCGACGGCTCGAGAACCTCACCGTCCCGAGGGAAATCGAGGGATAGAAGCATTCGGGAATGACAGAGTTTTAGAGGTCTGGGAGTCCGTTTTACGCAGCAAGCTACGGGGATCGACCCAAAGAGATTAACGAGCGATGAAGCTATCCATCATCCGACTTACGCTTTGCGCCATGCTCTTTGCGCTTTGCTCGTCCGCCGAGGCGCAGCAGCCGAAGAAAGTCCCGCGGATAGGGTTTCTATCGGCGGGCGATGCAGCTCGTCAGTCCATCCCTTCCGAGGCAATTCGGCTGGCTCTGCGCGAGCTGGGCTACATAGAAGGACAGAACATCGCCATCGAGTACCGATATGCGGAGGGGAAGCAAGATCGGTATCCTGAGATTGCAGCTGAGCTGGTGCGCCTCAAGGTTGACATCATCGTGGCAACAGGAGGGAACGTGTTGGTCCGGGCCGCCAAGAACGCGACCAAGACGATTCCCATCGTTATGGCGGGCGCTGGGCTCGATCCTGTCGAGGCAGGCCTGGTTGAAAGCCTTGCCCGTCCCGGCGGCAACGTCACCGGCATTACAAACCTTTCCATAGAACTAGGTGGGAAGCGGCTGGAGCTGCTCAAAGAAGCCGTTCCCAAAGTTGCCCGTATCGCGGTTCTCTACGATCCGGTCACTCCAGGCGGTGTACGCGAGCTGAAAGAGGTTCTCCCAGCCGCGGCACGCGCGCTGGGGTTGACTGTTCGGTCTTGGGAGGTGCGAGATGCGGACGGTTTCGAGAAGGTATTCGCACTGAGCAAGCAGCGCCCGGATGGACTCTACGTGACCTCGGGCCCGCTGATGAATGCTAACGGAAAACGGATCGCAGGCTGGGCGTTAAAGAGCCGGTTACCGTCGGTGTACAGCAGAAGAGAATCTGTAGAGGCCGGTGGGCTCATGTCCTACGGGGCGGACGCAGCGGCCAGCTACCGGCGCGTCGCATATTACGTGGACAGAATCCTGAAAGGTGCCAAGCCCGCCGATCTGCCGGTGGAGCAGCCGACGAAGTTCGAGCTGGTGATCAATCTCAAGACGGCTAAGCAGATCGGCCTGACGATCCCGCAGTCCTTACTGTACCGGGCGGATAAGGTGATTAAGTGAAATGAGGGTCGAGGGTCGAGTGGTAGGAGGCTCCGCCTAAGGTAAATCAGCGTCAGCCTGAAGCAGGCGATGGGTAGGGGCGACCGGCCGGTCGCCCCTACAAAAATCGCGCCTTCCGCCTCAAGCCTTTCCATGATAAGCAACCAACGACTATGGCTACCGACGTAATCATGCCTGCGCTGGGAGTGGCGCAGGAAAAAGGAACGCTACTTAATTGGCTCAAAGCCGAAGGGCAATCCGTGGCCAAAGGCGAGCCTCTCATGGAGGTGGAAACCGACAAGGCCACGGTAGAGATCGAGGCACCGGCCTCCGGCATTTTGACTAATGTCACTGCTTCCGCTGGAGATGAAATTCCGGTTGGAAATAAAATCGCAGTGATCCTCGCGCCTGGTGAAGTGGTGACTCCCGCGGCGCAGGACCCTCACTCTCGCCCTCTCCCAGAGGGAGAGGGAATAAGTAAGGGGCGCCCTCTAGAGGGAGAGGGGAAAAGTCAGGCTCGTCTCGCTCCACAGTCAGAGATACCGAGTGAGGGTCACCCTCTCCCCGTGGGAGAGGGAAGGGGTGAGGGCCGCTCGGCTGTTCGAGGAAAAATACTTGCATCTCCGGCAGCGAAGAGAATCGCCCGAGAGAAAGAAATCGATCTCGCAACCCTCCACGGGAGCGGTCCTGAGGGAAGCATTTTAGCCGAGGACGTTCTTCGCGCTGCGCCGGGAAAAGCATCACCCTACGTTGGGCCGTCCGGCGCAAAAGAGGTCGTGCCGTTGAGCCCGATGCGCCGCATCGTCGGCCAAAGGATGACCCAAAGTAAACAATCCGCCCCGCACTTTTATCTCGGCATGGACATCGACATGACGGTCGTCAATGAAAAACGAACGACTTGGAAACAGACTGGACAGTCCGTTGTACCATCCATCAATGACTTCATTCTGCATGCCTGCGCCCGTGCCCTCAAACAGTTCCCCATGCTGAACTCAACTTTCACGAACGACGGCATTCAACTCCTCGTTGAAATTAACATTGGCATGGCTGTGGCGCTTGAAGAAGGACTCGTGGTACCGGTGATTCGACGCGCCGATCAAATGAGCTTAATGGAGCTCGCCGGGCAGAGCCGGGAGTTGATCGAAAAAGCGCACAGAAAAAAACTTCTTCCTCTCGATTACGAAGGCGGAACGTTTACGGTCTCGAACCTTGGTACGCTTGGCGTAGATAATTTTGTGGCGATTATCAATCCACCCCAGTGCGCGATCTTGGCTGTGGGAAGAGTGGCACCGCGGGTGGTTGCGGATGAAGAGGGCATGATGATCCGATCTATGATGACAGCCACACTATCGGCGGATCATCGGATTGTGGATGGAGCCAGTGCCGCGCGCTTTTTGACGCAAGTAAAGGGTCTTTTGGAAAATCCGGCATAATAGGAGGGCAATACAATGTCTAACAAACTCGAAGTTGCTGATCGGCGATTAGCGCGAAGAGGTGAAGCGAGGTCAGCCCGCCACGGCGTGCGGATCGCTGCACTGTCGATGGCGCTGACACTTGTGAGTTGTTTAATCAGCGATGCCTATGCTCAGAAGGTAGAGCGAATCACCATGGCAGGAGGTCCTCCGGCGGGGGTATTCGGCATTTTCGCAACGGGTATCGGGACCTACCTGTCTAAAAACGTTCCCAATCTTGACGTATCCGTGGCCGCAACCGGCGGGTCGGTGGAGAATACGCGCCGGGTAAACGGTGGTGAAGCCGAGATGGGACTCTCTTTTGCCTCGGATCTCCACGAGGGTTACTTTGGGCAAGAGCAATTTAAGGGCAAGCCTCTGACCAATTTGCGCGCTGTCGGAGTGGTTTTTTTTGGCGTTGCCCACGCGATTACGTTTGCGGACAGCGGCATCCGCACGGCTGACGACCTCGTCGGCAAACGCGTCGCCGTCGGGACGCCAGGTTCAGGAACATTTGCCAGCGCTGAGCGCGTCTTCCGGGCCCTCGGAATCTGGGACAAGATCAATCGCATTCCGCTGCTTGGAGCCCAAGCCGGCGAGGCCATGGGCGACGGCAAGGCTGATGCTTTTTTCTGGACCGGGCCGGAACCCGATCGAGTAACCATGGAAGCCGCCACTAAAAGACCCATCCGGGCCATTGATATCTATACTCCCGCTACCAAGACTGACTTCTTCAAGCAGTTTCCCTACTTCGCGCGATACGTATTCCCGGCGAATTCCTATCGCGGAATTACTGAAGATACTTCAACGGTCGGCATTCCCGTGATCTGGTACGTCAATCGCGACCTCCCCGCGCCACTGGTCCAGAAGATGGTCGAAGCCGTCTATGCCAAGGAAGGACACGCGCACATGACCAACGTCCATGCCGGATCGAAAGACATGGTGCCGCAAAAGGCCCTGCAGGGAGTGACGATTCCTCTCGCCAAGGGCGCCGAAGACTACTGGAAAACCGCCGGGATCCAGATTCCCGAAGCAATTCGCGCCAAATAACGTAAAGCCGTGGCCGAGCCAGCCCAAATTCGCTCGCTATCAAGCTACTGGAGCCGCGCCGTTCAGATCATGATGGGAGCGACGGCATTGTATTACGTATGGGCATCCACGGTGGGCGTGGTCTCGCTGCAATATTTTCGCGGCATCGCTATCCTCTACAGCCTGGTCGTGCCCATGCTTCTCTACAAAGGCTGGAAGCGCGCCCGGGCCGATGCTCCCTCCCTCCTTGATCTGCTACTTGCCTTAGGCGCGACTGTAAGCGTCGTCTACTGGATGGTCGAGCATGAAGCCATGGCCTACCGGGCGGGGGCATACACCCAGTTGGACGTGTGGATGGGTGTCATCGCAATTGTCGTGGCCATCGAAGCGGCGCGCAGAGTACTGGGCATGGACATGGCGCTATGCGCGATCATACCGATTCTTTACGCTCTCTTCGGCAATTACCTGCCCTATATTGTCGGCCACCGCGGTTACAGCGCGAGCCGCATCATTGAATATGTCTACCTCACTTCAGACGGCATCTTCGGCATCATGGCCGAAGTTTTAGCCGAGTTTATTATTCCCTTTGTCGCCTTCGGGGCGTTTCTGGAGCGGGCCGGGGTGGCGAAATTCTTCGTGGACATCTCTCTGGCAAGCCTCGGGCGGATTGCCGGCGGACCCGCACAGGCTTCGGTCGTGTCAAGCCTGCTCATGGGAACGATCAGCGGAAGTCCCATCGCCGAAACGGTGACGAAAGGCCCCATCACTATACCTCTCATGAAGCGCGCCGGCTTTCCACCTCACATCGCCGGAGCAGTGGAAGCCGCGGCTTCCACTGGCGCCGCGATTATGCCGCCCGTCATGGGCGCCGGCGCCTTTATCATGTCCGAGATGACCGGAATCCCCTATGTGGAAATCATCAAGGTAGCGGCGATTCCCGGCATTCTCTTTTTTCTCTCTGTCGGCGTCATGATCTACTTCGAGTCAAAGAAACTCGGCTTGCGCGGACTGCCTCCAGAGGAGCTGCCGAACAGCCGCGAGGTCTGGGCGCGTGGCTGGTATCTGCTTATGCCCATTGCGGTCTTGATTGGCACCCTCGTCGCCGGCTACTCGCCACAACTGGCTGCGCTTTACGGCATGCTCTCGACGATTGTCGTCAGCTGGTTCCGCAAAGAAACACGAATGGGATTGCCGCAGATCTGGCAGGCCTTGGTCGACGCTGGTAAGAACAGCTTGTTTGTCGCGGCTCTGACCGGCGCGGTAGGGATCCTCATCGGCGTGCTTTCATTGACCGGGATCGTCATCCGCTTTCCCTACCTGTTGGTGGACTTGGCCGGCCAAAGCATCCTCTTGACCATCGGCTTAATCGCCGTAGCAACATTCGTTCTGGGCCTGCCACTGCCCATTACCGCAACTTATCTCGTTGTTGCGGTGGTGGCTGTTCCGGCGTTGCTTAAACTAGGCGTACCGGTGCTTCCTGCTCACCTGCTGATCTTTTGGCTGAGCCTTGATTCCAACATCACCCCGCCCGTCGCTATGGGACCATTCGCCGCCGCAGCCATCGCCCAAGCGGACCCGATGAAGACCGGCTGGGCCTGTTTTAGATTCGCCAAGATTATCTACGTAATGCCCGTGCTCTTCGCTTACACTCACATCCTCCTAACCGGAACAACCAGTCAGAATATTGCGGCCATCGCCTCTGCGACCCTGGGCACGGTGCTTTTTTCTATCGTTAGCACTGGATATTTTCACGTCAGGACCAATCTAGTCGAATGGCTGCTTTTGGCCGCCGCGACTGTACTGGCGTTCGTACCGTCCCTACCCACCGGGCTCGCGGCGATAGCCGTATTTGTCGGTGTCTATCTGTGGCAACGCCGACGAGCGGTTGTTCGGGCCGGTGCGGATTAATCCGCCGAGGTTGTGACGAAATGAAAGAGCCAGAGTCGCCCTTCACCGAACCCATTGTCCTCCCCATCGAAGATTCCATCGATCTCCACCCCTTCGCCCCCAGAGACATTCCGAGCGTCGTCGAGGAATATCTTGAGCAATGTAAGCAGGCCGGGCTCAAAGAAGTTCGAATCATTCATGGCCGTGGCACAGGTGTCCAGCGCAACATCGTGCGCAGCATCCTCCAGAAGCACGCGCTCGTACTTTCCTTCAAGGATGCCCCAGCGGAAGCGGGTGGCTGGGGGGCTACCGTCGTGGTCTTGGCAAAGAAAAACTAGTTCCGCGCGAAGGGATCTTCACCCTTTGACTTGATGAGATAGAAAACAGTGATCAGAACGCCGATAGTGATGAAGCTGTCAGCAAGATTAAACGCCGGCCAGTGAAAGTTTGACCAGTAGACGTCGAGAAAATCGATGACTTCGCCGTATGCAATCCGATCGATCAAGTTGCCGATGGCGCCGCCAAGGATAAAAGCGAGCGCGGTAATCAAGCCCGTTTCTCTATCGGGCAAACGTCGGAGCATGGTAACGACAAAACCGATCGCCAGGATGGAGAATATCAGCAGAAAGGGTAGCCGAAAATGGGCTGCGCTTCCGGACAATATGCCAAACGCGGCCCCGGTATTCCGGATATAAGTCAGACTAAACAGGTTGTCGATGACGGGGATAGAATGGTGCAGCGGCATCGCTTGGTCGACTATAAACTTCGTCAACTGATCGGCAATCAGGATAAAAACAATCCAGCCGACGACGATTTTCCATTTGACGGTCAAGCAGACGCTCCGGATCTCAGAACTTCAACACAGCGGGGGCAAACCGTCGGGTGATCAGCATCCTTGCCAACATCAACGTCATACTTCCAGCAGCGCTCGCACTTGTTACCCTCCGCCTTGGCGACCACGATCACAGCATCCAAAAGCTCTCCCCGGTGCGAACTTACCGGCTCATTGGTTCGGGGAATCAATTCACTCGAGAGCTCGGCCTGAGAAACGATCAGAACATCCTCCAGCTTCTTCCGCCCGGCATCCACCATTCCCCTTAGGGGCGAATCCTGATTACCGTTTTGACTATGCAAGGTAACCCTTGCATCGAGGGAATGGCCGATGAGTCCGGCAACGCGAGCTTGTTCCAAGGCCTTTAGCACTTCGCCTCGTTCAGCGAAGACTCGATCCCATTTCACGGCAAGTTTTGGGTCCGCAAAGGCGCCGTCCGCTTCAGGAATGCGCGACAAGAACACGCTCGATGGCCGTTTACTCTTGTCCGGCATGTACTGCCAAATCTCCTCCGCAGTGAAGGACAGGAGCGGCGCCATGAGATGCACCAACACATCGAGGACTTGATAGAGCGTGGTTTGAGCCGCGCGTCGCTTTCGTGACTTCGCTCCCTCGCAATAAAGCCGATCTTTGACGATATCCAAATACTGAGCGCTCAGGTCGACGCTGCAGAAGTTGTTTAGGGTATGATAGACGACATGAAACTCGTATTTGTCATAGGCCTCCCGGCAGCGGCTCAAGACGGTTTGCGTTCGATGCAGAATCCAGCGGTCCAATTCATCGAGATCCTGTAACGCCACACTATCCTTATCGGGATCGAAGTCGTAAAGATTGCTGATGAGAAAGCGGGCGGTGTTTCGCAGTCTGCGATAAGCTTCCACCAGGCGATTGAGTATCTCATCGGAGATGCGAACATCTTCGCGATAGTCTTCGGCAGCCACCCACAGCCTCAAGATCTCTGCGCCAAATTTTTTCATGATCTCCTGGGGTGCAATCACGTTGCCGAGGGACTTGGACATTTTTCGTCCCTTGCCGTCGAGGGTGAAGCCGTGAGTGAGCACGCTTTCATAAGGCGCACGCCCCCGCGTTGCTAGCGCGGTCAGCAACGACGTATGAAACCAGCCGCGGTGCTGGTCGCTGCCTTCCAGATAAAGATCAGCCCTTCCACCCAGCCTGGGATCCTGCTCGACAACAGCGGCATGGCTCACACCCGAATCGAACCAGACGTCCAGAATATCCTCTTCCTTGGCGAAATCTCTGCCGCCGCAGTCCGGACACTTGAGAGTGGCCGGAACCAGCTCATCTACGGGTCGGATAAACCAAGCATCCGAACCTTCTTTTTCGAAGATCGCCGCCACGTGGTCACAGAGCTCCTGGTTAAGCACGGCGTGGTTGCAATTCTTGCAATAGACCGCGGGGATTGGCACACCCCAGGAACGCTGGCGAGAGATACACCAGTCGGGCCGGCTTTCGAGCATGCCGCGAATACGATCCTTCCCCCAAGGCGGAATCCAGCGAACCTGTTCGATGGCGTTTAGAGCATCTTGACGTAGCCCCTTTTTCTCCATCGCCACAAACCACTGCTCGGTGGCCCGAAAGATCACCGGCCTTTTGCAACGCCAACAATGGGGATAGCTGTGCGTAAGTTTGTCCTCTTTGAGCAGCATCCCCCGCTCCGAAAGCTTCTGAATGATTTTGGGATCGGCTTTGAAGACCGATTCCCCCTGTAGGTCGCCGGCCTCGGCGGTAAATTTTCCCTCGCCGTCCACTGGGGCTAAAACTTCAAGCCCGTAGCGCATCCCGACTTCGTAATCCTCTTGCCCATGGCCAGGCGCGATATGAACGCAGCCCGTCCCCTGATCCTGGGTGACAAACTCCGCGAGAATGACTTGCGAGTCCCGATCCATCCACGGATGGCGGCAAACGATTCCTTCAAGCTCGGCGCCGGCCCACCCGCCATCGCCGATCTCGTAGTCTGTAGTTTCAAGACCCAAAGCTTTCATCACGCTGGGAACAAGCTCTTGGTTGATAATCAATTCACCCTGCGGTGTCCTGACAGTGCGGTAGACAAACTTCGGATGCACGGCGATGGCTTGATTGGCCGGCAAAGTCCAGGGAGTCGTGGTCCAGATAACAAAGTAAGGTCCTCGGTCCGGGTCCACCGCAAATTTTCCCTTGGGATTCTTCACCGGAAACTTCACGTAGATCGAAGGCGAAGTATGATCCTCGTATTCGACTTCTGCTTCCGCCAGCGCAGTGACACAGGACGCACACCAATAAACCGGCTTCTTTTGTCGATAAAGCGTACCCGAAGCGACAAACTTGCCTAGCTCACGGACCTCTTGGGCCTCATAGTTATGGTCCAACGTTCGGTAGGGGCGTTCCCAATCACCCAATATGCCGAGCCGTTTGAACTCTTCCCGTTGAACCGAGATATATTTCTCAGCATATTCTTCACAGAGCTTGCGGATCTCGGCCTTGCTAAGCGCGAGCTTCTTAGCTCTGCCGATGTTTTTCTCCACTTGGAGCTCGATGGGCAGACCATGGCAATCCCAACCGGGAACATAGGGCGCGGCGTGGCCGGTCATAGATTTGTACTTGACGATGATGTCTTTGAGAATTTTGTTTAGCGCGTGGCCAATGTGAATATTGCCGTTGGCATAGGGCGGACCGTCATGGAGAATAAATCGCCCCTTACCCTCGTTGGCGTCAAGGATGCTAAAATAGGTGTGATCGCGCTCCCATTTTTCCACTTGCTTAGGCTCATTCTGCGGCAGATTCGCCCGCATGGGAAAATTGGTTTTAGGGAGATTCAATGTCTCTTTATAGTCCATGACTGGCGGCTATGAAGTAGTAGGATGATCCGACTGAATGACCGATGGGCTATTTGTGGCCGTTCAAGCCTCTAACCATACGAAAGGCAAACTTATCAGCTTTAGTCTCTGCATCGGCCCAAAAAATGTAGTGGCCCATTTCATGGTAGACGGTATTAATCCAGCTTCGTTCCGAGTTGTATTTCGTTCCTTTTTTCCAATTCTCCGGATGAACTAAGAAGACCTGACCGTTATCGTAGGTTTTTCCAGCGGTCTTTCCCCAATCGATGTACTCGAACCACTCTACCTTGGGGTTCTTCAGATGATAAAAACGGCAGAGCGCGGCGATGGCCTTTTTGAAGCTTTGAGGCTTATATTCATGAAAGAAAGACGATAGCAGGCGGTCCACGCCACGACGATCTTTCAAGGGGGGTAACATCATCCGCATTGCAGTTTTCTCGGTTCACGATAAGCACAATTTTCTACCACAAAAACAGCCGAATATAAACAGGGTCGAAACAAGGTGCCTGCCACCACAACTAGCTAACCAGCTATTATTACACACGTTTTTCTATCCGTAATATTCGCCAACCAGTTGCCGGCGGGCAAATGCGGTCTCTTGCGACAGCAGCGAATCTATCGTAAATTGACGTACTTTATCAATTAATCATTGCCGTTCCGTCGGCGACCCAGCTATATAGCTTGATGATTCAATCGTGGAGTGAAAGAGTCGCCTTTTTAGGCACCTGGGCGGGGTTTAAAGCGGGTTGTCTTCTGGCGAAGATTTTTCCTCGCCAGTGGCTTTACCGTTTCACCGATAGTCTCGCTAACGTTGGATTTTATCTTTTCGGGAAGTTTCGCACGAGATCCATAAGAAATCTAAGCTTGGCCGGTGGAGATTGTTGGGACGGAGTAGGGGTTCAGGAGATTGCCCGTAGATCACTACAAAACTTTTTTCGCGACTTTGTCGAGATCGCACACGCCCTCGTCGTTCCCGCCGAGCAACAGCGTTCCGAAATCCGCTTTGAAGGCCGAGAACACCTGGACACGGCACTGGCAAAAGGCAACGGGGTCATCGCGCTTGGCGCCCATCTGGGGAATTTCTTTCTGGTCGGAACGCGCTTGGCTATAGAAGGCTATACCACGTCGGTTCTGATCAATCAGCCGAGAAGTGGTCGGTTTACTAAACTTATGGACGATTATCGCCTAAAGGTCCGGCAAAAAACAATTCATGCCCGGCCCCGTCGCGAGGCCTTGCGTGAACTGGGCCAAGTGCTGCGGCGGAACGAGCTTGCAGTCGTCATCGCCGACGAGTATGGCAGAAAAAATGGGATTCATGTGCCGCTATTTGGACGCACGGTGCTGGCTCGCCGGGGACCCGCAATCATGGCACTGAGGACGGGAGCGGCGGTGGTGCCGATTTATTTGGTTCGTGATAAGGGTCAGGGTCTAAAGATGATCGTCGAGCCCGAACTGGATCTGATCAAAAGCGATAGAGACAAGGCCGCGATACGCGAAAACACACTGCGCATGACGCAATGGCTGGAAAGAACGGTCCGGGCCTATCCAGATCAGTGGAATTGGATGAACATTCAATGGCAAGAGTATGTGGATAGCGAACCCGTCGCCAAAGAACAACAGGTTCAACGCATAACGTCCTAAAGATAAGAAAGGGGATTGGCAGTGGCGAGCAGCAAGAAGGACCTCGAGGAACTCAAGAAGAAAGTGGCGTTGGGGAACCGTATTATGTTCTACCAGGGCCTGGCGGATTACCACGGACATGTGAGCGCGAGAATACCAGGCACGCGGAAATTCTTCATCAAGCCGGTGCTCGCGCCGCTGGGGGGAGTGGCAGCTAAGCACATCATTCTCGTGGACATCGACGCCTATATGGAGGTTTGCGAACAGAACTACGCTAAAGCGGGCAATACACGAGCTGTGACGAAGCTCAAAAATCCGCCGCGGGAGACGATGATTCATGCCGCGATCTACAACGCTCGACCGGAGGTGAATTCAGTCGTTCACACGCACCAGACCTTGGCCACCGCTTTCTCCGTAGCGGGAACGCCGATACTGCCGATTTATAATCAGGCTGCGGTTTTTGCGCCGGAGACGCCGATTTTTCCGAGTCCGAGGCTTATTTATACGATTCAAGACGGTAAAGAAATCTGTGAGACTCTAGGCGACCGCATGGCCATGCTGCTCAAGGGTCACGGCATTGTTGTATGCGGCGATAGCTTGGAATATGCTACGGTGCACGCGATATATCTGGAGCGGACGGCTTACATGCAGTTCGTAGCGAGTTGTGTGGGCAAGCCTGCGATCATGCCGCAGAACGAAATTGATTACATGAAGGAAAACATGAAATACCGTTCCTACGACGCCTTCGCGTACTTCAAGTCTCAGTTACCGAAAGGTGGCAAGCTGTAATCATCAACCACCATCAGCGAGGAGGAAATACCATGGCTAAACCAGAGAGACGTGAAACATCCGACGCAAAGAAGGGACCGATTCAGGACTTGCGGGAATGGCTCCACCGCGTGGAGGAAATGGGCGATCTGGTTCGCGTAAAGGATGCCGTGAGCTGTGAGGAAGAGATGAGTGCCATCGGTTATCTAGTCGCGAAACAAAACCCGTCGCCGGCGATACTTTTCGACAACATCAAAGGTTACGAGAAAAGCCCATTCAAGGCGCGTTCGCTATGGAACATTCTTGGTCCGAGCATTCCACGCATCGCCCTGACGCTGGAGGAACCGCCCGAAACACTTACCGTAGATCTCATTCGACGGGTCAAGGACAAGCTCAAAGCACGCACGTTGCCCAAGGAGGTGTCCCAAGCCGGTTTCTACGAGAATACCTTGACCGGCGACAAAATCGATTTGACGCAACTGCCGATTCCCAAGCACTGGCCGCTGGATGGCGGGCGCTATGCCGGCACGGCGGACGCGGTGATCACCCGTGATCCCGATAGCGGCTATCTCAACGTCGGCACCTATCGCATGATGCTGCAAAGCAAGAACGAAGTTGGACTCTATCTTTCACCGGGTAAGGATGCGCGCCTGCACATCACCCGCTCGTGGCAGATGGGGAAGCCGGTTCAAGTTGCCGCCGCCTGGGGTATCGACCCGTTGTTCATGGTCGTCGGCTCGCAGACATTTCCCAAGAACGTCTCAGAGTATGAATTTTTGGGCGGGATTAAAGGTGAGCCCATTCCAGTGGTCAAGGGTAAAACCACCGACCTGCTTCTACCCGCAAACGCGGAATTTGTCATCGAAGGAATTATCAAGCCGAACTCTGTTAGAAGTGAGGGTCCCTTCGGCGAATTCCCTGGCTACTACGGAAGACCAGAGGCCGGCTGTCCGCTCGTCGAAGTTACCGCCGTCCACTACCGAAACAATCCAATATTGACGAATGCTTTAATGGCCGACTACCCAAGCAATGAGCAGAGCGGTTTTTTCTCGATCATCCGCTCCGCGCGGATCTGGGATGACTTGGATAAGCTCGGTGTTCCGGGTATTCAAGGCGTTTACGCTCATCCGGCAGGTGCCGGCGGCTTCGGCATGACGATCATTAGCTTGGAGCAACGCTACGCCGGACATGCGGCTCAAGCATTGGCACTCGCGGCTCAGGTACCGGGCGGCGCCTATTATACGAAATGGATCATCGCCGTTGACGAAGATATTGATCCTACAGACATGGACCAGGTGATCTGGGCCATGAGCAGCCGCTCCAATCCCATCGACGACCTCGATATTCTGCGCAACACTTGGAGCACCTGGCTCGACCCGACACAGAATCCGCCGGAAAAGCGGCCCTATGGTTCGAAAGCGCTGATTAACGCTTGCAAAGAGCATCGTCATCTGCCGGTCTTTTCGAAGCGCACGGCGTTACGCAAGGAGATGTACAACAAGGTCGCCGGCGAATGGAAGAAACTCGGTCTACCGGGACAGGTGCCAACCGTCCGGGCATTCGAAGAAGAGAAAAAGGTTGTCTACCATGAAGTGGGCGGCTTCGAACCAGGCAAACAGCCAGGAGAGGAACCAACGGACAAGAAAAAGTAGCAATTAATTAGCCTGACTTAGTCTTTATCGCGAACGTTATCCGCAATTGAACCCTGCCCATCAAGCTTTTTTGCGATTGACCTGGACTATTCCAGCCGGGTCAATCGCGTTCTCAATCCCATCGATCCGCCGCCCGGAAGTTATTTCTGGGAAACCCTGGATGTTACCGCAATGGCCACTTTTGTCCAAATCTAGCAAAGTTGCTGGTGATGGCCGATCTTCATTCTCAATCATAGCGATAATAAACTATTAAAATCAAAGAGTTACCCTCAAACCGGGGAGTGGCATAAGACCTGCTGTTTTTGACGGTTTGCCATAGAGTTGGGACCCGGATAACCGAGAACGGCTAGGATGGGTAAAAATCCATCTAGGTTCTAATCGTCCTCCCCGGTAATCACGGATTCCACGATGACCGCTCTTTGGCCTTTAAATGCACCAAATCATTGAATGAGAGCCTCAGGTCTGGATCATCTGGCTCAGAAAAGGGAACCGGGAACTTTTCAGAGGTACGTGTCCTGAGCGTAGTTGTCGAACGGTTTGATTTCGCGACGTCAACTCTGTGGCCATAGCGTCCGGAGACAAAGGATATCCACGTGGGTAAATCAATTCGCGCTTTGTTAGTAGAAGATTCAGACGGCGATTCTCAACTATTAGTTCAAGAAATGCGTCAAGGCGGTTACAACATAGATTATCTGCGGGTAGAAACACCCTCTGCTTTGTCTAAAGCTCTTGCTGAGAAAACCTGGGACATCGTTCTGGCTGAGTACAAGATGCCCAAACTAAATGGCACCGACACACTGAGACTATTCAAGCGCGCAGGGTTAGATTGCCCTTTCGTCATCGTTTCCGGCGCTATGTCTGACGAGACCGGCGCAGCAACCATGAAGGCGGGGGCCCATGACTATTTCATGAAAGGAAATTTGACGCGCTTGGTTCCAGCTATCGACAGGGAGTTGCAACAGGCAGAGATGCGCCGTGAAGGCAAAGGAGCAAGCGAGAGGCTTGAACATCTCGCCTCTCATGATTCCACCACGGATCTGCCCAACTATGCATTCTTCGCCGAGCGTCTCACTGTAGCGCTCCTCAACGCACAGCGCGATCAGAATAAACTTGCTGTCTTAATCATGAAATTGAATCGCTTTCACGAGATGAATGAAGCCCTAGGTGATCAGTTGTGCGACGTCCTGTTAATGCAATTGGGGCGCCGGCTCACCTCCGAATTGCCCTCGTCTCTGACCTTTGCCTGCCTGAGGAGCAACGAGTTCGGCGTGCTGATTCCCGTCATAAACGATAGTGACACTGCCGTGCAAATTGTTCATGAGATAACTAATATTTTGGAACGACCCTTTATCATTTCAGAAGGGCTGAAGTTAGAACTGCAGGTGAGCTTTGGAATCGCACTTTACCCCGAGCATGCGACTACTGCCGACTTGCTCATTCGGAGAGCTCGCGCGGCGTCGGCCACGGCGAAAAAGAGCCACAATCCCCATGCTTTTTACACTTTAGAGCCGAACCAGAACGCCCAAACCCGACTTTCTTTGGTTGGCGATCTGCGCCGAGCGATTATCGAAAATCAATTATTCCTGCTTTACCAACCTAAAGTGGATCTTGGTTCCCTCCGGTTGACGGGCGTGGAAGCCCTCGTCCGATGGAAGCACCCACGGCTCGGCATTCTCACGCCTGATCACTTCATACCTTTGGCTGAGCAAACCGGGCTGATTATGCCGCTCACGCTTTGGGTGTTCAACGAAGCGCTTCGGCAATGCAATGTTTGGAACCAAGCAACGGTTAGACTCAATGTCGCGGTAAATCTCTCGCCTTGGAATCTGCAGTCGAGTCGGTTGCCAGAACAGATTAGTGGGCTTCTGGATTCGTCTGGGGTATCGTCTCTCCAGCTTGAGCTGGAGCTTACCGAGAGCGCGATAATGGCAAACCCCAAGCAAGCTAATGAGATTCTGACCAGCATGAAGCAAATGGGGTTACTGATTACCGTCGATGATTTTGGCACGGGTTATTCTTCGCTAGCACACCTACATCGATTACCCATCGATGCAATCAAGATCGATAAGTCCTTTGTCATGAAGATGGCAACCGAAACACAAGACGCGGTGATCGTGCGCTCCATGATACATCTAGCCCATAACCTTAACCTCAAAGTCGTGGCGGAAGGCGTAGAGAACCGTCAAACTATGGATATGCTGCGTAAGATGGGGTGTGACATGGCGCAGGGGTTTCACATAAGCCACCCACGCCCGGCAGAGGAGTTGCCGAAAAGATTAGACAATTGGACCGGTAGCGGATTCTAGAAGCCGGCCCATCCTGTGATTGCATCACGCCGGTTGCCACCGCAGTTTCAATCAGCGAACACGTAAACCTGTGACGGCGAATGCTGCAAGGAAAGTCGGCAAGCTTGGGAGATCTCTCATGCCCTTTATTTCCGCTCAGAGTGACGAGAATCTAGCTAATAGCTTCTTCCCCTCTCTCATTCGTTCGAATCCGGATAACTTCTTCCACTGTCGATACGAAAATTTTGCCGTCACCGATTTTTCCTGTTTGCGCCGACTCGAGAATCGCCTCGATAATCTTGGGTGTCATGTCATCGGGCGCTAGGATTTCAATCTTGACTTTGGGAAGGAAGTCAACTGTGTATTCGGCCCCGCGGTATAGTTCGGTATGCCCTTTTTGTCGCCCGAAACCCTTGACCTCACTGATCGTCATGCCGGTAATTCCAACCGATGTGAGTTTTTGTTTCACCTCATCTAATTTGAACGGCTTAATTATCGCTTCGATCTTCTTCATGAAATCCTCCTTCCCACACGTCTGCTAATCGCTTTCATGACGACTTTCCTGTGTCGCACATCTTAGATATCGAAGTAGAGGGCGAATTCATGGGGATGGGGTCTAAGGCGGATGGCATCGACCTCTTTCTTGCGTTTGTAGTCGAGCCAGGTCTCGATCACGTCCTTGG
>Ga0105347_1000548_pt1 | contig 17584 bp, 19 predicted proteins | sample EasRivMeERMLT890_FD_89677 | JGI IMG/M metagenome (GOLD analysis project Ga0105347, IMG submission 89677) | Soil microbial communities from meander-bound floodplain in the East River, Colorado, USA - East River MetaG ERMLT890 | ecosystem: Environmental > Terrestrial > Soil > Floodplain | place... | reverse complement strand
CACTCTGAGACTCACGGCATGACCAAAGAGCCCCAGCGGGTCATCCTCGACTTCTTCGTCGACGACGTTGCCGCCGAGGAAGCGCGCCTCAAGGCCCTCGGTGTCCCCTTTGTTCGCGAGCAGGGCGTCGAGTGGTGGGGCGGCATCATCTCCACCTTCACTGACCCCGACGGCAACTACTGCCAGGTCATCGAGTACGACCCGGCGCGCGCCACCGCACCGCCGGAAGAAGCGGCGGCACCCGCCTAACTCGATCTGTCATTCTGACCGCAGTCAGAATCTGGTGGGGGGCGGATGCAACGTCCGCTCCCCCACCGTCCAACGAATCGCGCATATGGTCACCTGGTCGGAATTCGCACACGCCTCACCCCGTCTCGCCGAACACGGCGAGCGGCTCCTGGGCGTGGGCGTCGCCTACATCGCAACCGTCGCGCGGGATGGCTCCCCGCGAATCCACCCATTCACTCCCCTCCTCGAAGGCGGGCGCCTGCTTGGGCTGATTGCCAAACACACCGTGAAATACGGCAACCTCTTGCGCGATCCGCGCTGCTCCATCCATGCAGTCCTCGGCGACAGCGACGAGGAGTTCATGATCATAGGCCGCGCTCTGCCTTCCGACGATCCGGCCACCCGAATGCAAGCCGCCATCGCCGCCAGGCGCATCAACATGACGAGTACAAACGACGTCGCCTTCGAATTCTTCCTGGAGCGCGTGCACTGGGCCATCTGGAGGGGCCTCGGCACGCCTAACATCCACCGCGAATCGGACCGCTGGCCAGCGCCCTAGCGACGCATAAGCGAGGACTGCCACAGCGCCCCCCGCTGAGGCGCCAGCACGAACGCCAACGCGAAGATCGCCGTCGCCGCCAGCACAATCGACGCGCTCGCCGACACGTCAGCATGCCACGCAACATAGAGACCGACTAGCGACGATAGCGCCCCAATTCCCGCCGCGACTACCATCATCACCGAGAGGCTGCGTGTCAATAACTGCGCCGTCGCCGCTGGTGTAATCAGCAGCGCCACGACGAGGACCACCCCCACCGTCTGCATGGCGATCACCGTCGTCATCGCCAGCAAGGCCAATAGCCCGAACTGAACAGCGTCCACCGGCAGCCCACTCGCCGCCGCCATCGCCGGATCGTACGCCGTGAATAGCAACTCCTTGTAGAACAGGACAACCAGCAACAATACGATCGCCCCAACTCCCGCCGTCAGCCAAACATCGTCCCAGCTAACACCCAACACATTGCCGAACACGAACGCGAACAAGTCCGCCGTGTAGTTGTCCTGTGTGCTCATCACCAGGATCCCCGTGGCGAATGCCCCGACGAACAGGATTCCAATCGCCGTGTCGTATCGGATCACACCACGCCGTCCGATCACCCCGATCAGCAGCGCCGTCACCAGCGCCGCCACCGCGCCACCTACATAGAGGCTCCCGCCAAGGGCGAACGCGATCGCCACCCCGCCAAAGCTGGCGTGGGGCAACGCGTCACCCACGAACGCCATCCCCTTCAGGATCACGAAAGTTCCGATCACGCCAGCTACCACGCTCACGATCACCGAAGCGATCAGCGCACGTTGCATGAACTCGAACGACCACGGCTCGCTAAAGAAGTCGGCGACCGCTTCCATTACGAACCCACGAACGTCCGCGCCCCGCCCGGCAGCACCATGAGGTGACGCTGGAACGCCTCGTTGAGATTGGTTTCCGTGAACACGTCCGCCGGGCGGCCGAAGGCAACGACCTTCCGGTTCAGCAGCACCGCGTGGTCGAAATCCTCCGAGACGCACGAAAGGTCGTGGGTCGCCACGAAGAGCGTCTTCCCCTCCTCGCTCAACTGCTTGAACAGCGCGATGAGGTCGTGCTGCGAAGTTGCGTCCAGACCCGCGAAGGGCTCGTCCAGCAAGATCAAATCGGCGTTCTGAGCCAGCGCACGAGCGATTAGCACCCGCCGCTGCTGCCCGCCCGAAAGCTCGCCGATCAGCCGCTTTGAAAGGTCCGCCATCCGCACCCGTTCCAGCGCCGCCATCGCCATTTCGCGGTCCCGCCTTCCGGGTCGTCGCACCAGCCCCACGGCCCCGTACCGTCCCATCAACGCCACGTCCGCCACTGTCACCGGGAACGCCCAGTCCACCAACTCCACCTGCGGTGTGTATCCGACCACACCGCGCACCTGTGACCCGCCGAAAACGCTCACATCTCCGCTCCACGGATTCATCAGCCCCAGCACGACCTTCATCAGCGTCGATTTCCCAGAACCGTTCGGGCCCACCAAACCAGCCAGGCACCCCGGCTCGATCGTAAACGTTACCCCGTCCAGCGCCGTGTGCGCGCCATATCCTGCCACGATTTCACGCACGTCGAGCGCCCAGTCCGTAGTTGTCGGCGCCTCAGCCGCCATCACCACCCCCGAGGCAACGCGCGATTTCATCGGCGTTGAACCGCATCATCTCGATGTAAGAAGTCACTTCGTCGTCCAGTGCGTCGCTGTACAGCGTGCAGACCCTGGCGCCCGTGTCCTGAGCGATCTGCGCCAGAGTCTCGCTCTCGGAATCGACCTGGGGCTCTGTGAAAACGGCCGGGATGTCCTGCTCCTCCACGGCCGAGACGATGGCCGCGATATCATCCGGGCTCGCTTCAGAGCCCGGCCCAGCCGCGACGAACGCCTCGATCTCGAACCCCATATGTCCAGCGAGGTACCCAAATGCATCGTGCGTGGTGATTAGCTTGCGGCGCTCGTCCGGCACTCGGTCGGCGGCAGCCTCCAAATACTCACCCTCGGCGTCGATCTCGGCTGCATAAACCTCAAGGTTGGCAGCGTAGGAGTCTGCCCCTTCCGAATCGACTTCCATCAGTCGATCGCGGATCACCCCCGCATACGCTTTGGCGTTATCGGGGTCCATCCAGAGATGAGGATCGACCAAGTGATCGTTCCCGGCGTGCTGAAATACCGGCTCTACGTTCTCCGCAAACGCGACCACGGCCACATCTTCACCGATGTTGGCCTCGACGATGCTGAGGGCCGTCGGTTCCAGGGCAAGCCCGTTCACGAACACGATGTCTGCATCGGCCACCTTCTTCGCGTCCTGCGGCGACGGCTCCCACGTGTGTGGGTCAGCACCCGATGGCAGCAGCGCCGCCACGTCGACGCGATCGCCGCCCACGTTTTCGATCACGTCGGCAAATAGGGGTAGCGTCGTGACGACCTGGACCTTGTCCGAGTCGGCTTGTCCGTCGTCGCAAGCAATTGCGGCCAACAGAGTCGCCAGCACTGAAGCAGTGATACTCAGTCTCACTACCCTACAAAAAAACACGCTTACGCCCCCACCGCCACTTCCACCCTCGCCTTGCACTCGGCGCACCGCCCGTACAGTTCGAGCCAGTGGCCCTCCACCTCGTATCCCGTCGTCGAGGAGAGGTCGCGCACAAAGTCCGTGATCGCGCAGGCGTCCAGGTCCTGCACCTTTCCGCACCCCGTGCACACCAGGTGGTGGTGATGGCCCCGCTCGGAGACGAGATAGCGCATGCTCCCGTCCTCCAGCAGCACCCGGCAAACGACGCCCAGCTCGGTAAGTAGCCTCAGCGTGCGGAATACGGTGGCCCTGCCGGCGCCACGGCAGCGCGTCGCGAGATCGTCAGCGGTGAAGTGCCCGTTCTGGGCGAGGATCGCTGCGATGACGGCTCGGCGAGACGGTGTCACGCGGTAGGCGCGCGCCTCCAGTTGCAGGCTAATTCGTTCCAGATCAGACATGATACGAGGTCTCAGTGAGACACTGTATCAACGAACGCAGCCGGGGTCAAAGAGCCACTAGTCCTGAGGTATCTCGGAGTAGAGCAACCAGGGAGTTGAGGGCTCATCCAGCCCTCCGGGGATCATCTCGGTTGTAATGCCAATAGCCGTCGGCGCTGACTCCAAGTAGCCCAAACTCATCGTTACCAGGCACTCACCGTCTACGGGCTGGAACGTGGCCATCGGGTGCGTCCCTTCGTCGCTTTCGACCCAGAGCTGGTACAGCATCCCCGGCGGAAGCGGCTCCAACCCGATGCACTCCACCACTCCCTGCCTCGCGTCGGGGCTGTAGGCGTAGGAAGCTGACCCTTCCACGCTTCCGGAGCGCGGTGCCACCGCGAACTCCTGGGCGTTCTCATCGCTCGACACTGCAAACAGGATTTCCTGCTCGGCCACCCTCGCCTCCGTGTCAGCCAGCTCCTGTTCCAGGGCGAACGTCTCGGCCCGCAGCTCGGCGTTTAGAGCCGCGTTCTCAGCCTCCAGGTCATCGACCTGTTGTTGCATCGTGAGGCCAACTGCTATAACCGCGACCGACGCCACGCCCATCGCCCCAATGCCTATTGGTCGGCTGAATCGGCCCCAGAATCCGCGCCTTCGCTCGATGGGAACAGGCGATGTCTCCCGCTGCGCCGTGGAAATGATGCGTTCGCCCAGCCTGGCCGGGGCCTCGTGAATGGCCACGCTCAGGGACAGCAGTCCAGCCGCCTCCTGGGCAGTGGTCATCTCATTCCAGCACTCGACGCAATCGGCGACATGCGCCTCGACGGAGTTCGTCTCGGCTTCTTCTAAGGCGCCGAGCGCGTAGGCATCCAGCAGCTCGATGACGTGTTCGTTCTCGATCACGTGCTGCTCTCCCACTTTAGCTTCGGCGTTAGCGCCACCCTCAATTTCTGCATCCCCAATCTGATTCTTGTCTTCACTGTTCCCAGCGGCTGGTTCAGGCGCTCGGCTATCTCCTGCTGTGTCAGGCCGCCGAAGTACGCCAGTTCGATCGTTTGTCGCTGTTCCATCGGTAATGTTTCAAGCGCCAGCATGATCAGGCGCCGTTGGTCCGAAACCTCCGCCCGCATCGCGGGATCGATGTTGTCCGGACCGGCAAACTCCCGTTCCTGTTCCTCCGGCGATGCAGTCTCATGGCGGAAGCGGCGGTTTCGCGAGCGAATCTCGTCAACGGCGCGGTTCCGTGTGACTGAAGTCAGCCACGTCGGGAACTTCCCGCGTGTAGCCGCGTAACTGTCCGGTTTCCGCCAAATGCGGAAGAAGATTTCTTGGGCCATATCCTCCGCCACGTGGGGATCGCGAACCACACGGAGCGCGACCGAATAAACCAGGTTTCCGTACCGTGCGTACAGGGCCCTGAAGGCCCCGACATCCTGGTAGACAAGGCGCTGCATCAGCTCCTCGTCGCTCAGGTCACGGTACGCCGCTTCGGTGGTAGATACGTCCTTCATGGGGTCGCAGATTCCTGCTTCGTTGGCCTCATTCTAACGCCAATTCCTGCCCCGACGCCTTATCTCCCGTTTTAATACTTCCTTAATGCACCCGAACGTATCCTGTTGGTGGATGCGTGCCTGATGAGCACGCGGAAGGAGAAAAGTGAGACTCAACAACCTGGCCTTGCCGCTGATCATCGCGACCCTCGCCCTCGCCGGCTTCGTCGCCTGCAACGACGGCGACGCTAACGACGCGACCCTCGCACCCGAGGCCACAGGAGCGACTCCGGCGGAAAACACCGATGGGGATAACACCGAAATCCGGGACCAAATACCGAGCACCGTCGAACTCGTCGAGGAACTTCGGCCCTCGGTCGTCCATATCCTCAGCGAAGCGACGAGCTTCAATGCCTTCGGGCAGACTGTGCCCCAGTCCGGCGTCGGCACCGGCTTCATCATCGACGAGGAAGGCCACATCGTCACAAACAACCACGTCATCTCTGATCAGTCGGGCGAGGCCGTCCAGGACATCACAGTCACCCTTGACGACGGGCGCCAATTCGATGCCACTGTCGTCGGGCGTGATCCCCCATCCGACATCGCCGTACTTGATATCGAAGGCGACGACCTCCAGCCTGTTCCGCTGGGCTCTTCCGACGACCTCCTCGTAGGCCAGGACGTCGTCGCCATGGGCAATGCCCTGAACCTTCCCGGCGGACCCACGGTCACCAAGGGCGTCATTAGCGCCCTCAACCGGCTCATCCAGGAAGGCAACGTCAGCATCCCGGACGCCATCCAGACCGACGCTGCCATCAACCCCGGCAACTCCGGCGGACCACTGGTCGACGCCAACGGTGAAGTCATCGGCATAACCACTGCCGTCATCCGCGGCAATGCCGAGGGGATCGGCCTTGTCATCGCCATCGATACCGCCCGCCCGATCGTGGAGGAGCTTATCGAGTCCGGGCAAATTGACCGCGGCTTCCTCGGCGTTTCGATCGTGGAGATCAACGAGTCCCTGGCCAATCAATTTGACCTCGCCGTGGACTATGGCGTCGGTATCCAGGCCGTGAACCCCGGCAGCCCCGCGGAGGATGCCGGACTCGAGGAAAACGACGTCATCGTCGCTCTCGAGGGCGAAGAGATCAGGACGACCGGCGACCTCTTCAGCGCTCTCTCGGAGCATCGAGCCGGAGACGTCGTCACCGTGGAGTACTATCGCGGTGATGAAAAGCTGGAGACCGAAGTAACCCTGGGATAGCCTTGGCCACATATATAGACGCCCTGGGGCGGGCCGTAGATATCGCTTCTCCGCCCGAGCGCATCGTATCCCTCGTTCCAAGCATCACCGAAGCCCTGTTCGCCTTCGGAGCCAGCGACCGGGTTGTCGGCGTCACCCGCTTCTGCATAGAACCCGCGGCCGCCGTTGCCGACGTGCCGAAAGTCGGCGGCACCAAGGACGTTGACTGCTCCCGGGTCCTCGGCCTGAACCCGGACCTCGTAATCGCCAACGTCGAGGAGAACACCCAGGCCGACATAGACCGCCTGCTTGATGCCGGACTCACCGTGCTCGTCACGTACCCCCGCACGGTGGCCGAAGCCATCGGTGAGCTGCGCCTCATCGCCGAGATCACCCACACCGCTACCACCGCCGAGCCGTACCTCGCGGATGCACAAAACGAACTCCGCACCGCTACCCAACTCACTGCTCACTACTCACCACTCGCCACTAGCGTCTTCTGCCCCATCTGGCGCAAGCCGTGGATGACGATCGGCCCTGAAACCTACATCCACGACATGCTCAGGATCTGCGGCGGACTTAACGTCTACGGCGATTCGGAAGACCGCTACCCGACCGTCACGCTGGGTGAGGTGCACAGACGCGCCCCCACCATCGTATTGCTGCCGGATGAGCCTTATCCCTTTAAGCCCAAACACGCCAAGGAAGTGATCGCTGGACTGGGTGACGTACGTATTCACTTTGTAGATGGCAAGGATCTCTGCTGGTACGGCCCACGAATCGGCCCGGCGATTCGCTCGATCAGCCGGTTATTGACCGAGGGTCAGGATTCATCCTGACTGGCGCTGCCGACGAATTGTGACCCTACCAGTATTCGACTAAGCTAGATATGCAGGGCGATACATTCCGCCCGCAAGGAAAAGGATAAGTGAGCAGTAACGTAAAGACCGTTTTCCTCCTGGTCCTCCTCTCAGGCATCCTGATGGGGATCGGGTACTTCGTCGCCGGCCCCGGCGGTGCGATCTTCGCGTTCATCATCGCCATGGTGATGAACGTCGGCTCGTACTGGTTCTCCGACAAGCTCGCCCTGAAGATGACAGGCTCCCGCGAGGTGACGCCGCAGGAAGAGCCCCGCCTGCACGAGATCGTGGACAGCGTCGTCAACATGGCGGGGATGCAGAAGCCGAAGGTCTACGTCATCCAGAACGACGCGCCCAACGCCTTCGCCACGGGCCGCAACGAGAAGCACTCCGCAGTTGCCGCGACCACCGGGATCATGCAGATCCTCGACGACCGCGAGCTGGCAGCTGTCATCGGGCACGAACTGGGTCACATCAAGAACAAGGACATCCTCGTCAGCACCATCGTCGCGACCGTCGCCACGGCGATCACCTTCCTCGCCACGATGCTCCAGTGGTCCCTCATCTTCGGCGGCGGGCGCGATCGTGGCGGCGGAATCCTCGGCATCCTGGCAATGCTCGCCACGATCATCCTCGCCCCGCTGGCCGCCGCAATGGTGCGCTCCGCCGTATCCCGCCAGCGCGAGTTCGGCGCGGACGAAACCGGCGCCCACATCACGCACGCGCCGATGGCTCTTGCGAGCGCCCTCCAGAAGCTACAGGACTACTCGATAGCCCGCCCGATGAAGGTCAACCCCTCGGTATCCCACCTCTTCATCGTCAACCCGCTGGGCAAGGTCGACATGGCGAAGCTCTTCAGCACCCACCCCTCCACTGAAGAGCGCATCGCGCGCCTGGACCAAATCGCCCGCAAGAGCGGCAACCTCGGCTAACCCTGAATCAGTACCGCACACCCGAAGGTCGGACTTAAGTCCGACCTTCTTGCTATGTGCTGTCGCCTCCGGCATACTCCTTCCCGCTCAAGCTGAGGGAACTCGAACCATGAGCGGAGCACGGCTGGCCCCTCAACAACAAAGCCTAGTCCACCTCCACACCACTACCCGCCACCACCTCCCCAATCCGCCACAACGCCTCCCCCGCCTCGCCAAACCGCCGCTCCAACTCCCCCGTAAAGTCCGGCGAAACTGCCATCAACAGCGCCCCCGACGTCTGCGGGTCCCACAGCACGTGCTCCAGCGCCGGATCGCTGCCTTCGATACGCACGTCCGGCCCGAAGTGCCGTCGGTTGCGCTCGGCACCGCCCGTCACGATCCCCCGCCCCGCATACTCCAGCGCGCCCGGCAGTACGGGCACGGCGCCAGCATCGATCCGCAGACAAACGCCGCTGGCCGTCGCCACCTCCCGCGAATGGCCCAGCAAACTGTACCCGGTCACGTCCGTCATCGCGTTCACGCCCACTTCGCGGGCGATGTGTGAGGCGTGACGGTTCAGCTTCGTCATGCTCGCGACTGCAACCGCCAGGTCATCCGCCGAGGCCGCACCCCCCCGCGCCGCAGTCGAGACGATGCCCGTTCCCAGCGCCTTCGTCAGGTAAAGCGCATCCCCGGGCCGCGCGCCGCCCTTGGTGAGCCCCTTCTCCGAGTGGACGAACCCGATCACGCACATACCGTACTTCGGCTCCTCGTCCCGGATCGTGTGCCCGCCGGCCACGACTCCCCCGGCCTCCGCTACCTTATCCGCGCCGCCGCGAAGGATCTGCGCCAGCGTCTCGGGCGCCATGTCGTCCGGGAAAGCCGCCACGTTCAGCGCCAGCACGACCTCGCCACCCATCGCGTACACATCGCTCATGGCGTTGGCCGCCGAGATCGCGCCGTAATCGTATGGGTCGTCCACGAGCGGCGCGAAGAAATCGACTGTCAGCACGACCGCCTGTTCGTGGTTCATCCGGTAGACCGCCGCGTCATCTGGCGATGACAGCCCCACGAGCAGATCGGGCGACGAAGCCCGGATTTCCTGCATGTGGACGAGGATCTGGGCGAGCGTCTCCGCCCCCGCCTTTCCCGCGCAACCCGCGCACGACGCCAGCTCCGTTAGACGCTTTTCGCGGACCATGAGACTCCTTTCTCCTTCCGCTGTCGTTGGATAGTATAGGCGTCCGCGCACCGGCGCCCTTCCCATGCGTTACCTGACCCCGTTGCCCATCGCCCTGCTACTTACCCTCGTCGCTGCCTGCGGCGATGGCGGCCTGCCATCGGAGGAATCCCCAGCTGTCCTCGTCGGTGAACCGCCTCTACTGGCGTCACCCACACGTACACCTGACCCGACAGCCGCGCCTACGCCCTCACCGACGCCCGCACCTACACGCCAGCCCCAGCTCGTGTCGCTCAGCTGGCTCGGTGGTGGAACTGCCGTCCCCGGTCTCGACTCCGGCATCACCCCGCCCGCGCTCGATCCGGGACTTCAAACCGCCATCAACGGCGCCCTCGCCGGCTTCACCGGCAAAGCGTCCGTCGTCGTCCACAACCTCGCCGACGGCCGCTACGCCGCCACAGCCGAGTCCGAGTCCTACTACGCCGCCAGCACCTTCAAGGCCGCCGTCCTCCTCGAGGCCTACCGCCAGCGGGACGCCGGCACACTCGATTTCGCGAAGGAGGTCGTCGTCGAGGAGAAGTACGTGATGGACGACCTGGGCACCCTTGAATACCTCGAGATCGCCGTCAACGACCGCGTCACCATCGCGGACGCCGTGCGCGGCATGATCGTGGTCAGCGACACACCGCTCGCCAATCTGATGATCGACGAAGTCGGCTCGAACAACGTCGATGCCACGATCCGCAGCGTCGGCGCGAACACCATGACCGTGAACGACCGCGGCCTCCCGACGACGGCGCTCGACATGACCCAGCTCATGACCGCGATCGCCGCCGGCCAGGGCGTCACGACCGCCTCCCGCGACGAGATGCTCTCCCTCCTCGCCCGCGAGTGGTTCACCGAGGGTGTCATGGCCGGCGTTCCTTCCGGCACGACCGTTGCCCACAAGAGCGGCAATTTCGGCGGCGCCACTCACGACGCGGCCATCGTCTGGGGCCCCGACGGTCCCTACGCCATAACCGTCCTCACCGACGGCTCGGGTTCCTGGGCGCCCATCGCCGCCGTCTCCTCCGCCGTCTGGCAATACTTCGAGTCCACTCCCTAGACTGGCCTTGTGCCTCGACCCCGGAAACAGCGCCCACTCGCACCCGACCAGATCGTCGACCTCCTGGCCCCCTACTACGGCCTCCCCGAATGGCGGCCTCACAACGATCCCATCACCGAACTCGTCCTCACAATCCTCTCCCAGAACACCAGCGATACCAACTCCGGCCGCGCCTTCATGCGTCTCATCACCCGCTACCCAACCTGGGATTCGCTGATGAACGCCCCCATCGATGAGATCGAAAGGGAGATTGCCGTCGGCGGCCTCGCCAAACAGAAGGCTCCCCGCATCAAAGCCGCCCTCCTTGCCGTCAAGGACGCCCACGGAGATCTCGACATCGAGTTCCTTCGCGATATGCCACTGGAAGACGCGAAGTCCTGGCTCACCAACCTGCACGGCGTCGGCCCCAAGACCGCCGCCTGCGTCCTGATGTTCGCCTTCGGCCGTCCTGCCATCCCGGTGGACACGCACGTCCACCGTGTCGCTCAGCGCCTGGGGCTGGTGAGCGAGAAAATGACGCCAGAGAAAGCCCACAATGCCCTCGAAGCGATGTTGCCACCCGACCTCGTCTACCCGTTCCATATGCTGCTGATCAAGCATGGCCGTCGCCTCTGCCACGCCCGCGCGCCGAAGTGCGAGGTCTGCCCCCTGCTCGCAGGCTGCCCGTTCGGATCCGGCGTCGTCACTCAGGTCGTCTGAGCTGCCACGACCCGATTCGCATCGGCCGTCCTGATCACCTCTTCCCGGTGCGTCCAGTAGTAGGTGGCTCCTGCCAGCACACCCACGCCGCACATGAATGCCAGCACGCCAATCGCTGTTTGCGTCCCGAACTCGTGCGCCATCAGCCCCGTCAGGTATCCCCCTATTGGCGTCGATCCCGCAAATAGCAGCATGTAGAGGGACACCACACGACCTCGCAAGTGGTCCGGTGTCGCGATCTGGATCGACGTATTCGCGGTCGTTCCGAACGTTGCGCCCGCTGCTCCCAGTCCCATCAACAGCAGCATCGAGAGGTACAGGTTCTCACTCAGCGCCACCCCCGCCAGCAGCAGGGTGAAGGCCGTGGCCCCGAAGAACAGTTGGTAGCGCGTCGCCGCGCGTCGGCCCGCAAGGAGAATGGTGGCGAGCACCGCACCCAGCCCAACCGCCGCCGTCAAGAATCCCAGCACGATCGATCCTTCCTGCAGCACGAACCTCGTGATCAACGGCATCATCACCGTGAAGTTGTAGCCGAACATCCCGACAAAGGCGACGAGGATGATCACCAGCAGCGTCGCCGGCGTACGGAGCGCGTAGCTGATACCCTCCTTCAACTCCACTACCGGGTTCTCCCGGGGACGAGCCTCGGTCGTGTTCAGCTCACTCACCCGGATCAGCGCAAGGCTCGCCAGGATGAACAGGTAGCTCACGGCGTTCAGCGCAAAGACAGTTTCTACGCCAGCGGCGGCAATGATGAACCCGCCCACTGCCGGCCCGATCAGCCTCGCCCCGTTGAACATCCCTGAGTTCAGCGAGACCGCGTTCACGAGGTCGTCCCGGCCCACTATCTCCACCACGAACGACTGCCGCGTCGGCAGGTCGAAGGCGTTGGACACGCCCAGCACAAACGCCAGCACGTAAACGTGCCACAATTCGACGGAATCCGTAACGACGAGAAGGGCCAGGATCGTCGCCTGCAGCATCGCCAGCATTTGTGTAGCGAACAGGAAGTCGCGCTTGTTCACCCGGTCCGCGATCACTCCCGCGAACAGCACCAGCAGCATGATCGGGAGGAACTGCATCATTGTCACGATCCCGAGTGCCACCTCCGAGTCGGTCAGTTCGAGCACAAGCCAAGCCTGGGCGATCGTCTGCATCCACGTCCCAATGAGCGAAACACTCTGCCCGGCATAGAACAGTCGATAGTTGCGGTGTTTGAACGCCCGCAAACTGTCGGAGAATCTACCACCCGACGCCGTGACCATACCCCGATACTGGCGCGACCACAGTCAGTGTGCAAACGGTCCTGGACGACCAGTCAAGTCCCTGGTCGAAGGAGACCGTCCATCAACGATCCGGTGTCAGTCGCAACTGCCCGCCTTGAGTCTCGTCATAGCTCAGGTTCGTGCACTGGACACCGATCAGCCGGAACCTGTCCTCCGGCCTCGCCACGGCGTCCAGCAACCCCATCGCCGCAGCGTTGATCTCTTCCGTATCGTTCGTCGGCGCCGGTCGGCTGGTCTGCCGTGTGATCGTCTTGAAATACGAGTAGCGCAGCTTCAGCACGACCGTCTTCGCCAGCATTTCTCGCGCCTGCAACCCGCCCGCCACGTCCCGCACCAATCGGCCGATCTCCGAGCGCAGCTCATCGCCGTCCGGCAGGTCCCGAGGAAACGTCGTCTCTGATCCGATCGACTTTCGTTCGTGGTCCGTTGTCACTTGCCGCTCGTCCCGTCCGTTGGCCATTTCCCACAAATCCTGCCCCCGGTTCCCCATCGCCTCCGCCACCCGCTCCGGCGTCGCTCGTGCGATGTCGCCCACCAGGGTGAACCCCGCGTCCATCAACACCGCCTCCGCCTTCGGTCCGACGCCCCACAATCTCCGCACCGGTAATGGCGCCAGGAATCTCGCCTCTGCCCCCGGTGGCACGAGCACCAGCCCGTCCGGCTTGTCCATGTCCGATGCGATCTTGGCCACCGTCTTGTTAGTCCCGACTCCCACCGACAGCGTGAGCCCCGTCTCCGAATTGACCTCGCGCTTCAGGTATTGCGCCAGCCCTTTTGCCCCGCCGTATTCATCGTGTCGCCCGGTAACATCAAGGAACGCCTCATCCATCGAAAGTGGCTCCACCAGCGGCGTGACCGACTTGAAGATGCTCATCACCGCCCGCGACACCTCACCGTAGCGGTCGAACCGTGGCGAAACCCTCGTCGCATCCGGGCACAACCGCAGCGCCTTTCCCATAGGCATCGCCGAGCGCACCCCGAAGGCCCGCGCCTCGTACGACGCGGCCGCCACCACGCCTCGCCCTTCGGCCGCTCCACCCACAACAACAGGCTTCCCGCGCAGCTCCGGGTTATCCAGCTGCTCAACGGACGCGTAGAACGCATCCAGGTCCGCATGCATAATCGTCCGCATCGTCACAAATATTATCCGCAGAAGCCGTGTGTCACTCCTCGCCGGTGTCATCCTGCGGAGCACAGAATTTGCTCGCAGATCGATGGATGCCCGCAGGATCCGGGGCGGGGTAGCGGGAGCCAGCGCGCACGCTAGAGCCGCGAAATTGCAACGACGCGAACCCCGAACACCATCCATTAAACTGGACTCACACCATGCTCGAACGAAGGACCGCACGCGGACGCACCTACAGCACCGGGAACTCCCAGGTCGACGCCGAGATCGACGAACTCATCGCCGAATATGGCGATGTCGCCAACGCCGACCTCCTCAAGCAGATGATCACCACCTGCTTCCGCCTCGTCCGCGACGAGGCCGACCGCGGCGAGATGAAACTGGTGAACTCGGCCCTCAAGGAGTTCGCCTACTCGTTCTCGGTCTTCCGCAAGTGGCGCGACCACCGCAAGGTTTCCATCTTTGGCTCCGCACGCACCGAGCCTACCGACGCGACATACGCGCAAACTCGCGATTTCGCCGAGGCCATGGCGAAGGCGAACTGGATGGTCATCACCGGCGCCGGTCCCGGTATCATGGCCGCCGGTCACGAAGGCGCCGGCGCCGAGAAGAGCTTCGGCGCCTCTATCCGCCTCCCCCTCGAGTCGGAGCCCAACATCTTCATCCAGGGCAACACCAAGCTCATCAACTTCAAGTACTTCTTTACCCGCAAGGTCGCCTTCATCAAGGAGTCGGACGCTTTTGCCCTCTTCCCCGGCGGCTTCGGCACCCTGGACGAGGCGTTTGAACTGCTCACCCTGATGCAAACTGGCAAGAGCGACATCCACCCGATCGTTCTTCTCGACCAGCCCGGTGGGACCTATTGGCGGTCCTGGTTGAACTTTCTGGAGGAGGAAGTGCTCTCCCGCGGCCTCATCTCCGATGACGATTTCCACCTGATCAAGCATTGCTCCAGGATCAACGAAGCCGTCGAGGAATTGACCGGCTTTTACCGCAACTACCGTTCGCAGCGTTGGTCCGACGGCATGCTTATCCTGCGGCTCTCGCGACTCCCTCCGCCCCCAGCCCTGGCTGAGCTGGTGAAGGAGTTTGCCGACATCATCGGCCCCCGCGGGATCAGTCCGGTGGAGGCAAGCGCCAAGGAAATTGCCGACGCCGACGAGCTCGATTGCGAGCGACTGGCACTCGACTTCAACCAATCCCGCGTTGGCTGCTTGAGACAGATAATCGACCGGCTAAACACCTATTAGGGAGCTGATCGGCAAACTTAGCGTGGGCTAAATTAGCCAATTCGCACGCGTGAGCGCTCCGTTTTTCGTGCGCACCTGAACACCAGAACCCCTGCAAATCTCCACGTTTCATCCGTGAATTGTGGAAAACGCGCCTTCAACGTATTGACTTACGTTTACTCGTAGCTATGCTATGTGCCAGCGCATAACCCGTGAATACGGGAAGGAGGATTCCATGGCAACAGCGTATTGCATGAAGTGTCGGCAGAGCCGGGACATCAAGGACCCGCAGGCGGTCACCCTCAAGAACGGCCGTCCCGCCACCCAGGGCACCTGCCCGGTCTGTGGCACAAAGCTCACCCGCATCGGCAAGGCCTCGTAACCCAGTAACGCGCCCCAACCGGGCGCAAGCCGATGCTTGATCAAGTCGATCGCATGCTGCTCGCCGTCCATGACGGCGAGTTTGCATCTGCCACTTTTAACGCCGTCCTCGGGGCCGAGAAAGTCCTCCAGGACAAGCTCGGCGCGCCTTACAACGTCAAGCGCACCGTCGTCCAGGCGGGCGACAGCCAATTTGAGCTCCTGGAGCCTGACGGCGACGGCTTAATCGCCGAGTACCTGGCGAGCAATCGTGAGGGCATCTTCGGCGCCGGCTTCTCGACGACCGATCCCGAGGGCGTGGAGCAGAGCCTCAAGTCCGCCGGCATCGCCTCGGAACGCCACGGCAATCAACTCTGGATAGAGCCAGAGCAGACGCGCGGCATGCGGACCGTCATCCAGGCGTCTGAATCCCGATCCACCGTTGGACTTGTCACCCACCTCTACGAAGTCACGAACATTGTCGCCGACCACCAGGAGGCCGCGGACTTCTACGCCAGGGCCTTCAGCCTCGACCAATCCCGCTTCAGCCCCATCGACAGCAGCATGTGGGGCTACACCGGCACCCTCACCCTCTTCGACCCGCCTGCAAAGCTCGACCGCATCGAGATCACCCAAACCAACGACCCCCGCAAGGCGATGGGCCGTTTCTACGACAAGCACGGCTCCTCCGTCTACATGTGCTTCATGGAAACCGATGACGCCACCGCCATCCAGGCTCGCCTCGAAGAGCGCGAGGCCCGCTGGACGCCCACCGCCGACTACCCCGAGGCAGGCCTCTTCATCCACCCGACAGCCCTCCACGGCATGCTAATGGGCATCAGTCAGACCGGCCGCGCCTGGAGTTGGTCCAGCCGCCCCGAACTGGCCCCCACCCGCCCCGCACGAAGTTAGAAGTCACAAGTTAGAAGTGGGGCGCTCGGCAGCCCCACAAAGCCCTTTACCGTTCACTATTCACTCTTCACCATTCCCAGCATCTCCCCAATCTCCCGCGCGTTCCGCACGCTGTAGTCCCGGTAGCAGTTGTTCATCAGCACGTGCACCTCCCGCGCCTCCTCCGCCAGCATCTCGATCCGCGGCACCCACTCCCGTAACTCACTCCGCTCGTACAGGTAGTCGAACCGCTCCGCCGCCGTCTTCGTCCGCGCGTTCCACATCGAGTCGTTGTGCCCGTGCATCCGCAGCACCCCCGTTGAAGCCGTCGACGCCATCACCGGCGGCACGCTCGACTTGAACCCCTGCGGCTCATCGACGCACACGTAACTCGCCCCCAGGTCCTTCAAGAACCCCAGCGTCCGCTCCTGGTCCGAGGGCTCTGTCATCCACGCCGCGTTCCGGAACTCGATCGCCGGCTGGAACTGCCCCAACCTCTGCTTGATTTCGGTGATGTACTCCCGGTTGTCCCGACGCGGCCCGAACCAGGGCGGGAACTGGAACAGCACCACGCCCAGCTTCCCCGCGCTGTCGAGCGGCAGCAGAACATCGTCGAGGAACCGCCGCCATAACTCATCGCCGACTCCCTTCGGCACGTCCTTCATGTACACGTTCTTCTTCTCGCGCTGCTCATCCGGCAACTCGGCCCGGATATCCTTCGCCAGCGCCTGCACCTGTCCCGCGTGCCCCGTGAACATCGAGTACGCCTTCACATCGAACGTGAAGTCCGAAGGCGTCCGCTCGATCCATGCTTCAGCGTTCCGCCGGTCCGGGATCGCGTAGTACGTGCTGTCTACCTCCACCACCGGAAACTGCGACGCATAGAACTTCAGCCGCTCCGCCGGTGACTTGGCCGTAGGCGGATACCACCCACTATCCACCAGCGTCTTATCCGCCCAGGAACAGGACCCAACCAATATCTTCCGTTCGCCCTGAGGCTCTCGAAGGGTCATGCCCTAATTATCCCGCAGCCCGTTTCACTCTTCACTCTTTACCCCTCACTCTTCGCCTTCCCCCCTTTCCCTATTCACCATTCACCATTCACTATTACCCCATGCGCCGCCCCCTCGACCCTCTGACCGAAGCCTCCCGCCTCCTCAACGGCGGCCCCGTCGCTCTCGTCACCACCCGGTTCCGCGACCAGACCGATATCATGCCCGCCATCTGGCACACTCCTCTCTCCCGCGTCCCGCCGCTCATCGGCGTCGTCATCAACCCCCGCCGCTACACGCACGACATGATCCGCTTCTCCGAACAATTCGCCCTCAACTTCCCCGCCCCTGACCTCCTCAACCACTCCCACTACTTCGGCACCGTCTCAGGTGACAACGTCGGCAAGCTCGAACTCGCCAAACTCGCCACCTTCCGCGCCTCCCAGGTCGACGCCCCTCTCCTCGACAACTGCAT
>Ga0105347_1000546_pt1 | contig 17621 bp, 15 predicted proteins | sample EasRivMeERMLT890_FD_89677 | JGI IMG/M metagenome (GOLD analysis project Ga0105347, IMG submission 89677) | Soil microbial communities from meander-bound floodplain in the East River, Colorado, USA - East River MetaG ERMLT890 | ecosystem: Environmental > Terrestrial > Soil > Floodplain | place... | reverse complement strand
GGTAGCTTTTTTGGAATTCCATAGCGTTGCGTTAGTTCGTGAAGGAAGGTTGATCTTACGAAGTTAGCCATCAATTGCCCTCAAGATCGGATGGCGAAGATCAAAGCGATCTGAAAGAGTCAATTCTGGTTCTTAGGAGTTGGCGCATCGAGTCGATGCAGAACCAATTTTGAGTAATGTACTAAAAATCTGCCGAGTTGGCGAGATAAACAAAGCTACATGTCTGTGCTGGAGCAACGGCCAAGGATAAGATTGCCGGAAAGGTTCCCGACACTGGGTAAACTATGAAGATCCAAAAAACTGAGCGCTCTACCGCGCTTTGAAGTAGGCCTGCTTTAACTGAACCTTTTCGTCCGGCGGCGGCGTCCATACGAGGTCGGCGCGGTGGGCGTAGATATCCATGGCATTCCACAGTGGCACTGCCGGTGCGTCCTCCAGGATGATTCGATGTGCGTCCCAAAGCAGTTTTTCTCTTTTTTTCACGTCGAACGTTTGCTGCTGGGCGTCCAGGATCTCATCGAGTTTGGGATTGCTGTAACCCAGCACTCGCTTCGTTGTGCCGGTCCGAAAGTATTGCTGAAAAAGCGTGTCCGCGTCCGTGAGGCTGCCTCTTCCGGTCAAGTAAAAAGCATACTTGCCGTTTTTGTAATCAGTATTGAAGATGCTCCACTCCGGGGTCTTGAGATTCGCTTTGATACCGACCTTTGAAAGTTGTTCGACGATGACCAAAGCGACTTCACGGTCTTTGGGGTATCGCCCGGTCGGGCTGTGGTACTCAATCTCAAAGCCGTTGGCGAAGCCGGCCTCAGTCAGCAGCTGTTTCGCCTTCTCGGGGTCGTAGGGATAAGCTCTTGCGTTAGGATCGTAGCCGAATACCTGCGGACCGAGCAGACCCCTCAACGGATAGGCGTTTCCTTCCAATACAAGTTTAATGATCCGGTCGCGATCGATGGCGTGAGTGATAGCCCTGCGAACCTTCACGTTGTCCAACGGCTTATAGGCCGGACTCAGAACGAGAAAGATCGGACGCAGACCCTGCACCGGCTGGACGCGCAGCCGCGGGTTAGATTTAAGTCGCTCCACTTCATGTGGCGGCAGGTTGCTGATGATATCCGCCTGGCCCGATTCAAGCGCCGCGATCCGCGCGGCATCTTCTTGAATATTTTTGTAAATGACTTCATCGATTTTTGGCGCCTGGCCCCAATAACTCTCGTTCCGCCGGATAACAAACTGGCCTGAACGGTCCCAACTGACGAACTTGAACGGACCGGTCCCGATGGGCGGATTGTCCGCGCCGCCCATTTTTTCCGCCGCCGACTGTTTCATGATCACCCGGCTATTTATATCCTCCAATGCGTTGGCATCCGGTTTTTTGAGGGTCAGGATGACGGTGAGGTCGTCGGGAGCTTCCATCTCTTTGATGTTCGCCAAGTTCGGTGCTTGCAAGCTCTGTTTGTCGGTGAGTATCCGTTTGAAGGAGGCGATCACGTCTTTGGAGCTAAACGGCGTGCCGTCATGAAAATGAACACCCTTGCGCAGTTTAAATTGCAAACTGGTGCCTTTTATCTGCCAGGATTCCGCGAGGACGCCCTGGTATCCCCGCTTGTCGTAGTCAGCTTCGATCAGCGGCTCCATCACTGAGCCCCAGACGGCCTGTAACGGGGAGGTATTCACGGCGTAGGGATTCAGAGAATAAACGCCGACACCGTGGGCGATGGTGACGCGATTCCTACTCGGCGACTGGGCAGAAGATAACTGCGCAAACGGCGATAGCGAGATGAGCGCGCCGGCGGCCGCGGTTTTCTGAAGAAAGTCTCTGCGAGTTAGATTCTTAACGTTACCGCTCATAGGAACCTCCTTTAGCGGAAAGACTTGGCATGCAGGGCTTGAGTGTGCTGAAAAAGCGACCCTCACAGCGTATAACCTAGCCGAGCAAAGGCTGTCAACTTGTCCTTGACAGGCGATCTGGCGTAGAAAGGGGAGGACTGGAGTGTTGGAGTAATGGAGCGATGGAGTATGGGATTGTTGCCGTACTTCAATGCTCCCTCAACTTGGAGGAACCATGGGAAAAATCATCGACAGTCTGGTGGACTATATGCTCGCTGCGAGACAAACGAAATTGCCCGCCGAAGTCGTGCAAAAGGGCAAAAGCCACACCCTCGATTCCCTGGCTGCGATCGTATCGGGCTCGACCTTGAAGCCGGGTCAACTGGGATTGCAACATGCGCGGGAACAGGGAGGCAAGGAGGAATGCAGCGTGTTGGGAACCCATCTGAAGACGACACCCATCCTCGCCGCTTTTGCCAACGGCATGTCGGGCCACGCCGACGAAACCGACGACTCGAACAGCCAACTGCATCCGGGCTGTGCGATCGTCCCCGCGGCGTTGGCGATGGCCGAATCGCAAAACCGCAATGGGGATGCTCTACTCAGGGCGGTGATCCTCGGCTACGATATCGGTTTTCGTTTTCATCAGGCCTTCGAACCCAGATCGACGAGCTTTGGCGCTACGTTCGGAGCCTCAGCCGCTGCCGGCGCCCTGGCGGAATTGGCAGACGTGCAGCTGCGCTACCTCATTTCGTATGCAGCGCAGCAGGCCTCTGGGTCGAGAGCGTGGGTGGGAGACGACGATCACATCGAAAAAGCTTTCGACTACGCGGGCATGCCCGCGCGCAACGGAGTCACGGCTGCGCTCTTGATCAAATCCGGCTTCACGGGAAATCGCGATGTGCTCGAAGGCGATCAGGGCATCATCAAGACGTACGCGCCGTCTGATCCCAAGAAACTGCTCGCAGAGCTGGGGCAGCGCTTCACGATTACCAGTTGCCTGGTCAAAAAATATCCGGTGGGCTCGCCGATGATGGAAACCGTCGATGCGACCCTGGCGTTGATTGCGAAGCAGCCGATCCGGGCGGAGGACGTGGAAAACATCATCGTGCGTATTCCGGCGAGCGGCGCGCGCACGGTTAACAATCGCCACATGCCTGATGTCAACGTTCAGTATATGGTCTCGGCGATTTTGGTCGACGGCAAGCTCAGCTTCGAAGCGGCGCATGATTACGAGCGGTTTAAGAACCCGCGCGTGTTGGCCTTGAAGGAGAAAGTACAACTGATTGGCGACGACGAGATGGAGCGCACGGGACACCGCTTTCAAGGGCTCGTAGAAGTCACTTTGAAAAATGGCCAAACGTTGCGCGAACACGTGATCGACTGCCGCGGGCGCCCGGAGAACCCCATGAGCCCGGAGGAGGTGGAGAAGAAGGCGGCCTGGCTGATGGAACCGGTGCTGGGCAAGCCCAATGTGGATCAGCTTATCGAAGCGATTCGACGCATCGAGTCGGTGCCGAGCGTTCGCGACCTGACCCGGTTGTTGACGATACGATAGGACGGGGTTGCAAGATCCCTTTGTGGCGCATTCCAACAGGAGAGAACAGAGGAACCGATTTTTTCTAATCGCTGAGGGTCAATTCCCCGCAGCTTGCTGCGTAGTGGCGATCCCAAGTCTTCTTAAGGTCCGTCATTCCCGCATGCTTTTAGCGGGAATCCAGGCGAACTCTGTGGACCCCCGATAAAAACATTCGGGGGTGACAACTTTGAGTGACTCGGGCTTGGCTGTGGCTTCACTGCGCCATTAACCAACTCTCACTGGAAAAGCTTTCGAAAGGTCTCGTTAATCTCGGCCTCTTTTTGGCCTAAATCAACATCGGTCATGAGCAGCTTGTGCTGCTTGAGGATCTTGCCGTAACGCGATTCGACATCGTCGCGAATTGGCACGCGGCCGTATCGATTGACCACTTCCTGGCCTTCTTTGGACAACAACCATTCGATAAAGAGCTTGGCGGCGAAGGGTCGGGGCGGTTGCGCCGGCAGCGAGACCGCGACCGTGTAGGTAATGACGGGCTCCAGGCCGATCCAATCCACCGGGGCGCCCTTCTGTTTCAAATCATCGACGGAGTATTCATAAACTCCCGTGGCCACCGGGAACTCGCCCGCCGCCAGCAACTGTAAAACAAGCGTGTTGCCGTCCCTTACCGAAGGGGATTGGGCGGCCAGTTTCTCCATGAACGGCCGGCCTTTGAGTTTGAGCAGCATGGCGAACCATTCGATCTTGTTGGCGTCGATGGCGAGCCCGTTCTTCCAGCGGGGATTTAACAAGTCATCGTAGCTCTTTGGCGCCTCGGCGCGTTTGACCTGGAGCGAGTTGAATCCCAAAAGCGTGCCGCTGGCATAGACGGAGGTCCAATAACCCTCCGGATCTTTGTATTGGCTCGGGTAGGAGGCCGCTTGGTTGGGAACGTAGCGGCTCAGGGCGCCGCGTTTTTTCACAATGTTGGTTTCAATGACGCTAGTGTGAATGACATCGGCAATGTGTTGTTTGGCCTGGCTCTCGAGCAACACTTTACTGACGAGTCTCTGTTTGCCGGTACGGAAGTATTCAGTTTTGATGAAGGGATACTTCTTGTTGAATGCGGTGAAGTACATCTGCAGCTGCGGCGCCGCCGCCGAGGCATAGAGAACCAATTTGCCCTCCTTCTTGGCGCCGGCGATAAGCTGTTCCTCAGTCTGGGCAAGTACCGCCAACGGGGAAATCAGGGCGTATATAAAGACAAGAAAGGCGGCGATTGCGTAGCTCATGCATGCCTCCAGAAAATCCCTCGAATGCCACCATGCATCGACCACGGTGACCTCGCTCTGGCGCAAAGTAGTCGAAGGAGAGATCCACTGTCAACAGCCGCCAGGCACGTGGACAATAGGCGAATTTTCCATTAGGATTGAGGCTAAGTGAGGTAGCACCGATGGCAACACCTGAATTTTTTTATCAAGAGCCATTTCCTCTCAGCAAAGATGACACGCCGTACCGGCTGTTGACCAAGGAGCATGTATCGCTGACGAAGTTTGACGGCAAAGATATTTTGAAGATCGAGCCGGAGGCCTTGACGTTGCTCGCAAACGAAGCGATCCGTGACGTTTCGTTCTTGCTGCGCACCCCCCACCTGAAAAAAGTAGCGGCTATCCTGAAAGATCCTGAGGCTTCGGAAAACGACCGCTATGTGGCGTTGGCCATGTTGCGCAATGCCGATACCTCGTCGAAAGGTATTTTGCCGTTCTGCCAGGATACCGGCACGGCTACGGTTATCGGCAAAAAGGGCCAGCAGGTTTGGACCGGCGTGAAGGATGAAGAGTATCTCGCCAAGGGAATCTACAAAACTTACACCGAAGAAAATCTGCGGTACTCGCAGACGGCGCCGCTCAACATGTTCGATGAGGTGGATACCGGCACCAATCTGCCGGCACAGATCGATCTGATGGCTACGGAAGGGACGGAGTACCAGTTCCTGTTCGTCACCAAGGGCGGTGGGTCGGCAAACAAGACCACCCTATATCAAGAAACCAAAGCCTTATTGAATCCAGCGAGCTTAGAAAAGTTTCTCACGGAAAAGATGAAAACCTTGGGAACTGCCGGTTGCCCGCCGTACCACCTGGTTTTTGTCATTGGCGGAACCTCAGCCGAAGCCTGTTTGAAGACCGTGAAACTGGGCACCACGGGTTATCTCGATCATCTACCCACCTCGGGCAATGCCCACGGGCGTGCTTTCCGCGATGTGGAGACGGAAGAGAAGATGCTACAGGCGGCTTACAAGTCCGGTTACGGCGCCCAGTTCGGCGGCAAGTATTTCGCTTTGGACGTCCGAATCATCCGTTTGCCGCGCCACGGCGCGTCCTGTCCGGTGGGAATGGGAGTTTCCTGTTCCGCTGACCGCAATATCAAGGCGAAGATCAACCGGGACGGGATTTGGCTGGAAGACTTGGAGCGCGAACCGGGCCGGCTCATTCCGGAAGAGCATCGCGGCAAGGTGGCGAGCAACGTGGTCAAGGTCGATCTCAATCGTCCCATGAGTGAAATTCTGGCGCAGCTCACCAAGTATAATGTCACTACGCAGCTTTCTCTCACCGGGCCGATGATCGTTGCCCGGGATATCGCTCACGCCAAAATCAAGGAACGGCTCGATCAGGGCGAGGGCATGCCGCAGTATCTTAAAGACCATCCGGTCTATTACGCCGGCCCAGCCAAGACCCCCAAGGGAATGCCGTCGGGTTCCTTCGGACCGACAACGGCCGGCCGCATGGATTCCTATGTCGACCTGTTTCAATCTCACGGCGGGTCGATGATCATGCTGGCGAAGGGGAACCGTAGCGCGCAGGTTACCGAAGCATGCAAGAAATACGGCGGCTTCTACCTGGGCTCCATCGGCGGCCCGGCCGCGATACTGGCCAAAGAAAACATCAAAAAGGTCGAAGTGCACGAATATCCCGAACTCGGCATGGAAGCGATCTGGAAGATCGAGGTGGAGGATTTTCCGGCCTTTATCCTGGTCGACGATAAGGGGAACGACTTCTTCCGCCAGATCTGCGCGTAACAAAGTTTTGAAGCTGCAGTTCAAGGTTCAAAGTTCAAGGTGCGCGCTTCGCGCATCCTGAGGCCGAAGGATCTTTCGAGACGATAAGATCCTTCACTTCGTTCAGGACAGACGTTGAACCTGGAACATTGAACATCCACTCCATGAGCTTGCTGGGGAGATTCATTACACGAAATTTTCAAGCTCGAAACGATCTCGGTTAAGAAACCGTCCTTCCATCCGAACGTAATCGGAGGTATAGCTCATGCCCACCATCGATGCCGATGCCCACGTAATCGAGAGTGAACGCACCTGGGACTACATAGAGGATGACAGGCTGAAGCCGTTTCTGGTTACACCGGGAGGCAACCGCCCGCAAAACTGGCTCATCGACGGCAGGGTCTTTAACCGGGGAGTTAATGTCGATCGGGGCTTACCCGAAGCCATTCGTGAGATGCGCGACATCGAGGGTCGTTTGAAGCACATGGACGAGTTGTCCATCGACGTGCAAGTGCTCTATCCGTCCCTGTTTCTCCGCCCCCTGACTGCCAAACTGGAAGTAGAGAAGGCGATCTGCAGAAGCTACAACCAATGGCTCATCGATATTTGCCGCAAAGGGGAAGGGCGGCTGCACTGGATTGCCGTGGTGCCGATGATCGATATGGCCAGCGCTGTCGCGGAAGTGCGCTTCGCCAAGGCCAATGGGGCTTGCGGGATTTTCAGCCGCGGTTTAGTCGACGACAAGCGCCTCAGCCATCCCTTTTTCTTCCCCTTATATGAGGCAGCGGAGATGGCGGATTTGCCGTTTTGTGTTCATGCTTCCACGGGAAACTTCGACTGGGTGCAACTGTTCGAAGGGGAGAATGGCTTTGCGCGCTTCAAAGTGCCGGTGCTTTCGGCTTTTCACTCCATCGTCCATGACGGTATCCCCCAAAGATTTCCCACGTTGCGCTATGGCTTCATCGAAGTTCGCGCCCAATGGATTCCGTATATGTGCGTCGAGATTGCCCGGCGCTTCGAGCGCGATAACATGAAGCGTGAAAAAAACATCATCCGGGATAATCGGATTTATGTGACCTGCCAGACCGACGACGACCTGCCGTACATTCTCAAGTACTCCGGCGAAGATAATATCGTCATCGGCTCCGACTATGGTCATGCGGACACCTCGGCGGAAATCGAAGCCCTGCGCAAGTTCAAGGAAATGGGTGAAGTCGAGCCCAGGGTGATCGATAAGATACTTTACGATAATGCCAAGGCGCTTTACGGGTTTTAGAAGTTTCGGGTTCAGGGTTTCGAGTTCCGAGTTCAAAGTTTGGAGAGGACCCGAAACGCGAAACTCGGAACTCGAAACCGCACCGCCGCACCCCTTGCGAACTACTAGCGCGCGATGGATCGTCAATTGCTGCTTGATCGTCTTCATCGTTGTCTTCTTGCCGTCCCCGGCGGCGCGCGCGCAAGAGAAAATCCGCATTGCGCCTTCGTCGCCGGGACTCTCGGCCTGGCCGGTTCACCTGGCGGCTAAGGAGAAATTTTTCGCCGGTGAGGGGCTCGACGCCGAGATCATCGTCATGCGCACCAACGTCGGTATCGCGGCGTTGGTTACCGGCAGCATCGATTTCACCACGGCCGGCGGCTCAGCCATGCGCGCGGCGGTCAACGGGGCGCCGCTCAAGATGGTTCTCAACATCACCAAGAAGGCCGACCTCTGGATCCTCGCGCAAAAGAATATCCAGCGGGTGGAAGACCTGCGCGGCAAGATGATCGGCGTGGGCGGCAACTGGGGCACGCAGTTCTACATGGTTCTCGAAGCGTTGAAGCACTACGGCGCCGACAAGGACGTGCAGCTGGTTTCCACGGGCGACGTTGCCAATGGCTACCTCTCGTTGCAGCAGGGGAGCATGCCGGCGGTCGCCCTCACTCCGCCGTACAGCATTCTGGCGAAGCGCCAGGGCTATCGGGATTTGGTCCGATCGGGTGACGTTGTCGCCGTGTCGCCGACCACGGGACTGGTAACCACCAAGGAGAGGATCGAGCGCCAACCGCAGCAGATTCGCCGCGTCGCTCGCGCCGTGATGAAGGCGGTGGATTATGCGAGAAGCCGCAGGTTGGACACGGTGCAGTTCATTATGAGGCAATACCAGATGGAAAAAGACGTTGCCGAGTCCGTCTACGAAGCCATCATGGAGACGCTCAATCCATCACTGTGGTTGACGGATCAGGAAGTGCAGGTCGAACTTAATCGCATCGCCGAACAGACCAAGACGAAAATAACTGCCCGGCCATCGGATCTCGCCGACTTTACGATTGTCAGACAGGTGGCCCAGGAGTCGGGCCGGTGATCGTGGGGTGTCGATTTTCCCTGATCGTTTAAAGGGAGAATCTGTCGGCGTCATCGATTGATTTTTTTCCTTGAAAGACTGTGTCGTAATTGTGGATGCAGAGTTGACACAAGAGTTTCCCCCTTTCGCAAAGGGGGATTAAGGGGGATTTTTTTGGAGATGCGAAACCTTCGGTGACTGCGGAAATCTCCCCTGGCCCCTCTTTTCCAAAGAGGGGAAATCATGGCCTTGCCCCGTCGAGAGGGGAAGATTAAGATGGGGTGAACGCCCAAGGTTGCGCGAATGAAAGGTTACAGGCAGCCCGAATAAGCAAGCAGTCACAAATTATAAAGCTTCGCGGCGTTTTCTCCCATAATTTTGGTCTTTAACTGCTCCGATAGATCCTTACGCTCCATTACTTCTTCGACGGTGTGGGGAAACTTCGAGTCGCTGTGATTGTAGTCGGTGGCGAAGATCAGCCGTTCGGCGCCGACGAACTCCGCGACGTAGGGCAAGATTTTTTCTTCCATTTCGAAAGCATAGTACATTTGACCGCTACGCATATATTCGCTGGGCGGCTTTTTTAGCCAGGGCACCGTCGGCTGCAGAAACTCGAAATGCTCGTCGAGGCGCTCCATCCAATAGGGCACCCAGCCGGCTCCCGCCTCCATGAAGGCGACCTTGAGCCGAGGGAAACGCTCCAAAAGGCCTCCCACCACGACACACACCACAGCGATCATCTGTTCGAAGGGGTGGGCCATGACGTGGGTATAAAAAGGATGATCGAAGCGCTCCGTGCCCGCCGGCACGCCGTCGCCCGCGCCCACGTGAATACAGACCGGCACGTTGAGACGCTCCGCCTCGGCGAAGAAAGGGTAGAGATCCGGATCGTCGAGGTTTTTTTTCGAAGCGGAAATGGGCGGCGCCGCCACCGCGACGAATTTGAGTTCTGCAACCGCGCGGCGTAGTTCCTTAACGGCTTCCACCGGATCTTGGATCGCGGTCAGTGCCACCCCTTTTAATCGCCGCGGATCTGCCTTGCAATAATCCGCCAGCCAATTGTTGTAGACGCGGGCCACCGCGCAGGCGAGGTCTTTGTCTTCGACGAAAGGCAGGCTCAAGAAAGGCGAAGTGCCGAACAGCACCGCCGTGTCGATGCCCTCGGTGTCCATATCTTTGAGACGCTGGACGGGATCCACCATTCCCGTCGTCGGTTGCGGATGGCGGTTGCGCGGCGCGCCGACAAAGCTGCAACCTTTTCCCACCGGTTTGGGAGTCAATTTGCCGTCGATCATGACGAAATTGAAGCCGCGGTTGTCCTGCACGGCCCTGGGCGCCCGCGCGCGGTAGGGTTCCTCCAGCAGCTCCGCCCACTTGATATCTCTTTCCAGCACATGGCCGTCAGCATCGATAATGCGCATCGCTTTGTCTCCTGATTTCTTAGTAACCTCGGTTACTCCAGCTGAGTCACTTGATCTCGGCCGGAAACAGCTTCGAGCCGTAGTCGCGGTTGACCTCTCGGATTAACGAGTTGTCATAGAATCGTTTTGGATCCAATTCACTGGCTTTCGGAACCGTCGATTGTTCAAGCACGACCTTGATGACGGCGGGGTCGACGGTCATGTCTTTGTTCCAGACCTTGATGCCTTCTTGATGGCTCTCCTCAAGAACTTTGGTGTCGGTGATCTTGGTGTAATGCGAGTTGATTTTCGTGGCGAAGGCCGGATCGTCGATGGCTCGCTTCACGCCGTCGAGATAACCCATTAAGAATATTTTCAGCGTGTTCGGGTTTTTCTGCGCGAAAGAACGGGCGACACCGGTGCCCGGCCCGATGACGCGAAACCCTTGTTCGTAAAAATCGACAATGACCGGAAAACCTTTGCTGCGGGCGATTTCGCTCTGGGGCGGAGTCACAATCAGCCCGTCGGCGTTGTTCAAAAGAAAAGTTGAAATGGCCTCGGGCGGGCCCTTGTGGTAGAGGAGCTTGATGTCCTTGCCCACTTCCATGCCGCGTTCCCTGGCGCTTTTCCGCATGGCGATTTCACCGAAGGCGCCCACCGAGGTTGTCGCCACCGACTTGCCGCGCAAACCTTCGAACGTCGTTAACCCCTTCTGACCGAATAGAACCAGAGTGCTGCGATCAACGGAGGCAGCGATGTAGATCACATCCGAGCCTGCCACGTTGGCGTGAACGGTCGCTGTGCCCCCTTGATAGATATCCACCGTGCCTGACAGGAGGGCCTGCGCGGAGGTCGTGGCACTCAGCAGGGTGATGTTGAGGTTGACGCCGCGCTTGGCAAAGTAGCCTGCCTCGTGCGCCACCAGCAACGGCAAATACAGCGGGCCATAGGCCGCGACGGCGACGTTAAGGCCAGCTTTTTCGGGTTTCGGTTCCGCCGAATAAGTGTGCCGTGCCCCCGCGATCGATACACTTAACAAGATCGCCACGGCGATGGTTATTCGTGTGGAGTATCGCGTCATGGTAACGTCATCCCTAAGACGGTTTTCAATCATTGCGAGTTAGATTCCCGTAGCTTGCTAGGTAAAGAGCTATTCCCAGACCTCTTAGAGTCCGTCATTCCCGAATGCTTCTATCGGGTCCGCCACCTGGCTTCGAACGGATCCGTCCTTCGGCGGAAATCCAGGCGAGACCGGAACTAGACCCCCGATTAAAACATTCGGGGGTGACGCCCTTGGGTTAAATTCTCATCGCTATGTTCTGATACCCCGTTAGCTTGCTGTGGGGTAGTTCAATTTCAGATCTACTTGGCCGCAAGGATATTAGCAAGCTTGGCAACCACCTCGGGCTTGAGCTTAAAAAGTTCATCGACTATTTTCTTCACCTCTTCGCCGGTCAACGGGTTGACATCCAGGTTTGTCTTCCTGGTCTCCGCCAAAAACTCCGGGTCGCTAAGAGTGCGCATAAACGCCTCGCGAAGAATCTGCAGCCGGTCCTTCGGCGTGCGCGGCGTGGTGACGTAGACGCGCACGATGGCTGCCGGATCGATGGCCCCCGCTTTCAATAGCTGACGCGCTTCTTCGCTCTTGGCCAGCTCAAGCGCGAGGGGCACATTGGGCAAATCGGGGATTTTTTTTGCCGTGATCTGGAGCACCACATTGACGTCGCGGGACTGAAAGCCGCTGGCCCAGTTTACTTTCATGGATTCCCACGCCCAGCAACTTCCGTGCAGCTCGCCGGCGTCGGCGGCGAGCCTGATCTCAGCGGTACCCTTATAACCCTCGACGAGCTGGATCGGCAGATCGAGGGTGGCTTTGATGGCCCGGGCAACGTCGCTGGTGCTGTTGCCGGGGCCCAGGCCGCCCAACTTGATGGGCGTTTTTGACGCAAGCCATTGATCCATGTTGGCGACGCCGCTCTCCTTGCGCAGGGCGCAAACCGTGCTGTCCTGCACCGGAACGCCGAGGTATTCCAACTCGCGCATATCGAAATCGATGCCTTTCATGCCGAGAACTCTGCCCAGGATTAACGCGCCATTGAATATGCCGAATGCGAGCCCGTCGGGTTTGGCGCCGCTGTGAAGGTATTTGGCTGCAATCAGGGTCGCCCCACCCGTCATATTCTCGACAATGATGGCTGGATGACCGGGGATGTGCTTGCCCATGTGCCGCGCCATCACCCGGCTATAAGTATCGAATCCGCCGCCGGCGCTGCCGCCGACGATGATGCGAACCGTCTTGCCCTTGTAGAAGTCGTCCGCCAAAAGAACACCGTGCAGTGAAAACCAGCAGCCGATGGCCAATAGCCAGAGTCTAATCTTCATAACTCGCTCCTCCCGAACTGGCTTGATACAGGGAACCACGGCTCGTTGTCAATGTGGATTTCACTCCCCATAAGCTTACCCCTCTTGGAAAAAGAGGGATAAGGGGAGATTTGCATCGTCACAGCGTCTCGGGCAAGGCGAGACTTAACAAAGGTTTCTGGATTCGCCGAAGTGGCGGAACCCCTGCCAATAACATTGACGTTCGAAGCCTTTTTCGCATAGTCTCCTCAAGCGTTCTCGATCTCCAAGGAAAGGAAGGTTGCGATATGCGGAAGATATTTATGGGGGCCGTCGTTATGGGGATGTCTCTGGCAATTGCATCGTTCGTTTCGGCGGCGAGCGACGAATTCTATCGGGGCAAGGTCATTCGGATCGTCGTCGGGTTTTCTGCCGGCGGCGGATTCGATACTTATGCGCGGGCGATCTCTCGATACATGGGCAGATATATTGCCGGCAACCCGACCATCGTCGTGGAAAATATGACGGGCGCGGGCAGTTTGATCGCCGCCAATCATGTCTACAAAGTGGCCAAGCCGGACGGGTTGACTATCGGCGCATTCAACGGCAACCAGATTCTAAACCAGCTTGTGGGCGCGCAGGGGATTGAGTTCGATGCGCGCAAGATGGGCTGGGTCGGGGCGCCGGGTTACAATCACGATCTCTGCCTGCTCAACCAAAAAACCGGGATTACCGGCGCGGAACAATGGTTGGCATCCAAGACGTTGTTGAAGTTGGGCGGCAGCGCACCCGGAGCGCCGACGGACGATGTGCCGAAGGTTCTCAAAGAAGCCATCGGTTTGCCGATGCGGCTGATTACCGGTTACAAGGGCACCGCCGATATTCGGGTGGCGGTGGAGTCGGGGGAAATCGATGGCCTGTGTGGATTCTCCTGGGCGTCGATCCGCGCGACGTGGCGCAAAGCCATCGAGTCGGGCCAGGTGATCGTCATGCTGCAAAACGCGCCGAAGGCCCACGGCGACCTTGCGACCGTGCCGTTAGCTATAAGCTTCGCCAAGACCGCGGAGGCGCGCCAATTAATTGAAGCGGGTGTCCACCAACCCGGTACGTTTACCTATAGCTATTCGCTGCCGCCGGGCACGCCGAAAGATCGGGTAGAGATTCTCCGCAAGGCGCTCTGGGATACGGTCAAAGATCCGGAATTTTTGCATGACGCCGCGAAGGCCAATCTCGAGATCGCACCGGTTTCAGGGGAGGAGATCGATCAGAGTATCCAGCGTTTGTTCAAAACCGACCCGAAAGTCGTGGCGAAGCTGAAAGAGATTCTAAAATAGCAGGAGGCTCCATCGGTCGCTCACAAAATGTCTCTTACCGATGGGCGTTCCTTCATTCTCTGGAGCCAGGCGCTGAGCCGGGGTAAAGCAGCCGTTGGCAGGGCGCCGTAGGATTCCATTCTGAGAAAACGCGGCAGCAAGTCGATATCCGTCAAGCTCATCGCGCCGAGAAAGTAGGGCTGGTCGGCCAATGCGGCTTCAAGATATTGCAGCAGGTGACGGAGCGCTTGGCGTTTTTCCTCGACAACTGCGGCATTACGCTCCGATTCTTTTTTGAGCATTTCCCCGCGCAGCGCCCAGTAGGGCTCATGCATATAGTTCAACCCGTAATCCACCAGTACCCGGCCGCGCCCGCGCAGGTAAGGGTCCTTGGGCATTAGCGAAGGGTTGGGATATTTTTCGTCGAGATATTCATTGATGATGCAGGACTCGAAGAGAACCTTGCCGTCGTCGTCGAGCACCGGAACCTTGCCGTAAGGATTGAGCTCTAGAAACCCGGGTCGTTTTTGTTCTTTTTTTGCGAGATCGAGGGTTACGCGCTCGTAGGTGAGACCTTTTTCATGGAGCACGATTTTTGTCCGATCACTATTCGACGAAGGGACCGCATCGTATAAAGTTCTGGCCATAGCTTTCCTTCCGTTCCGTGAAATTTTCTTTCTTCTAACACCGGTAGCGGCACGCGACAAGAGAGATTGCGGGAAGCGACCGGGTCGCGGTTCATCGCTTTTGCGGCGTGCTCACTAACACGACCGAGCCGATGATGAGGGTTGCCGCGAGCAAGGTACGGGTCGTCATTGGCTCCCGGGCGAGAAAGTAGCCGAGCAAAACCGCAACCAGCGGATTGACGTAGGCATAGGTTGCGACCAGCGGTGTTGGCGCGACGCGCAAAAGCCAGACGTAGGCGACGAAAGCGATGGAGCCGATCACAGTGAGATAGACCAGGGCCAGCGCCGAACGCCGGGAAACCGCCGCCAGCTCGAAGCTGCCCCATTCGCCGAAACCCAACGATACCAGCAGCAAGGCCGCGCCTCCGGCAAGCATTTGCATTCCCGTGCCGAGTAATTGCGACTGGGGAAGGTTGGCGCTCTTTCCATAAATGGATCCCATGGCCCAGGAAACCGAAGCGACAACCAACACGGCCCCGCCGACGAGGTTCATGGTATCTGCGTCGGCGGTGGCCGAGCCGATCAACAAAACCACTCCGCCGAAGCCGATGAGGATGCCGGCGCCTGCCATGGGTCCGGGCCGGTGACCCCCGGGACGAAACCCATCGAGCAGCACCATCCAGAGGGGAACCGTCGCAACCAATAACGCCGTGAGGCTCGAAGTGACAAACTGTTCCGCCCATGCCACGCTGCCGTTGCCGCCGACCAAGAGGAAGGCACCGATGATCGCCGCGCTGCGCCATTCCACCGCTTTCGGCCGATGATCGCCGGCAAAACGACGCAGCAGGTAAAGAAAGCCTCCGGAAATGACAAAGCGGACTCCCGCCATTAAGAAGGGCGGCGTGGTTTCCACTGCGTAGCGGATGGCGAGATAGGTCGAGCCCCAGATGAGATAGACGGCGATGAGCGCCGACCAAATCGCCGGCAAAGAGGCACGATACGCCGAGGCCCCCGGAGCCGGTTGCGGCACTACAAAGCTCCTTCGAGCCGCAGCAGCCAGCGTTTGGCGTCGAGGCCCGTGCCGCCACTGTAGCCGCCTAAACTTCCGTCGCTGGCAACGACACGGTGGCAGGGGATGACAATGGGTATCGGATTGCGCGCCAGCGCCCCGCCCACGGGCCGGCTGGCGCGAGGTCGCCCCAGCTCTTTCGCAAGGCGATGATAGGTCCAGACCTGTCCCGGCGCGATGCGGCAGGCGACGTCGAGGACGCTCCGTTGAAACGGTGTCAGCTGTGAAATGTCGACGAGCAGATTGAAACTGGACCGGTCACCGGCGAAATATTCGCGGAGCTGCGCCAGGACGCGCGCAAGGGCTTTGGGATTCTTCTCCAGTCGCGCCAGTGGATCGAAGCGTGCCAGGAATTCGTTTTCTCGTCGTCCGAAGTCCAACGCGCAGAGTCCGCGCTGATTTACGGCGGCGAAGAGAGGCCCCAACGGCGAGCTCATTTCGCCCCACTGGATCAGCGGTGCTGCTTCGGCAAACCACTTCCTGACCCGCGCGCGGGAATGAGCCAGAGCCGTTTCCGTTGGGCTGCTCAGCGCCGAGCGCAGCTGCTTTACAACGGCAGCTTCGTTTTTGGACTTGTGTGTGGTCATTTCTCCTCCTCCATGAGCCGCCTTAGGCGGCGAATCGCCTGATAGACATTGGAGCGAGCGCTCTCTTGGGAGCAACCCAAGAGCTGCGCGATCTCGGGATAGTCCAGGTCCTGGAGGTAACGCAAGGTTACACAGGCCTTTTGCCGGACCGGCAAACTATTCATCAAGCTACGCACTCTCGCTTCCATGTTACGCGAAATTACACCGTCGCTTGCCGCCCCAAGTTCCTCGACCGAATTCGCCAAAGATGAAAGCTTGTGGTGGCGATCTTTGATTTGTCGTAACTTGCTGTACGCGCAATGGGTTGCGATCTTGTAGAGCCAGGCTCTGGGATTACTATCCGGGCGTAGCCAGGCAAAGCTGCGATAGGCGCGCAGAAACACGTCCTGCACGAGATCCTCCGCATCCGAGGCTCCATCCCGGCGCTCTTTTTCCATCAGCCGCCAGAGATAGGCGAAGATCTCGTCATGATGCCGTTCGATCAATTCCTCAAAGCGTAGCGCCATTCCCGGTACCTTAGCTTTCAGATGGTATAACCACTAAGCTGTTGTTTTGTGAAATGTGAGGAGAAATTTTCGCGCCGTGGCGCTCTCAGATGGCCAAGCCTTCAACCAAGAGACCCCGCTGCGGAAAGATGAGATTGTCAGTTCCGGCGAATGTGGCAGTCCACAGGGTAGCAGTAAGCCCCTAGATTCCCGTTTTCACGGAACGAGGCGCAAAGCGATAGTCTTGTGCGGGGATCAGTCGCGCGCTTACGCGTCCGGCGTCATGCCCTTTTTCTTGAGCTCCTCGACCGCGTTGGGAGTTTTCTCTATTGTCTCGATGCCCATCCCTTTGAGTACGTGGGCGGCCTTGGTGAATTGGATGTCGTCGTAGGAGACGACTTCGATTCGATTGCCCCAGGGATCGCGGAAATTGAGCCGCTCGTTGATGCTCTTGATGCCCAGCTTTTCCAATGCCCGGCGCACCGGCTCGCGCTCATCGACGACAAAACCGAAATGACGCTTGTCGTCCGGCCCCTGAGCCTTGCCGAGACTCAATTGAATGAACTGGTCTCCCAGATCAATGAAAGCGTTGTGGTCGCTTTTGCCGCGCAGCTTGAACTCAAAAATCGCGCCGTAAAATTCCACCGCCTTGTCCAAATCGTCCACTTCCAGGACCACGTGGTTAATGCCCAACGCTCGGGCTTTTTTCTCATTTGTAACGTCCATCGGTAATCTCCTTTCGCTGAATTCCACGCCCAGCCCGGATGATTGATGCTGGGAGGAAAAACGACGATACTTTGTCGATCGACGGGTGAGCCGGCCGCTCCTACTTGCCAGAATCTCACTTCTAGCACTGGCTTAATGGTGCGACAACCGTTAGAGTGCCTCAATTCCATGACCGCCGGGGCTTTCTTTGGGATCGGGTCCCGAGAGCAAGGGTGCCGATGGGTTGCTTTTGCCAACTGGGAACACAAAGAAATTTGCCTAACTATTGTATATTCAATGTCCTAACTATATATATATCTATGATCGCCAACACGAATAAGGTTAGTGTCAACTTGCGGAGGAGGTTTAATGAAGTT
>Ga0105347_1000542_pt1 | contig 17663 bp, 10 predicted proteins | sample EasRivMeERMLT890_FD_89677 | JGI IMG/M metagenome (GOLD analysis project Ga0105347, IMG submission 89677) | Soil microbial communities from meander-bound floodplain in the East River, Colorado, USA - East River MetaG ERMLT890 | ecosystem: Environmental > Terrestrial > Soil > Floodplain | place... | reverse complement strand
TCATCTGCCTCGATGAAGGCGCGGGCGTGGTCTACAAGGGCCAGGACAACGGCTCGCTCGCGGAGCAGTGGCTCAACAGCGGCAACTCGCTGCTCTGGACCGGCCAGAACCCCTTCGCCTCCTACCTCTCGCTCGGCGGCGACGAGTTCACGCACGGCGCCGGTCCGTGGGCCCTCGACGATCTGCTGAACGCCGGCGCGCCGCAACTGGTCGCGGGCGGTGGCCACATGGACGTGCGCGCCGACGGCGCTGCGCTCCCCGCGCTCGCGCCGTTCGATTCGAGCTGCGCGCTCGAGGTCGCGAAGCTCAACCCCGCCTGGTCGGTCGCGAGGCTCTACGCGAGCGACGGCTCGACACCGCCGGTCAGCGACGCGCTGGTGCTTCGCAACCAGAAGGGCGGCGAGTACGCGCAGTTCTATTGCGTGAACGACCCGTCGCTCCCGCGCCACGCGGTGCTGCGCGACTTCCTCGCGACGCACGTCTTCTCGAACCTGCCGGGCGGCCCGAAGCCCTTCACGCTGATCAGCCCTGCCGCGAAGTCTCAGGTCGACACGACCACGCCGACGCTCACCTGGAAGGCCGGGCCGGGCGCGCTGAGCTGGCTCGTCGAAGTCGCGACCGACGCGACCTTCGAGACGCCGGTCTTCCTCGGCCAGGTCTTCCGCGGCGGCTCGGTCGCGGACAAGACGGCGAGCGTCCAGGTGACGCCGCCGCTCGTCTCGGGCCAGCACTACCGCTGGCGCGTCACCGCGCGCAACGACTTCGGCGCGGTGACCTCGGCCACCCAGGCCTTCCGCGTGAAGTGACGCGCCGGCGGCGCGTGCTTCACGTGCTTCACGTGCTTCAGCGGACCGGCGCGACGCGCCAGACGGTGAACCCGCACCCGTGGTTCGCCTCGACGAGTTCGAGGCCGGCCGGCGTCTCCTTGGCGTCCGCCAGCACGCGCGGCCGGTCGCGCAGTGCGCCCGCGCCGACCACGAGGAACGCCGCGTGGCGCTCGCGCAACGCGGCGACGAGCCGCTCGCAGTAGGCGGCGGCATCGAGGGACGCCGCGCCGGAGACGTCCTCGATCTCGAAGTAGTCGTGGGCGAGGTAGCGCCCGAGGAACGGCGAAGTCCCCGCCAACGACGCTCCCGGCGCGAGCCGCTCGTCGAGCCGCCGCAGCTCCGCGAGCTCCGCGCGGGGATGGTTGTCGAAGAACCACGGCAACCGCCAGATCACGGTCTTCGCGCCGAGCCAGCCGACCAGCGCGACGACGACGCCGATCGCCACGCAGCGCGCGCGCGGCGACTTCGCCAGCGAGAGCACGCCGACCGCGGTCGTCGCGGCGACGACCGGCAGGGTGACCACCAAGAGGCGCCCCCACGCGAAGAACGCCGCAGCGACGCCGGCCGTGAAGAACGCGAGGCTCGCGAGCAGCCAGAGGCTCGCTTGCGCGCGCCGCCCGTCGTCCGCGCGCGATCGGACGCAGAGCCACGCGCCGGCGAGCGCGGCGAGCAGATGGAACCGGCTGCCGAACAGCTCGGAGAGCCCGCTCTTCGCGAGCCGCCACAGCTCCTCCCCCATGCCGCGCGCCACCGCAGCGGGCTCGCTCGCGAGGATCTGCAGGAAGCTCCCGCGCTCCGAGCTCGACGGGAAGCGCGTCCAATCGGGCTAGCCGTGCAGCTTCCAGGCGAGGTTCTTCCAGTTCTCGTCGTGGAAGGCGTCGCCGAACGCGCGCTCGCGCAGGATCCAGTTCGGGACGAGCAGCGCCGTCGCGCACGCGGCCGCGAGCAGGAGCTCGACGGTGCGCCGCGGGCCGGGCGACCTCCGCCGCCCGAGCCACCCCGCCGCGAGCAGCCCCGGCAACAGCATCAGCGCGTTGCCGCGGATGCACGCCGCCCCGCCGAACGCCAGCCCGGCGCCGAGCGCGGCCGCGAGGCTCGGCCGCTCGAGCCACGCGAGCGCCGCGAGCAGCGCCGCCGCCGCGAGCGCCGCGAACGGCATGTCGGTCGTCACGTGCTGGCCGTCGATCCAGGTCGCGGAGTTGGCGGCGACCAGCGCGAAGGCGAGCGCTCCCGCGAGCGCCCCGTCGCGGCTCTCCGTTCCGGCGGTCTGGCCGCCCGCGAGGCGACGCGCGAGCGCGAATGCGCTCCACGCGAGCGCCGCCGCCGCGAGGTTCGAGAGCAGCCGCGCCGCGACGAACGGCGCCTCTTTGCCCCCACCCAGGAGGCGGCTCGCGCCGGCGATCACGTACGGGTACGTCGGCGGCCGGAACGGGTCGTCGGGGAGCTCGCCGCGGAGCACGCGCTCGGCCTGCGCGACGAAGCCGTCGCGCTCCGCGCTGCCGGTCTCCTCGACCCCGTGGCAGTTGAACCCGAACAGGGCGAGCCCCGCGAAGAACGCGAGCGCGGCGAAGGCGGCGCAGAGCGTCGATCGGTTCGCCCGGACCATGGCGCGAAAGCGTACGCCGCGCCCGCCTTCACACGCGCCGATTTCGCGGTTGCTAACGTGCTCGGCCCTCCCGTTTCCCGTCCCCGCGCGCGCGGAGTTCCTCCGATGAAGAAGCGTTCGAAGTCGTCGAAGTCCCGGGGTCCCAAGTCGTCGCGTACACAGGCGCCGCCGCTCGCGCCCGCGACGCCCTCCTACTCGCGCGACGAGCTCACGCAGTTCGCGGCGACCCACCGCGCGCGTTACGAGGAGCTGCTGAAGAAGTTCGTCGAGACGAAGAGCGTGAGCGTCGATCCGACCTCGAAGGACGAGATGCCGCGCATGGCGGAGCTCGCCGCGACGACGCTGCGCGACTTCGGCTTCGAGTCGCGCCTGCTCACGACCGCCGGCCACCCGATCGTCGTCGGCAAGCGCGTCGTCGACCCCGCGGCGCCGACCGTCACCGTCTACAACCACATGGACGTCCAGCCGGGCGGCGAGGCCTCCGAGTGGAGGACCGACCCGTTCGTCTTCATGCAGGACGGCGACCGCTACCTCGGGCGCGGCACCACCGACGACAAGGGGCCGGCGCTCGCGGCGCTCTTCGGCGCGCGCTACGCCCTCGACCACGGCGCGCGCGTGAACGTCCAGTTCCTCTGGGAGCTGGAAGAGGAGATCGGCAGCCCGTCGTTCGCCGCGGCGGTCGAGGCGGACAAGGCGGCTCTCGCGAGCGACATCGTCGTCGTCTCCGACACCGTCTGGGTCTCGCGCGAGCGGCCTGCTTGCGCCGCGGGGCTGCGCGGGCTGCAGGGCTTCCTCCTGAAGCTCGAGACGGGCGCCACCGACCAGCACTCCGGCACGTCGGGCGGTGCCGCGCGCAACCCCCTCGCCGAGCTGATGCAGGTCGTCTCCAAGTGCGTCGACGGCAAGACCGGCGAGGTGAAGATCCCCGGCTTCTACGACCACGTCGCCAAGCTCACCAAGGAGGAGAAGAAGAGCTTCAAGCGCTGCGGCTTCTCCGTCGCGAAGTTCCTGGAGGACCACGCCTTCAAGAGCATCCGCGTCACCAAGGCGATGGACGTGATGAAGCGGATCTGGGCGCTGCCGACCTTCGAGATCCACGGCGTGACCGGCGGCTACACCGGCCCCGGCATCAAGACGATCGTCCCGCCACGCGGCGAGGTGAAGTGCAGCGTGCGTCTCGTCCCCGACCAGGACCCGGCGAAGGTGATGCGCCAGATCACCAAGCACGTGAAGAAGCTCAACTCCGACGTCGAGGTCGTACCGCTCGGCGCGCTCGCCCCCTACAAGGGAGTGACCGAGGGGCCGTGGGCCGACCTCACCGGCGACTGCGTCGAGTTCGGCTTCGGGAAGCGGCCGGTCTTCGTGCGCGAGGGCGGCTCGATCGGCGCGGTGATCACGATGGAGAAGGTCCTCGAGTGCCCGATCATGTTCCTCGGCCTCTCCCTCCCCGAGCACGGCTACCACGCCCCGAACGAGAACTTCGATTGGCAGCAGGCCGGCGGCGGGATGGCTGCGTTCGCAGAGTTCTTCCGGCGGTCGGCGGAGATGCCGAAGCGGGCCGGGTAGCTCGGCGAAAGAGTGCGGGGACATCGCAGGCACGGGTCAATAGAAGACCTCGTCACCCGGCGCCGCGCGAGGTCGTTGCACGACGTTCCAACATGTGCCCGGCGCATCCAGTCGTCGCATCAGTTTCGAACGAGCCCTTCATCTCGGACGGCTGGGCATTCGTGCTCATGGTGAAGTTTTTCGGAATCTGAAAGGCCCGTCTCGCTACGGACGATCGCGACGGTCATTCGCAGGATCGACCTAATCCCGCCGATAGTCGCAACGTCCAGCTGGACCGTTCATTCGCGAAGAACCTGCTCTTCCCCGGCATTCGGCCTTCCGATGTCCGTGACCCCTTGTCAGATGTGAAATCGGCGCTACCGTCCGCTGCGTCTGCCCTCTCGCGCTTCCCGGCCGCGAGCCTTCGTGACCTATGCGCGCTCGGCGACAAGTCCATCGAAGGAGGACTCAGGTGTCGAATTGTCATGCGCGCGGGGTGAAACGACGAATGACGCCCCGAATCGGGCGGGGGGCACTCTTCCGGGGCGTTCGAGCAGTAATCGTCGGAGCTTCGGCAGCCTCCCCCTCGACGTTCGGCCACGCGCAGACCGCGTTCGACAGCAACTTCGACTCGGTCACCACCAACACGCCTGTAGACAATCTGCTCGATTGGATCGCGACCCCCTATTCGGCGACGACGCCATATCCCATCGTATTCAATACGGCTCCGCCCAGCGCCGGATGGGCCGTCATCCCGATCGATGCCGCGCTACCTGCCGCGTACCTGCTTCCCGCGAACAACAACGTCGCGATTCACTGGCCCTTTGCACGAACGTGTGAGGGTTTCTTGAGGGTGCAATTCGACCTGGGGGTTTCGGGAGGAGGCACGGGACTCGGTCCAGACAGCGTCATGAATCTCATCTTCTCTCCCACTGCGATCACAGGAGGCACGACGGTCGGTGGTCCAGACGGTCCGTGGGCTGCGATCCAGGTTTCGTGGAAGTCGGGTTCCAACGCCACCGCGCAGATGCTGGCGAGACACGTCAACGATACTTTTGGGAACAAGGGCGCGATCGACCTTGTCGGCCTCCCCTTCGACATCGGACCATTTCAGGCCGGCGTGACGCGCAGTTTTCGCGTCGATTTCGGGTGGGACTACTTCAGATTCCCGAGCAACTGGCAGTTCATCGGGACGCCAGGCGTAACGAACGACGGGAGACCGTGGGCTGACCTACGAATCTCGCACCTCGTCGGAGGCAATTGGATCCCAATCGTCCCACCGAGCGCCCCTCCACCTTACCCGGCAGTGAGCAACGGTTGGGTTGAGTTCGGCACGGCGGACAAGAACGCAGGCTCCTATGGCAAGTTGACGGATGTGACACTGGGATTCTCGTTGTACGAATGGCCTTTCTACGCGAGCGGCTCTGCTCGAGAGGTCTATGTCCACTGGTATTTAGATCAAGGAGGTAACAGCGCCGGCGCCGCCTCCTGGATTCTTGACGAGGTCAAAATCGCATCGGTCACACCGCAGGCGTTCGCGATCATGTCGAATCAGATTGGATACGACACAGCTGGTCCGCAGTGGGTGGCGATGCGACCGAATAGCCCGGACGTGCGGAACTTGGGTCTTAGCGCCATCGCTGACGTCACGTGGAACTTGTTCGACTCTGCCGGCGTGTCGCAACAGAGTTTCACATCACCATCAAATCCACCGGGCGAACCGTGCTTCAAGGAGGTCGCCAACTATGAAGACTTCGGTGCTCCGGGGACGGCGGGAACCTATCCGACCGTGCCGATCTATTGGTGGCGTTGGGAGTGGAACCGGATCACAACCGACCAGGCGGGATGGTACGTCACCGCGGACGGACACTTAAACGACGGCCTGAATACGCCGTTCCACGCGCAGAGTGACCCGTTCGACGTTCATCCGAACCTCTACTATTCGACGCTGGTCTCCGATCCGAGCAAGAATCTGAGTTGGAGGAATGGAAGCGAGCGCGAAGCGGTCGACCATCCCCCCTTCTCAAAGGGTCCGTTGAATGCGGACCCCGGCGGTGGCTGGTTCGATGCAGGCAATGAAAATGGAGAGAACCGCTCACAGGGAACATTCGTCAGCGGGTTTTGCAACCTCCTCCGCCGGCGCCGCCCACACCTTTCGACACAAGAGATCCGAGACTTGATTCACCAGATCCAAGTGGGGTCGGAGTTTCTGCTGAAGCTGGGGCCAAGCGAAAACGTGGATTTCACTCGCGCTTTGGCCCACGAAGTAACCACTGGCGAACGCGACTCACGCGGCCATCACCTTGCCTCTGCCCCAACGGCCGAAGACATCGCAGGGCACATATATCACGAACATCACACGCGCTTTCACCGCTCACTTCAAGCCGGTGCGCTGGACCGTGATGATAACAAGAATTCTGGCAACAACCTCTGGATGTCCTGCGCGGCACTTGCGGATGCTGGCCGCACTCTCAAGCCCTTCGCAGTGACTCGTGCCGCCGACTACTTTGCGCAGGCGATGGATTCCCGTACGTATTTGTACAACCTCTCGACGAAGTACACCAAGGCCGCTGATTTCTTCATTCCTTATCGCGCACAGGCAATGCTCGACTTTCTCATCTACGACTACAGTCTCGACCCCAACGTACTCTTGGACGCGCGGAACAAGTTGTGCACCGACCTAATCAAGTTCCCGCCGACAGCCTCGACCGTCGTCGGTCCCTGGTGGACCAGCGGAGGTCTCCTGAAGAACAGCGCGAGCGCGACAGTGAACATCCCGAAACAAGTTGACCCGTCTGCGTATGCCGCAATCGACCCACTGCTCTATTGTATCGAGAACAACGTCGCTGACTGGCCGCAGAGCCCGCAGCCTCACGAGACGTGGCAACAGTCGTTGAACGACGTGTACGCGAACTGGTACCAGACGCAACTCTGCGGAACCTCTTTTGGGAACCCGCTGGAACTGGGATGGACCTGGAACTTTGATACGCCGCCGACCGACTTCTACGGGGAGCAACCGTTCTTCGACAAGTTCTTCGCTATCGAGTCCTACGGCACTGCGCGACTCGCGCAGTTCTTCGGTAGATCCAGCGCGCAGTTCAATCCGTTGGTCCGCCTATCCGTCGGAACTTTGAACTGGCCGCTCGGAATGCACATGGGAGTTATTGCTCGACACGTGCAATCCGCAAGTGGCATCGCCGACAACGACCTCGGTCATGCGAGTGCGAGCTTTGTGAATGGCGTCGGCCGCCACTTTGCGATCCAGATGATCGACGCGTTGCACTAGTGGACTCAGCCGACGACGTTGACTGGGATCTGCGGAATCCCCGACCCGCTCAACGGACCGATCACGAACTGGAACGTTGCACCGTTCTCATTCTCGCGTTCGGAGTATGGTCCGGCCGAGTCGTACATCAAAACCGACGGGATACTGCTGATGGGGCTCGAACAGCTCGGGCGAGTCCTTCATCCGTTCCTCGCCGTCGAAGCCGAAGGTTTCACGTCCGCGGTCGTCGCCGGTGGCGGGACCCCGGTGATCCAGTCGAACAATGTGCCGGGTGGAACTCCGACGAGCGATCGACTCAATGGGGGTCAGTCCGTCGTCGGTCTCGTCAGCGGCGATCAATTGAGTTTCAACGGCCTTGTCCCGCCAGAACCGGCCCCGCTAACGGTTCCCACCATGACGTATCGCTATCGGACGCGCTTGCGCGTTTCCAATTCCGGCAGCGCGGCCGCGTCGATCACCATCGTGATCACGCAGGGTAGTTCGTCGACGACAAAGACGTTCAACGCCGTGCCGACAACCGGCAGCGTTCACGAGTATGCCGTCGTCGATGATGGGAGCGGGTTTTCGCTCCCGCTTTCGAGCGGCTCGAACTTCTCCTTCACTTGCACCATCGGGAGCTCAGCGGGACCTTGTGCCATCGATGACGTCGTATTCGAGAGCGACGGTAACGGAGTTTGAAAGGGAGAGTCTTCATGGACCATACCCGACGTGCTGTCGTGCAGCTGATCGCGATCGGCTTGGTAGTCATGGCCGCCTCGTCAGAATTGCTCGGCCAAGAGCAGATTTGGAAATCGTTCGGTGATCATGCAAATCAAGAACTCGGGCGGGCTGTCGATGTTCTGGGCGATCTGACGGGAGACGGAGTCTCTGAGATCGTGACAGGTACTTATGTCGATTCGACGGCGGCTACGAATGCGGGGATGGTCCGCGTCCTATCCGGAGCAAGTGGCGCGACCGTCTATTCCATCTACGGAGTCAATGCGGGCGATTTATTCGGGTATTCCGTCGCGGCACTCGGGGATGTTGACGGTGATGGCGCGACCGACTTTGCGGTTGGGGCACCGTTCGTGACGAATACCGTCTTCCGGCAAGGTGTCGTGACTGCCTACTCAGGAAACTCCGGGAATCCGATCTACTCGGTCTATGGCGTGTCGACGGATACGCTTGGGCTAGCGGTGGCCGCGGTAGGTGACGTGAGTGGCGACGGTGTTTCTGACTTCGTGGTCGGTTCCGGGGTGAACTACGCCCTTGTGTTGTCGGGTGTCGACGGCAGCCTGATCTGGACGCTCACGAGTCCCTCTCCGCCGGTGTTGTTCGGAAGGGCCCTCGGAGGTGGCGGTGACATTGACGGTGACGGAGTTCCCGACATCGTCGTCGGCGACAGCAATTCGAGTTACGGGGTTAGGAATGGTGGTGCGGTATCGGTGTTTTCCGGCGCAACCGGTGCGCTGTTGTATGAATTCGGATCGACGAGGAATGACGCCGCCTTCGGTTTCGCCGTCACGATTCCCGGCGACGCGAACAATGACAGCTACGCCGACATCCTCATCGGCGCACCTCACGATGATCGAGTCGTCGCCGATGGCGGATACGCTGCGCTCTATTCGGGCAAGGACGGGTCGTTGCTGATGTCGTTTGAGCCCTCGGACGGCAATGGTTCCACGCACTCTCCACTGGATTGGTGGCTCGGCTTCTCGTTGCATGGGGTCGGTGACACGAACGACGACGGTGTTCTCGACTTGTTGATCGGCGCTCCTGTCTTCGTGGATGGTGCTGTAGGTGGCTCCGCGCTTGTCTTCTCCGGTCGCGACGGCGGGATGATCTACCACTTCCAAGATCTGTCGAATCTCGCGAGTCTGGGGTTCGGCACCGCCGTGTCGCCCGTAGGAGACCTCGATTCGGATGGTCTTGCGGACTTCATCATTTCTCGACCGAATGAAAGCAACGGGGCGAACTTCGACGTCGGAAGCGTCTCCGCATGGAAGGGTCACAAGTTCTTCGTCGACGCTCGCGCGCGAGTCGTGTACGGCGGGGAGACTGTGACCATCACGCCCGGTCAGGGTATCGCGGGCAACCCCTACGCGCTCTTCCTTCGCGACGTGAACGGCACCCCGACATTCTCGCTCCTGAGCTTGGGAGTCCTGGACGCCACGGGTCGCGCGGTCATCGGTGCGTCGGTCCCCTTCGGCCTCGGAGCCAACAGCCTCAAGATGCAGGCATTCACCATCGACGGCAACGGCAAGCTCCTCGCGAGTGGAGTCGAGACCTTCTTGACGCAGTAGCGCGAGCCGGAGAACCTGGCTGCAATCGGAGTCCGTTGTCGCCGAATGTGCGAGAATCGTGGTGTCGCGCGGCCGATATCGAGCACACTCGGCGGGTTAGACCGAGTCCTGATGCCGCCGACAATCACTGCGCGAGCGGCGCGAGGCGGACGCGCAGCGTCGCGATCTCGAAGGGGCGGAGGTCGAGGGTGAGCGTCGCGCCGTCGGGGGAGAGCGGCGCGATCGCATCCTCGAGCAGGTCGGCGCGCGCTGCTTCGGCGATCTTCGCGGCGAAGCTCAGCGTCACGTGCGGCGCGGGGAGGCCCGAAGATTCGTAGAGGCGGAGGATCGTCGCGCCGTCGGGGCCCAGCTTGAAGGCGGTGACGACGACGTTGGGCGATGAGATCTCGAGGCCGGACCGACGCGCGGGAAGGCTCCCGGCGTGCGCCGCGAACTTGCGTGCCAGGAGCGGTCGATTGAATTCGAGTCCGCGCCGGACGAGGTCGGAGCGGTGCGTGCCGGCGCCGTGCGGGACGAGCGAGTAGGCAAGCGTCCGCGGGACATTCAGCTCGAAGCCGGTCTCGGAGGAGCGGCCCTCGTTGTAGCCGCGCAGGTCGACCGCGCGCAGCAGCGAGACCATCACGACGCCGTCGGTCACGACGTTTCCGGGCAGGCCGCGGTTCAACAGCGCGACGCCGCCGCGGTCGTCGCTCCAGTCGATCCAGTTCTGGACCGGGAATTCGACGCCGGCGGGGCGCTCGAGCGAGCCGAACGGGATCTCGTCGACGCGGCGTCCGGACGCGATGGTCGTCGGGAAGAGCGCCTGGTAGCGCACGTGCTTCTCGCGGTTGGTCAGCGTCGTCTCGAAGTCGACGCGCGGGACGCCGGCGGCGACGCGGATGCGCGTCGCGAATTCGCCGCCGCCGAAGTGGTCCGCGACGCGCAGCTCGGAGAAGACGGGGCCGCGCGCGATCGACGCGGGCTTGCCGTTGAGCATGGAGCTCATGAGCGCGGTCGCCACGGAAGGGACGGGCCGACGCTCCTTCGACGCGATGTACATGCCGCCGTCGAGCGGGCGGCCGATCTCCCAGAGGTCGCCGGCGTCGGGCGAGCGCGCGACGACGTTCGCGGGCGCGGCGAGGAGCTCGCGGTCGGACGAGCGCTCGCGCAGGCTCGTCAGCGCGCCGGTCGTGCGGTCGACGACGACGCGGAAGAACTCGTTCTCGAGGACGTCGTTCGCGTTGGGTGACGAAGGGACGGGCGCCGCTTCCGGCGCGGCAGCGCGCACGTGGTACGTCGCCCAGCCGAGCGGCGGGACGGCGCGGGCGAGGAAGGAGACGCGCGCCTGCGCGAGCGCGCCGTCGGCGAGGCGCCGCACGGAATCGAGCTGCGTCGCGAGCGCGTGCCCGTCGGCGTCGACGACCTCCATCCAGGCGGCGCCCGGCGGCGCGGCGACGTCGACCGACACGACGTCGCTGCGCGGCCAGGAGCTTTCGTTCCAGACGACGACCGGCGCACCGTCGCCGCGCGTGTCGATCCGTTCGGCGACGCGCGCGAAGGCGTCGTCGCGGAGCTCCTCGCCGAGCCGGCGCACGAAGGCGTCGCTCCGGCGCGTGTCGTCGTAGACCGGATCGGTCATCACGCCCGAAGCGAGGTCGTGCGTCTGATTGAACAGCAGCGGCTCCCACGCGCGCTCGAAATCGACGTCACGCGGCGGCGTGCCGAGCGTCGCCGCCGTCGCGGCGAGAGACTCCGCGCTCACCAGGAGCGACTCGAGGGCGCGCCTCTCCTGATGGAGCTCGATGCGGCTGCTGTAGGTGCCCTGGAAGATCGGATTCAGGTCGAACGAGAACGTGGGCCGGTCGCTGCGTTTCGCGACGACCGCCGCGAACTCCTCGGGCCCCGCCTGCCGGATTTCGAACGGCGCTTCGCTGCGCTGGTTGAAGCGCTGGATCAGCGGCGTCAGGTCCTCTTCGGGCGGACAGACGTCGACGCCCGCGAGGCCGACGCGCTCGGGTCCGTGCACGTGCGAGGTCAACGCGTCGAAGCGCTGCTGGAAGAAGTTCGCGAAGCCCGCGTCGTCGCGCGGCGGGCCATGGAACAGCCCGTAGAAGCCGGGGATCCAGAACGCCGGGATCTGCGTGCCGTCGATCCCCTGCCAGAGGAACTCCGACGGCAGGTCGTCCTGCGGCACGCCGCGGCAGAACCAGAACGAGTCGAAGCCCGCGCCCGCCAGCAGCTGCGGCAGCTGCGGATGGTGTCCGAACGTGTCGACCAGCCACGCGACCTTCACGTCGACGCCGAGCGCGTCGCGGCACCAGCGCTTGCCGTACACCATCTGCCGCACGAACGCCTCGCCGCCCGGCTTGACGTCGTCAGGCATCACGTCCATCCCGCCGACGATGTGCAGCCGCCCTTCCTTCACGAACCGCCGGAACGCGTCGCCGTGTTCGGGATACCGCTCGAGGAACGGCCGGACGTACGCCACCTGGTCGAGCGTGAAGTGGTAGTCGGGATGCTTCTCGAGCATCCGCAGCGCCGCGACGATGTGCGGCAGCCCGATCCCGGGGTACTCCTCGCGCGTGAAGAAGACCGCGCCTTCCCAATGCGTGTGCGAGACGTAGTAGAGCGTCGGCTTCGCGGTCGGCTTCGCGATCGGCTTCGTCGGCGCCGGAGGTTGCTGCCCGCTCGCCGCCGCCTCCAGCGCGAGCGCGCACGCGAGCACCGCCACGATCCCTCGTCGCGCCATGCCACGGGCTCCGCCGCCTCGTCGCGTCGCACGGGCGACGCTACCGAATTCGGGATTCGAGCCGTCGAGGAAGGCGTCGGCCCGCGTCGGACGGCCCCGGATTTCGCCCCGTCGCGCCCGCGAGTAATGTCTGCGCCCCCCGCAGGCGCATCACCCCTCTCGCGCCTGGACCGGCGGGCCGTCCCGCAGGAAGGAATCGATCCGATGAACCGCCTCGCTCGTGCGTCGTCGCGCGTCCCGAACTTCGTCGCGGCGGCCGCGCCCCTGGCGCTCGGCCTCGCGCTCGGGCTCTTTCCCGCCCGCAGCGCGCGCGCGGACGAGGGCATGTGGACCTTCGACAACCCGCCGATCCAGAAGCTGAAGGAGGTCTACGCCTTCACGCCCGACTCGGCGTGGTTCGACCACGTGCGCCTGTCGTCGGTGCGCTTCATGTCGGGCGGCTCGGGGTCGTTCGTGTCGGCGAACGGCCTGGTGATGACGAACCACCACGTCGGGCTCGAGTCGATCCAGAAGCTCTCCACGCCCGAGAAGGACCTGGTGAAGAACGGCTTCTACGCCGGCGCGCCGGGCAGCGAGCCCAAGTGCCCCGACCTCGAGCTCAACATGCTCGTCTCGATCGACGACGTGACGGCGCGCGTCACGAGCGCGATCAAGCCCGACATGACCGGCGCTGCTGCCAATGCCGCGCGTAAGGCCGAGATCGCCAAGATCGCGAAGGAGGAGACCGAGAAGACCGGCCTGCGCTGCGACGTCGTCACGCTCTACCGCGGCGGCGAGTACCACCTCTACCGGTACAAGAAGTTCACCGACATCCGCCTCGTGCTCTGCCCCGAGCAGGAGACGGCCTTCTACGGCGGCGATCCCGACAACTTCACCTTCCCGCGCTACGACCTCGACGTCACCTTCTTCCGGGTCTACGAGGACGGCAAGCCCTACCAGCCCAAGCAGTTCCTCTCCTGGAGCCCGGAGGGCTGCAAGGAGGGCGACCTGGTCTTCGTCTCGGGCCACCCCGGCTCGACCGGCCGCATGAACACCCTCGCGCAGATGGACTTCCTGCGCACGACGCAGTACCCGCGCAGCCTGAAGCTCCTCACCGCGCTGATCGTCGCGCTCGAGAAGTACTCGGCGCGCGGCGCCGAGGAGAAGCGGCGCGCCAACGACACGATCTTCGGGATGAGCAACTCCCACAAGGCGACCACCGGCTACCTCGGCGGCCTGGAGGACCCGCGCATCCTGGCGCGCAAGGCCGAAGAGGAGAAGCGCCTGAAGGCGGGCCTCGCCGCCGACGCGGCCGCGCTCGCCGAGTACCAGGGCGCCCTCGACGCGATCGCGGGCGCGTACAAGAAGCTCGCCGAGTACACCCACCGCCTGTACTGGTCGAGCCTGAGGGGCGACGCGGCGGGCAAGGCGCTGCAGCTGGTGCGCCTCGCGACGGAGCTGCCCAAGCCCAACGGCGAGCGCCTCCCCGAGTACTCCGACGCCGGGCTCGAGTCGCTGAAGCTCGGCCTCTTCAGCACCGCGCCGATCCACCTCGACATGGACGAGGTCGTGCTCGCGACCACCTTGGAGCTCGCGCAGAAGGAGCTCGGCGCGGAGGACCCGTTCATCAAGGCGGCGCTCGGCGGCAAGGCGCCGGCCGAGGCGGCGAAGGCGGCGTTCGCGGGCACGAAGCTCGCCGATCCGGAGGAGCGCAAGAAGCTGTTCGAGGGCGGCAAGGCGGCGATCGACGCGTCGACCGACACCCTGATCGTGCTGGCGCGCACCGTCGACCCGATCCTGCGCGAGCTGCGCAAGCGCTTCGAGGAGGACGTGGAGAGCGTCGAGTCGCAGAACGGCGAGAAGATCGCGCGCGCTCGCTTCAAGGCGTACGGCAAGTCGCAGCCGCCCGACGCGACCTTCACGCTGCGCCTCAGCTACGGCGTGGTGAAGGGCTTCGAGCAGCTGACCGCGCGGGTGCCGTGGAAGACGACCTTCAACGGCCTCTACGAGCACAGCGCGTCGTTCGACAACAAGTACCCCTACGAGCTCCCGAAGCGCTGGCTCGACAAGCGGGCCGCGCTCACCCCCCAACAACTCGACACGCCGTTCAACTTCGTCTGCACCACCGACATCATCGGCGGCAATTCGGGCAGCCCGGTCATCGGCCGCGACGGCCGCCTGGTCGGGATCATCTTCGACGGCAACATCCAGAGCCTGTCGAACCGATTCGTCTACGACGAGGTGCAGGCACGCGCGGTCTCGGTCCACTCGGCCGGCATCCTGATGGCGCTGCGCAACGTCTACGAGGCCGGCCCGATGGTCGACGAGCTGCTGGGCAAGTGACGCGCTTCCGACCGACGAGGAGCGGCGCGCGCCGCCCGCCATGCTCGACCTGATCCGCCAGCTCTGGCACGACTACCTCAGCGCGGAGGGGATCCAGAACCTCGTCCGCACCTACGGGACGACCGGCATCGCGACGATCGTCTTCGTGGAGACCGGGCTGCTGGTCGGCTTCTTCCTGCCGGGCGACTCGCTGCTGGTCACGGCCGGCATCGTCGCCGCCTCGACCGTGAACAGCGAGCACCCCATCGCGCTCTGGCCGATGGTCGCGATCACCTGCCTCGCGGCGGTGGTGGGCGACGCGCTCGGCTTCCTGATCGGGTCGAAGCTCGGGCCCGCGCTGTTCCGCAAGGACGACTCGCTGCTCTTCAAGAAGAAGCACATCGCGCGCGCCCACGCTTTCTACGAGAAGTACGGCGGCAAGACGATCGTGATCTCCCGCTTCGTGCCGATCGTGCGGACCTTCGCGCCGACCGTCGCGGGCGCGGCCGGGATGAACTACTTCCGCTTCGCGCTCTTCAACGTCGTCGGCGGCGTCGGCTGGGTCGCGTCGATGCTGCTGATCGGCTTCTACGGCGCGAGCAAGATCAACGAACGCTACGGCGCCGGCACGGTGGAGAAGTACCTCCACCCGATCATCTTCACCGTGATCTTCCTCTCGATCGTGCCGGCCATCGTCGAGATCGTGCGCGAGCGGCGGAAGCTGCGTCTCGCACGCGAGCGGGAGCGCGAGGGGGCGGCCGCGAAGTAGCGCGGCGGAGCAGCGGCGCGGCGCGGGCGACCGCGTCCACGGAGCTCGACTTGGCGCAGTCGACCGGCAGCGGCGAGCGGGCGCGGCGGCTCGGCCTCTTCACCGTCCTCTGCATCGGCGTCAACAACATCATCGGGTCGGGCATCTACCAGAAGCCGGCCCTGCTCGCGCACCAGCTCGGCGGCGCCTCCTGGCTCGCCTTCGCGGTCGACGCGCTGCTGCTCACGACGGTCGCGCTCTGCTACTCGACGATGTCGGCGCGCCACTCCGAGACGGGCGGGCCCTACCTCTATGCGAAGCGGGCGCTCGGCCGCTGGGCCGCCTTCATCGTGGCGTGGACCGCCTGGATCTCGATGTGGGCGGCGGCGGCGGCGGTGACGACGACGCTGCCGGGGCAGATCGGCCTCTTCCTGCCCGGCGCGACCGCGCCGGTGCTGGCGATCGCGATCGGGCTTGCGACGCTGTCGTTCTTCTGTGTGATCAATTGCGTTGGCGTGAAGCCGGCGGCCGGGACGGCGACCTTCCTCACGGTCGCCAAGGTCCTCCCGCTCGTGCTGCTGGCGGTGGCGGGCGGGTGGCACCTCCTGCACGCGCCGGTGGCGGAGGGGGCGGCGCGCGGCGCGCTCCTCCCCGACCTCGCCCATCCCGCGTTCGGCCGCGCCTTCGGCAGCGCGCTCTTCGCGGCCTTCTATCCCCTGCAGGGCTTCGAGGTGGTGCCGGTGCCGGCCGGCGAGCTCGCGAATCCCCGTCGCGACGTCCCGCTCGCGGTGACCGGCGCGCTGCTGCTCACGGCAGCGCTCTACTGCGGGCTGCAGCTCGTGGCGTTCGGGACGGCGCCGCTGCTCGGGCTGCGGATCGAAGCGGGCGCCGGCGGCGTCGAGGCGATCGTCGGCCCGCTGACCGGGCCGTCGCGCGAGGCGCTGCTCGCCGCGGCGGGGCTCGCGAACGCCTCCCCGCTCGAGCAGCTCGACGCCGTCGCGACCGCGACCGCGCGGCCGCTCTCCGCCGCCGCCGCCGCCGTGCTCGGGCGGCCCGGCGAGATGCTCCTCGTCGTCGGCGCGTGCGTCAGCTTCCTCGGCTTCGCAGCCGTGACGATCCTGTGCGCGCCGCGCTTCCTGGTCGCGCTCGCCGACGACGGGATGCTGCCGAAGGCCTTCGGCAAGCGCCATCCGCGGTTCGGGACGCCGGTCGTCGCGGTCGTGGTCACCTGCGCGTCGGCGGCCGTCGGCGGCCTCGTCGCCGGCGCCGGCGGCCGCGCCGCCGAGCAGTTCGACCGCCTCACCGCGCTCTCCAACGTCGCGGTGCTCGTGCAATACGCGACGACCTGCCTCGCCGTGCTCTTCCTGCCGGGAAGCGAAGTCGCGAGCACCCTGTGCCGCCTGCTGGCGCGGCGGCTCCTGCCGATCGTCGGGCTGGGTGTCTGCCTCTTTCTCGGATACCTGATCGCGCTCGAGCCGAATCCGTGGGTGCAGGTCGCTGGCTTCGCCGGCTGGACAGCGGCGGGCGTGCTTCTCGCGGCGTGGACGCGCCGCTAGCTCGGGATCGAAGTCCTCGTATCGAACCGCGGACGAGAAACTTCGTCGCGTCGGTTCCCGGGGCTGCCCAGTGAAGCGAGAGCGGAAGAGCCGCCGCCCGCCGCCCCTGGTTTCCGGCTTTCAGCTCGACTCCACGAAGTCGATGTAGGTTGCGCAGGGTGATTCCCCGCACTGCCAGCGGGAACAGGACACGCTGCACACACCATGATGAAACAACCGGGAAACAAGCGGGGGATCGGCGGCTTTACGCTGATCGAGGTGCTCGTGGCGACGGTGATCCTCGTGACGGCCGTGCTCGGCCTCGCGCAGGTCTCCGTCGCCACCAACCAGCTCCACAGCACGGGGCTGGAGAAGGCCGCCGCGATCCACGCCGTCGAGCGCGAGCTCGCCGCCGTCGCCGCGACCAACTTCACGACGATCACCGCGACCCACGACACGCGTGGCTTCTCCGTGACGCTGCCGGGCATGGTGAACGCGGCGCTCCGCTCGATCAAGGGCGACGCCGACGGGCTCCCGGGCACGATCCGGATCACGGCGCCGACGGGCGACCCCGCCCACCTGCTCGAGATCCGCGTCGTCATCGACTGGCAGGGCCGCCACGGCCCGCAGCACTACGAGCGCACCATTCGCCTCTCCAGCCTGGGAGCCGCGTCATGAAGGCTCGCCAGGCTCGCCAGGGCGGTTTCACGTTCGTCGAGGTCTGCATCTCGGCGGTCTTCCTCTCGGGGATCCTCGCGCTCGGCGTCAGCGTCTCGCGCAACGCGCTCAAGTCGGCCGACCGCAC
>Ga0105347_1000541_pt1 | contig 17727 bp, 13 predicted proteins | sample EasRivMeERMLT890_FD_89677 | JGI IMG/M metagenome (GOLD analysis project Ga0105347, IMG submission 89677) | Soil microbial communities from meander-bound floodplain in the East River, Colorado, USA - East River MetaG ERMLT890 | ecosystem: Environmental > Terrestrial > Soil > Floodplain | place... | reverse complement strand
TCGATCCCCAACCGCGCAGCCGGCCGCGCGAACTGGAGCACATCGAGCGGCCGCGATGCGGCGCCGCCCTCCTGACGCAGCTCCTCGCGCATGCGACGGAACGTTGCCAGGATGCGCGCGTCCCGCGCGATCTTCCTCGGCGCCCGCATGCCCGCGACGGCGAGCTCCGCCGCCATCTTGAGGCGCAGCGGCGTCTGCGCGTAGAGCGTGCCGTCGACGTCGAAGAGCACCGCGCGTACCCCGGCAAATCCGCCGGAGAGCTCGTGCTCAAAGACGTGAGGTGCGCGTTCCGAAATGCCGAGGGTCAGGCTCATGTCAACAGCCGCAGGAACGCGCGCACATGTTCTGCGTCCCTGAAGAAAATCTCGTGCGCCCACGCCGACACGAGCACCGCGCACACCCCCCCTGCGGCGATCGCGCGCATGCGCTCGCGTGCCGGAACGCGCCAGCCCTGATGCGCCACAGCCGCCGCCGCATACGTCGCGAGAAACGGCACCAGCGGCAGGTGGTAGCGCGAGTGGCCAAAGACGATCGAGTGAATAGCCGTGATGAAGAGGATGAGTGCGATCAGCAGGACGTGCGTCCGCCGGTCCGATGGTGTCACGCAGAAGATGCCGACGGCGCTGCCGAGAATCACGACGGGGTAGGTGAGGAGCACCGCCAGGCTCGCCATCAACATGAACCACGCCGGCGGGTCATAGAGGCCCTGCTGAAAGCCAGCTACCATCTCGCGCTCGAGACCCCAGAAATCGGCGAACTTCAAGACCGACCGACGGATGGTGATCGCAGGGTTCGCCAGCATGAACCCGATGGCTTCGCTCTGTGCCCACTTCTCCTTCTGGCCATCGGTCCATGTCGCCGCCTCCGGATGCGTGTTCCCGAGATCATGCGACCAGTTCTTCTCTCCGGTGAGCGACACCGCATCCCACATCCGATCCTCGGGGGTGTGCTCGTAGTTGCCCATCATGAGGTTCATGCCCCCCATGTTGTCGACGATCGTGAGGGTATGCTGGAGGGTCGTGTTGCGAACGGCCCACGGACCAACGATCGCCGCGTAACCCGCCAGGCAGCAGATGGCCAACGTGATGCGGCGGCGAACGGTTCCCCCGACCGACATCGCGACAAGCGGGACAAGGACGATCGGGAACGGCCACAACACGCTTCGAGTCAACGCAGCAAGGCCGAGGGTTGCGCCTGTCGAAAGGGCGACCGCCAATCCTGGGCGCCGCACCAGCCTGTCGTACTGGAGGGCGAAGACGACGAGGAGCAGCGTGAACAGCACCTCCGTCAGCAGCAGCAGCCCTGAGAACAGAAACGATGGGTAGAAACACGTGATCGCCGCGGCGATCAAAGCGGTGCGTCGATCGAACATCCGGAAAGCGAGGACATACACCGCCAACGTCGTCAGTAAGGCCAGCAGAATCTGAACGGCGCGGATGGCCTGCAGGCTTTCATGCCCCGTGAGGCTCCAGACGGCCGCAATGAACATCGGATAAACCGGCGGGCGCATTGAGGTCGGCCGCCCAGGCTCAAAGACGAATCCATGTCCGTGAAACAGATTTGCCGCCAGTTGCACGTACTGGCGCTCATCACCGATTTGGACCTGCGTCGAGTAGCTCGCGACCAGCAACACAAGGCGTACAAGGAGGCCGGCGGCCAGAACGACCGCCAAAGCACGATGCTCGCGCACCAGGACCGACAGCGGACGGGTCCTGGACGCGGCGGGAGTGCTCGCCCCCATTCGGTCGACGTGCGCTATGTGCATAGATAATCGAGAGATCGACGCGAGGCAGGCCCGCGACAACCCTGCAAATCAGCAAACATCCAGCCATGGCCGTGGGCGCCATCGGGATCTCTCGAAGTGTCAATTCGCGAGGCAGTTGGATGCGTATGGACCCACAGTTCGGGGTCTGGCGGTTGAAAAGTCTCGCGGGAAGGTGACTTTCTTCGGCTCGAACCCAGGTAAAGTAAGTCCGGTGCGATTCACCAGGCAGACCCTGAGCGCCCCCGAGAGTTCCGAGGGCCCCGCTTAACCCTTAGCCGCAAGAGAGTTAACTGCCATTCTGCGCATTACTGGAAGCGGACCGATCCTTGCTCAAAGCACCCCCAATCAAGCATTAGAACGAAACTGGAGTACCCGGATTGGCTTCTGTGTTGGTAAGTGATGTCAGGGAGATGCTGAAGGAGCAGGTCGAATACCGCGGACTGCTCTTCCAGATGGTCAAGCGCGATCTGCTCGTGCGCTACAAGCAGAGCGTCATGGGTTTCGCCTGGGCGATCTTCATGCCGCTCATCAACACGGCGGTGTTCACCATCATCTTCACCCGGGTAGCCCCGATTGATACCCCGGTTCCCTATCCGCTGTACGCGTATTGCGGTCTCTGGGCATGGAACCTGTTCGCCGCCTCGCTCCGTTTTTCCGTCGGGTCGCTCACGGGCAATCCGAACCTCGTCACCAAAGTCTATTTCCCGCGGGAAATTTTCCCGTTTTCCGCCGTCGCCGTGTCTCTGGTCGATTTTGCCGTCGCGTCAACAGTGCTCATTGGCTTGATGGTCTATTTTCAAGTCGCACCAACGCGGACGATCGTGCTGCTTCCCGCGGTCCTCCTGGTTCACGTGGTGTTTACCGCTGGCGTTGGGCTGTTGCTGTCGCTCGGGAACCTGTTTTACCGGGACGTGAAGTACATCTTCGACCTGGTGCTCACGATCTGGATGTTCATGACGTCAGTCCTCTACCCGCTCGATGCCATCGGCGGCCGTGTCGCTCTCCTCGTGCGGCTCAATCCGATGACGCCAATCATCGACGGATACAGGGTGGCATTGTTCGGTTTGCCGATGCGCGATCCGGTTGGATTCGGGGTCGCTGCCTTCCTGGCCTTTGCAATTCTCGCCGGCTCGTGGCTGCTGTTCCATCGCTCCGAGTTCCAATTCGCGGAGAACATCTGACGTGTCGACACCGGTCGTTCTCTTCGATGGTGTGTGGAAGAAATTCAGGGGCGGCGAACGCCACGACAGCCTCCGCGATCTGATTCCCGCAACGCTCAAAGCTCTTGTGAAACGCCCAGTGCGGGGAGAGCTTCAGCGTGAGGAGTTCTGGGCGCTCGAGGATGTCTCGTTCGAGGTCAAGCCCGGCGAGGCGCTGGGGATCATCGGTCCAAATGGCGCCGGCAAGTCGACGATTCTCAAGGTTCTGACCCGGATCCTCCGGCCCAATCGTGGCCGTAGCGTGATATCGGGACGCGTGGGCGCACTCATCGAGGTCGCGGCGGGGTTCCATCCTGATCTCACCGGGCGCGAGAACGTGCATCTTCAGGGCGCCGTGATGGGAATGAAGCGGGCCGAGGTGCTGGCCAGATTCGACGAGATCGTCGAGTTCGCCGGGGTCGGCACGTTCATCGACACGCCGATCAAGCGGTATTCGTCGGGCATGAACGCGCGGCTGGGATTCTCGATCGCCGCGCATCTGAATCCCGACGTCCTTATCATCGACGAGGTACTGAGCGTCGGCGACATGGCGTTTCAGGAACGCTGCGTCAACCGCATGCGCGCATTCAAGCGTGACGGCGTCACGATTGTATTCGTCTCGCACAACCTGCAGGCGGTCAGCGATCTGTGTGACAAGGCGCTGTATCTCAAGAGACAGTCCCGGGCGCTTGGGCCGACGGCTGAAGTCATCGACAAGTACGTCCGGGAAGCCTTTGTGCCGACAGGCGAGCTGAAGGATGACGGTGCATTCCGTATCCGGTCGACGGAATTAGTAGATACAGATGGAGTCCCGGTCTCGGGGCCGGTCGTGCCCGGTCAGCATCTTTGTTTCCGAGCAGAGCTGGAAGCGGACGCCGCGGTCAGCGATGTCGGCATTGCCTTTCGCGTGCACCGATCCACGGACCAACTTCTTGTCTACGATGGCCAGTTTTCGGAGCAGGAAATCGGACTGAAGATCGCACCAGGGCAGCGCTACCGCCTGTCCTTCGCGTTCGACGTGAACCTCACGCGAGGTCAGTATTACTTCGACCTGTTGATTGGACACGCTCCCACGCAGAAGCAGTTGGCGCGGCTGACGCCCGCCGGGCACATGACGGTCGTTGAAAGGCAAACGTGGGGAGGAGTCGCCAATCTGATGGTTCGAACAACAGTCTGTCCTCTCGAAAACGGCGTCGATGCTGCTGGAACGCTCACTGCGCTAACCCTATGAAGGTTCTGATTTTCAGCGAGACGACGACGTGGGGCGGGCTCGAGAGTCACGCCGTGGCGTTGGCCGAAACGCTCGTCGCCGAAGGCCACAGGGCCGTCATTGTCTGTCTTGGTCCTCAGGCGTATCAGCTCTATGGGCTGATGACGCCCGCAGGCATCACTCTCGTACAAGTCGATCAACCGGCACGGCGAACTCCGTGGACCTGGTGGCGTGCGCTTCGGAATATCGATGCTGATGCAGTGGTCCTCGAGAAGGGCACCCTGCATACCTGTGATGTGGCATTGGATTGCGTCCTGAGGCTCAAATATCGAAGGTTCATCACGGTCCAGCAGCTCGAGCCGCCCAATCTGCCTCCGAAAACCAGCAAGCGATATCTCCGTGGGCTTATTCCTGGCGTGGGGCTATGGTGGTACCGATGGGTGTGGTCCGGGTATCTCCGGTCCCTCGCGCCAGAATTGACAGTCTGCGTTAGCGAGGCAGTGCGCCGCCGACTCATAACCGACTACGGCTTCTCCTCAGCTGGCACCCTCACCATCCCGAACGGTGTGGATCCGTCGAAGTTTCAACCGAACCCGGACGCCCGACGGTTGATGCGCACGGCCTGGGGTCTGCCGGAACGCGCCGTGGTGTTTGGTTCCGTTGGACGGCTTTCACCGCAGAAGGCGCTTGACGTTGCGATTGAAGCCTTCGGTGGCGTCGTGCGCGCTTGTCCGGACGACCCGGTTTACCTAGTCCTGGTAGGAGATGGACCTGAGCGCGCCGCGCTTCTCGATAGGGCCCAGCGGCTCGGCATTCACGACCGTGTCATTCTTCCGGGGTTCAGCCCGACGCCCAGCGCCGCCTATCAGGGCCTGGACTATTTCCTTATTCCCAGTCGCTTCGAAGGTCTTCCTTTCTCGCTCGTCGAAGCCATGGCGTCGGGATGCCAGGTGATTGGTACGACGGTGGGCGGCATACCCGAGGTGATTACGAATGCCAGCCTTGGAACGCTAGTGGCTCCGGAGGACCCCTCCGCGCTGGCGCAGGCGATGATTCGAGTGATGCACCGCGATCCGGCCGAAGCGAAAGCGGAGATCGAGGCGTCGCGCAAACGCGTGGCAGAGAGTTATGACATCCGTGTCCAGTGCTCGCGGCTTGTCGCTTTGTTGCAGCAGTCATCGCGATTATCCGGCGAGCAGGCGACAACCGTTGGAGCTCCTCAGGTCGTCGGGGCTCGGAGGACTCTGTGAAGCGGATGCTCAAACAACTGGCGTGGAGCTTCGGGTACAGGCCGTCATACGGCAACTACGGTGTCGAGCGGCAAGAACATCTTGGCGGTTACTGGCGAGGCGGCGATCCGCACTCCTGGTGCCCCGACCTCTGGCAAGGGGTTGTGAAGGAATACGGCATCAAGTCGGTCATCGACGTCGGCTGCGGCGAGGGTTACTCGACAAGGTACTTTCAGGAGATGGGCCTGGACGTGCTCGGCGTCGAAGGCGGTAAGGAAGCCATTCGGAACAGCGCTGTCCCACAATTGATCGCCCACCACGACTACACGAAAGGTCCGTACATTCCATCGTCGCGGTGCGATCTGATTTGGTGCTGTGAATTTGTGGAACACGTGGAAGAACGGTTCGTCGAGAACTTTCTTGCAACCTTCTCGGCGGGAACGTACTGCCTGATGACGCACGCGTTGCCGGGACAAGACGGCTACCACCACGTCAATTGCCAGCCGCCTGAATACTGGATCGGGCGGATGAAAACGATCGGCTTCGAGCACGACCCGGCGGCTACGAAACACCTGAGGGGTCTGACAGAAGCCAAGCACGTGAACAGGAGCCTTCTCTTCTTCAAGAAGGACATTACAACCCGGTAGTTGGTGAGACCTTGAAACCTTCAGAACCCAAAGCGCCCCTCCGTGTGGCCATCATCGGTTGCGGCGCGGTCACGAGCAGTAGTCATCTCCCTGTCCTCGCGGGACACGAGCGCGTGCGCGTGACGGCTCTGGTCGATCCGGACCGTGAACGCGCCACTCGTCTGGCGGCGCTGTACGGCATGCCAGCCGTGTTTACCTCTCTCGAGGACGTCGATCAAACTGTGGCTGACGCGGCCCTTGTGGCTACCCCGGCGTTCCTGCACACGGAACACTCGATTGCGCTGATGCGCCGCGGCCTTCACGTGCTCGTCGAAAAGCCGATGGCGTTGACGCTGAAAGATGCCGAGCAGATGGTCGCGGTCAGCCGTCAGACCGACCGCGTGCTCACTGTTGGTCTCTTCAGGCGCCTGATACCCGCGATCCGTCTTTTTCGCGCGGCTCTCGATGCCGGCGAGATTGGCGAGCTCGTCCACGTGGATGCCGAGGTTGGCTCCGCTTACACGTGGCCGTTGACGACGATGGCCGGCATGCGGAAGGAGCAGAACGGAGGCGGTTGCCTGGCCGACATGGGCCCGCACCTCCTTGACCTGCTCGTGTACTTGGCCAACGGTACGCCGGAATTGATCGAGTACGCGGACAACGGCTCCTCCGGGATCGAGACCGAGGCCCTCGTGAAATTCGTCCTGAGAACGCCGCGCGGCCTCGTGCCCGCGCGAGCGGAGCTCAGTCGCACGCGAACCCTGCGCAACACGATTCGCGTCCAGGGCCAATCTGGCACTATCGAGTGGTCCTTTGGTGACCGCTACAAGCTGCAAGTCCAAAGGGACCGAGTGCTGGTGGACACGTTGTCCGCCACGCCGCGCCCCTATCTTCTCGAAGCACGTTGGCGGGATGAGGTCGAACAGATCGGATACGAAGGTTTCCGTACGCAGTTCGACGATTGGATCAACGCGATCGAATCAGGCGTCGAGCCGCAGCTGTCGGCAGTCTCCGTTCTGCCCACTGTGAAGTTGATGGAGGAATGTTACGAGCGCCGCGTTCCGACCGAAGAACCCTGGTTCACCGAATCGCTGGTGTCCCCGGCGTCGGCAAAGCGACCCGTCTCATCGACTGCCGCTCCGCGGGTCCTCATTGCGGGAGCAAGTGGATTCATCGGCTGCAGGCTGAGCGAGCGCCTTCATTTCGGATCCGACTGGCAGGTGCGCGCCCTCATCCGCACACCTGGCAGGGCTGTGCGTCTTGGACGTATGCCGATCGAATTTGCGGTCGGCGACCTTACCTCGGAAACGGATCTGGCAAAAGCGCTGGAAGGATGCGATGCCGTCGTCCATTCAGGCGTTGGCACTTCGTGGAAGCGTTCCGAGCGTATCGAGACCAACGTCAAGGGCACAAAGAATCTCGTGGACGCGGCGATGAAGGCCGGCGTCAAGCGGTTCGTCCATCTGAGCACGATTGCTCTCTACGGCGACGACGTCACGGGGACCATCACCGAAGACACACCCGCGAGACCGAAGAAGGGTTGGGACTACGCGGAAAGCAAGTACGCCGCTGAACAGATCGTCCTCGAGGCGGCGGCGCGTGGCCTGCCGGCGGTCGTCCTTCGCGTCGCTGTCGTGTACGGACCGCACAACATGACCGTCACGGTGCGACCACTGCAGAGCCTGGTCGAAAACCGCCTCGTGCTCGTCGAGTGTGCCGATGTGGCGTCGAACACGATCTATGTCGACAATCTCTGCGCAGGAATCCAGCTGGCGCTTGAAGCCCCGTCGACCGTCAACGGGCAGACGTTCATGCTCAGCGACGACGACGGGTATACCTGGGGCGACTATTTTGGCTATTTCGCGGAGTCGCTCGGCCTGCCGCTGCGGCACGAATCGAAGGCGCAGCATCCGAGACCGGTGGCGCCATCGACGATGACACGCTGGTTGCGCAGCACCCGCGACGTCGTCCTCTCGCCCGAGACGAAAGGACTGGCCAAGCGCATTTACAACGCCGAGCCCTGGGGCAATCCGGCGCGATGGTTCATCGACACTTTTCCAGGCGCCACGCAAGCCCTGAAGAACCGAATCCGTCCCGAGGAAGGACTCGTGTACCGGCCGGTGCCGTCGACTTCCAGCAATGCGGCTCCGTTCGTCGTCAATCCGATTCATGCGTCGGTGAGCGCGGCGAAGGCGCGTAGCGTTTTCGGGTACGAGCCGGTCGTGAGCAGACAGCGAGCGATGGAGCTGACGCTCGCTTGGGCGCGTTACGCGCGTCTCGTGCCGGACCAGGTCGACGCGCCACGTCCCGCTGTGATTGCATGAGTGGCGTCGGGGAAAGAGCGCCTTCATGACCGTGCTCTACCTGACGAACAACCCCCAGTTGGCGGGAACGGCGCGAATCCTCCAAAGCTGGCTGCGGCTTGGCCCGCGGTTCGGCATCAGCGCGTGCGTCCTCGCGCCCCGCCGGGGTCAACTGCAGCAGTGGCTCGAGGACGGTGGCATCCCGTACAGACTGAGCTCGATGCCCTGGCCGGATCGGCGGCGGCCATGGGCATCATTGTTCGAAGGACTGCGTGTGGCCTGGTGGGCACGGCGCCGCGGTGTCACGCTGATTCACTGCAACGAGCATGATGTTCTGCCGTTCGCGCAGTTGCTGCGAAAGCTGCTCAGGGTTCCACTCATCTGCCACGTACGTTTCAGCCTCAACCGAGGATTCTGCGAATGGGCCCTTGGCGGCGCCCGTCAGCCTGATGCCCTGCTCTGGACCTCGAAGCAGCAGAGGGACGACTGTGCCGACGCGATCCGCGGGCTCGTGCCGGTTGAGCGGCAACACTTAATCCCACTCGGGCCCGATCCGGAAGTATTCGGCAAGTCAGACGTCGATCGCGGCGAGATTCTCAAGCGGTTCGGGTTGAAGCCGGGTGACATTGTCATCGGGACAGCGACGGCGATGCGGCCGATTAAACGCCTCGAGGATTTCGTGCGCCTGATCGTGGAGATCGCACCCCAGGATCCGCGAGTGGTCGGGCTGATCGCCGCGGGCGCTATTCAAGGCGACGAGGCGTATTTGGCGGAGATCCAACGGCTGATTGCGGCCGCGGATCTTGGCGATCGCCTGCGATGGCTCGGTCACCTCGAACCTGTCGAGCCGTTTCTCCGAGCGTTGGACATCTTTGTGAGCACCAGTGAGTACGAGACGTTTGGCAACAGCGTGTGCGAGGCGATGGCGTGCGCGAGGCCCGTTGCGGCGTACGTGGGTGGCTCGGTCCACGAAATCGTGGGCGACGCGGGGCGGATCGTGCCAAACGGCGATTTCGAGTCGCTCAAGAAGACGGTGCTTGCCCTTGTCGGCGATCCTGACGAGCGAGCTCGTCTTGGCCAGAGCGGCAGCGCGCGCGTGGCCGAGCATTTCAACCCGTCCGTGAGCTTCGATCGGCTTCGGTCTATTTATGCGGACGCCCTCCGACGCCATCACGGAACGCCGGATCTCCCGGTGCTGAACGCGGAACTGTAACGCAGTTGGCGAGTGTTATCGGCGCGGAAGTCGCTTCCAACGGTCAGCTTGAACATCAGAGCAGCGCGGACGCTGTCCGACGGTGGTGCATCGTCGGTGCATGCCTGTCCGCATTCTTCGGCTGCTACATCGGGCTGGTCCCCTTCGACTTCGCATTCCCTCGAGACCTTTCGATACTAGAGACGTTCCGCCGCAGCGCCGAGCACGGTATCGGTTCGCGCGCGAACTTTCTTGCGAACATCCTGCTGTTCGCGCCGGTGGGATTCTTCGGTGCGGGAGCCCTGACAGGTCGCGCGAACCGGACATGGATCACGGCGTTCGCCATCGGGTGCCTGCTGTTCGCGTCGGGCGCGCTCAGCTTGGCGGTTGAGATACTCCAGGTGCTGGTGCCGTCGCGCACCCCGTCTCTCGCTGACGTCAGCGCTCAGCTGGCCGGCGCAATCGCGGGTGTCGGCTGCTGGCTCGCCGCGCGCCGCGACGTGCACGCGTGGGCTGCTCGACGTACATCAACGGGTGTCGGACCTTTGGAAACCTCGCTTTGGGTGTACGCGGCCGTTCGCGTCCTCGGACTTCTTCTCCCGTTGAATGTGACGGTGAGTCTTTCGACGCTGATCGACAAGTATCACCGCGGGATGATCGTCATCGACCCGCTGCAATCCTTTCACAGGGGTGACTTCCTGCAGGGTGCGGCAGCGGAGCTGGTGCTCACAGCGCCGATTGGGTTCTTGGCGTATCTCCTCGCCACCAGACACGGTGCGCGCAGACCCATTCTTATGGGAGTCCTCCTCGGCACCGCGTTCGCTGTCTCGACGGAACTGGCTCAGGTGATCGTCATCTCGCGAACCGCGGACATCATGGATGTCGTGACGGGCACAATCGGAGCCGTGGCCGGTGTCGCCGCGGGCGCGGTCTTCAGGGGTGTGCCCACGGTACGAGAGCCACTGGTCCCGCATCGTTTCTGGGCGGTTGCGGGAATGCTCCTCTCGCTTGCGGCGTATGCCGCCTACAATCTGAGTCCCTTCGACTTTTCGAGGCCGGCCGACGTGGCCGCTCGTGTGTCGATGCTTTTTCAGTTACCGTTCTATTCGTACTACGTCGGTCCCGAACTCGATTCTGTGAGTGGGGCCATGCTCAAGGTGCTGTTGGGCGTTCCAGTGGGGGTGTTCTGCGGGCTGGCAGCGGCACGGCTTCTCAACGTGTACCCGCGGGTTGTGACGCTCGTGGCCCTTGCCGGGGGCGCGACCTGTTTCCTCGCCGTGGAGGCAGGACAGGTGCTGTTGCCGTCACGTTATCCCGACACCACCGACGTCGTCCTCGCGGCGTGTGGTTTGTGGGTGGGCATCTCGGCCGTTCGATTTGGTACGAACAGCAAGGGCTTACCGGCAAGCGCGACTAGCGAGCGAACAGTTCTTCAGCCTGACGGCTCAGCACGTCCCAGCTGAATCGTTCTTCCACCCAGCGTCGCCCCGCCGTGCCCATCCGCGCGCGGCGTTCGGGGTCATTCAGCAGCGCTACCACGACTCGCGCGAGGTTGTCGGGTGTCTCGCATTCAACGACCTCACCTGTCACGGACGGTTGAAGTGTTTCCGGCGCTCCGCCTGACTTCCCGGCAATGACCGGCCGGCCGCACGCCTGCGCCTCGAGAAACACGATTCCGAATCCCTCGAGGTCCCAGCCGACCTGACGATTCGGGAGAGCGAAGAGATCGCATTGCTGGTAGCAGTCGATCAGCTCGTCGTCTCTGGGAACACCGCGGAACTGCACGATGTCACCAACGTGATGCTCTTTGACAAGTCGTTCGAGATACTCGCGTTCCCGCCCTTCACCCGCAATCGAGTACAGGACGTCGGGGCACTGACGGCGGATTTCCGGAAGCGCCCTGATCAGCATGTCCTGTCCCTTTCGCTTCTGCAGCGTTCCCACCGTCAAGACGACCCGTCGACCGGCCCATCCAAGACGTTCGCGGACGGCGCTGCTTGGCGGCGCCGGTGTGAAGCACGCCGTATCGACGCCCGGATGCATCACGACGATTTTTTCGGGGGGAACTCCCCAGTCGACAGTCAGCAACTGTTGCGTGTGCTGGCTGTTTGCGATGATCCGCCTGGCTTGACGGAGCACTTTGCTGCCGAGCCATCGCAGTTCGCCGGTTGTTCTTCCCAGCGTGAGTTCCTCACCGTGCGCGTAACACTCGAAGGGGACGCCAGTCAGCTTGCCGGCAATCAACGCGAGAAGGCCTTCGGGCAGAAACTTGCCGGCGTGAATGACGTCGGGCTTGGTGCGTCGAACAAGCGGAAGAAGTCTGGCGAGCGCGGCGGCGTACTGCGGTCCTCCGCGCAGGTCAAATACGCCCCAGTTCGTAAACGCCAGGGGGAGTCTCTGGATACGAAGCGCGTGCGTACGATCGAAAGATTCCGCGCCGGCAGTGTTTCCCGCGGCCACTTGAACATCGATCTTGCCGAGCCGACGGTAAAGCTCCCACATCCAGCGTCCGCTGCCTCCCGTTTTCGGCGGAAAGACCTCGGTGAGGAGCAGGACGGTCACAAGTTCGCTGCGGACAGTGCTGGCTTCGAGCTAGCGCAGGAGTCGGACGTCGCGTGGGGCTGCCGGGACTCTGTCCCCGTCCGCGGGGGATTCAAATGTCGCTACTGGACACGCGAACCCGATTACGCCAGGGCGCTGGGTGGTGCACGGCGCCACGGCCCCGCCGATTGCCAGATGGTGCCTTGCCCATGACTGCTCATTTGTCAGGCCGGCGACCGGGACGCCAAGAATACCGTTACCGGTTTGAGGCACCACGAAACTCGGCGCCTGTTCAGGGTAGTACACACGGAAGTTGTCGCCCGGCGTGCCGTTGAAGCCTTCGACCTGGATCTCGTCGGCAACGATCAGATTCGGGTTGGGCCGATCGAAGCGCGCGGAGGGAAAGACTGCGGCCGGTGTCCAGTCACCTGGCTTCCCGTTGGGGGTAAGGAACCGGACATTCCGCAGGGTTGTACGGCGCGGTGGAAGCGCGCCCCCGCCGCCCGTGACACCCCAGGGCGTTTCGAGATATACGTTCGTCACCGCCTGCAGCGTGCTGTCTTCGACGAGAAATGTCCCAGGAGATGTGCCGTAGATATCGCGGGTATCCCCAGCCTTGAACGGGACGGCGATTGCGGTCGCGACGTTCTGGATATCTGCGTGCCGAATGATCGTGTTCCTCGCGATGTAATCGCCGAAGAAGAATCCTGTCGTCGGCTCGTGAAGCAGCCGCGCGTCGTTCCGCTGTACCCAGCCGTCGAAGGTTACTCGATTGGAGCCGTAGTCGTAGACGCCCCATTTTCCTATGTGCCACACGCGCGTGTTTTTCAGCGTACTCACGGGCAACTCGAACACGTCGGTGCAGCAGCCGGCCCCGACGTTCCAGAGAGTCAGTCCGAAGAAGCTCGCATACCATTCGTTGTTGGCGAATTCACGGACAGGGACCCTGAGCATGTTCGTCGGTACCGATGGTTCTTTTCCGGGAGCCGTCGGAATGGGCACAGCCATGACGGCCCCTTTCATCACGTAGCTGACGGCATACGAGTTCGTGTTCGCCACGACGTTGTTTCGAACACTGTTGTTCGGCCCACGGAACCACAGGCCGGATCCCTCCCACCCCCAGTCGTTGGCCCCCTCACGAGTGATGGCGAAGTCACTTCCGGTCCCCCAGATTCGGACCACGAAGTTGTGGTCGAAGACATTGCCGGTCTCGGAGCCGTCTTCCGTCATGATCCCGACACCGGCCACGTCGTACACCACGTTGTCCTTGATCAGGCCGAAGTGGGAGTTGTGAACCGTAATTCCCCATTTCGTGCTGCCGTCGATGGCGTTGCCGACGAGCACGAACTGATAGCCATTCGACGATGGCGTCTTCGGTCCGAACAAATGGTGCATGTGCAGCGAGTAGCGACCGATTTGATTCGTGCCGATGTGTGTGGGAACGCGCTTCGCCCCGAAGGTCGTGCTGTCGAGCGGGATGATCTTCGTGCGGCCGAGATCCTTGAATAGTGCGTACCGGATGTCGACATCTGCCCGCTCGATAAAGATCACGTGCCCGCGGGTTCCCGCGGGATTGGCGGAACGCAGGATGACGTTGCGCGAGAGATTGCCGACGTGCGGAAGGAACTCGACGTTCCCGTTGCTGTTGCGCGCGCCGGAATGGTTGAATCGCAGCGCGGCGCCGAGCTGCAGTGTTCGATCTGCAATGCTGGCCAGGATCGGTTCCTCCCACTGGGGCTGATAGCTTGCGCTTGGCTGATTCGTTCCCGGTAGGACGAGCCTCGATGCCGGGGCCCATCCTGTCACCGGCTGCTCAACGCGCAGCGAGGTGGCTCCCGCTGCGGGTTCTTCCGCGACGCGCACAAAGGTCGGCTCGATGGACGCTCCGTGCATGCGGATCTTCCCGAATCCGATTAGTCCATGCCCGTACTGTTCCGGATCCTGACTGGAGTTGATCGGCTGGTCGATGAACACGATCTCCGCAACGACGCCGCCCTCCAGGGGCGCATCGACGCGACCGATCTCGAGGTACCCATCCTCGAATACCTCGATCGTCCCGACGAGAAGTCGCGTGGTCCGGTTGGTGGCAAAAACCAGCGACCCGTTGATGCCAATCACTTGAACCGGTGTATCGCTGGTCGCATCGTAGGTGACTTTGATCGCTGCCGGAATCAGGACGATGTCGTTGCTCTGGGGCACCCGTCCTGACGACCAGATGCCCTGATCCGACCACACACCGCTTCGAAGCGCTCGAGTACTCGGATTCGCCGCAAAATCCGGAACGTCGTGGGGAAGAGCCGCGCCACGTGCATGGCCATGATCCTGTGCCGATGCGGTGAGCGCCATCACCAACGTCAACGCGATTGTGAACGTCGATCTAACCGCAACAACTGCAGCGGAAAAAGGCCTTGAGGCCGTCAGGGTGTCCATAGTGACTGTGACCTTTGAGAGGTAGCGCGGTCGAGCGGAACATCCGATAAGAGCAATAATCGTACCTCGGCGGAGCTGCTCGCACAACGTCGCGAACCGCGGGGATCGGTTTCGGCGTCGGTTATAGTCACTGCTCCGACGGGTAGTTATTCTCCAGAACCGCGACTCGAATGTCGAACGAGAAGGTGTGAGGTAGAACAACATCGTGCTGGCGCCTGTGGTACTCCCTCCTGAATACGAGCAATGGAATCGTCGCTGGCACGCGCCATTCGGTCGTTCGGTCCCGTTTAAGGGATCGCTGGCGTGGAGCCGGCCCGTTCTGAAATTCCGCGGGCCGTTTGTCTTTCAACCGAACAGCATCACGCGCCGGTTCGAATACCCGTGGGCGCACGCCCAGATTCGATCCCGGATCACGGCGGGGACGATCGTCGAAGTTGGCGGAGGCATGTCAGGCTTCCAGTTCGTCCTTGCCCGCGAGGGCTATGACGTCATCAACGTCGATCCAGGGATGGCGGCGAAGGGCAAGGGATGGGAGGTCACGGCGGAAAGTCATCAGTACGTTGCTCGCATTTTCCGCTCACCCGCGCGCTTGATTCCGACCACGCTGGATCAGGCTGCGCTTCCGGACACATCTGCGGACGTCATTTTGAGCATCTCGACCCTCGAGCATCTGATCGATGAGGACCTCACCGCGGCGGCTGGCGAGATCAGGCGCACGCTGAAGCCCGGTGGTTTCCTGATCCTCACGGTCGATCTCTTCCTTGACCTTCAGCCATTTACCGCGACACCCCGAAACAAATGGGGCACCAACATCGACGTGCGTCGATTCCTCTCAGCCGCTGGGGTGGAGCTGATCGAAGGCGATCGACGTCAGATTCTCGGATTTCCGGAATTCGATTCGGATGCGATCCTCCGCAACCGGAACACGTTCCTGATGGGCGAGACGTCCGCCGTTCAGTGCCTGGTCGCCCGACCGGTTTCATGACGAAGGGCGCACGCGTGGCGTGCATTCCAGCGAGCGGCGAGCACTCTTACCTTCAGAGCCTGTACGGCGCATTGTCTGCACACGACGTGCGCGTCACAATCGACGGGGCATCATTCGACGACGCGTTTCTCCAGCAGCACCGAGACGAGTTTGAGCTGCTGCACCTGCACTGGCCGGAACACCTGTGGGGCGCGGGCCGCCTTTCGAAGCGGGAACGTCTCCGTGGAGTTGCGGGCTTCTGGCGTTTCCTGCGGACCGCGCGGCGGCTGCGGATTCCAGTCATCTGGTCGCTGCACAATCTCCAGCCGCACGAAGGAGGCGATTGGATCGACGCAATCGGATATCGGCTCCTGGCGCGCCATAGCGCGCTCGTGATCTGCCACGATCAGAGCGCCAGGCGTGAATTCCTGCATCGCTATCCGTCTGCGCCCGGAGATCTGGTCGTGATGCGGCTGGGGACGTCAACGTCGACGTGGCCGATTCCGTGCAATCGGGCCGCCACGCGTCGTCTCCTGGGACTGATGCCCTCCGATCGGCTGCTTGTCTGTTTTGGGCTTCTGCGGCCGTACAAAGGCTTCGACATTGCCATCGAGGCACTTCATCACCTCGAGCCCGAGTACCGTCTCGTCATCGCCGGTGAGCCCAGTATCGACTCGCATTTGCAGGCGCTTCAGCGGCGTGCCGCCGGGTCGGATAGGGTGACGATCATTCCCCGGAAGCTCTCCGATCAGGAGCTCGTCGACCTGCTGGAAGCGTCAGACTGCGTGTTGTTTCCCTACAGGGAAATCACTGGCAGCGCCGCGTTGTTGGGCGCGCTCACGCAAAGGAGGGGAGTTGTCGCCTCTGATCTCCCGTTCTTTCGTGACACGCTTCAATTCGCGCCCGATGCGGGCGTTTTCTGTTCACCGGGCGATGCGGCCGCTCTGGCGAATGCCATTCGCGAGTTTTTCGAAGTGCCAACGGAGATCCGCGGCGCCGCCGCGGCGACAGTCGCCGCCGAGCACGATTGGCAGCGAGTCGTCGTCCCCGTTGTGGATTGGATTGCAACACACGCGGCTCGGACGGGCGCGCGTGCGTAGCTGAACATGCCAACCGTAAGCGTCATTCTCCCGACCTACAACCGTGCTCGTTTCCTTGACGAAGCCTTTGCCTCGATCGTCGCCCAGACCTGGCAGGACTGGGAGCTCATCGTCGTTGACGACGGTAGCAATGACGAGACGCGTGCCGTTGTGGAGCGCTGGCGGCCGCGTTTCTCGAAACCCTTCACGTACGTGTGGCGAGAGAATGGCGGTGCTTACGCCGCGCGCAATACGGGGCTGGATCACGCAACCGGCGATTTCGTGGCGTTCTTCGACAGCGACGACCTCTGGCTGCCTCATCACCTCGAGCGATGCGCCAGCGCACTCGCGGCCAACCCAGAGCTGGACTGGATCTTTGCGGCCTGTCGATCCATCGATGCCTCGGGCAACCTCGTACAACCGACCACGTTCGAAATGAATGGCCGCTCGCGTCTCTTTCTGTCCCTCCGCACTAAAAACGTCGCGGGCCTGAAAATCATCAACGACCCGAAGATCACTGAATACCACCTGGCCGAAGGATTGTTTGCCGGGCTTCAGAATTCGGTCATCCGGCGGCGAGTCTTCGATGGTCACCGTTTCTGGGAGGACTATCGGGTCGTGGAGGACTCCCTTTTCCTTGCGCGGGCGCTGGCGCGAAGGATCCGCCTTGCGTATTTCACGGACATACACGTCATCTACCGCATTCACGACGCGAACTCGTCGGGCTCAGTCGCTGGTGGCAGTCGAGAAGGCCTGCTGCGTATCTATCGCGAGCACGTTCGGGGATTGGCACGACTCGAAAATGAAACAGCATTTTCCGCTGCCGAGCGCGCAGCGCTCCGCCGCAGTCTCGCGCTGCATTACTTCTGGCACATCGGATACGTCTGCTGCTGGGAGGCCGGTGACAGCGTGGGTGCGTTGGAAGCCTATCGAGCCGGGTTGCGGCTCACACCGTTCGATGTTCTGAAATGGAAGACCTACCTCAGTGCTTTGGGACGCACATTCCTGAAACGCCAAAGACCTTGACGAGCATCCTGAACCCCTCTGGACTTTACGGTGTAGTGAACGCTTCGACCTCGGTGATGCGGCTCCAAGTATTGAGAGCACCATTCACTCGCACGCGGATTTTTTGCGTCGTAATTGGCGTGAACGTGACCGTGCGCCAGACTAGCGTATTTCCGGTAATGGT
>Ga0105347_1000540_pt1 | contig 17732 bp, 18 predicted proteins | sample EasRivMeERMLT890_FD_89677 | JGI IMG/M metagenome (GOLD analysis project Ga0105347, IMG submission 89677) | Soil microbial communities from meander-bound floodplain in the East River, Colorado, USA - East River MetaG ERMLT890 | ecosystem: Environmental > Terrestrial > Soil > Floodplain | place... | reverse complement strand
CATTTATTGTAGTATCTTTTTTTTTTGTTTTACTATATTTTTTGTAGTATTTTTTTTTGTTTTACTACTTTTTTATAGTAATTTTTTTTTTTTTTTACAACATTTATTATTTTTTATTTTTTTTTTTTTTTTATTTTTTTTTTTTTTTTATTTAATTTTTTTTTTTTTTTTTTTTATTTTTTATTTTTTTTTAATTTTTTTTTTATTTTTTTTTTTTTTTTTATTTATATATTTTTAAAAAATTCTGTTAAGATTTTTATATGTCTAAAATGATTAAAATTTTATTTTATTTATAGTTTTTTATTACAAGGAATTTTTTTTTTTCTAGATGAGTATAGTAAAATATTAAATTATTTGCGATTTAATATTATTAATCTTAAATATAAATTAAATCTTTTTTTTTTTGTTTCTTTTTTAAATTTTAAAACAATAATAGGGTATATGTATTATTTATTAGCAGTTATGGTTGAATTTATAAAATTTTATAAATTTTTTAATTTTCAAATTGATTTTAAAGATAAAGCACAAGATGATTGCTTATTATTATCTTAATTTACTTAAAGTAAAATTAATTAAAGGTTTAAAAAATACAGCTGGAAGAAATTTTTTAGGTCGAATTTGTATTTTTGGCCGTGGTAGTGGCCAAAAACGACGATATCGATATATTGATTTTTTTAGACGATTAAATAGTTATGGAACTATTTTAAAATTCTATAGAGATCCTATAAGAACTGCAAAATTAGCTTTAATTTTATATCTTAATGGATTTGCGGCTTATTCATTAGTTCAACAAGGGGTTATTATCAATCAATTAATATATGCTGGTAATAGTTCTCCTAATAATATAGATTTTATAAAAAATGGATATTCTTTAATTTTAAAATATATGCCTTTATTTACCTCTTTAAGTAATATTGAATTAAAACCTTTATTAGGGTCTAAATTAGTACGAGCAGCTTCTGTAAATGCTATTATAATCGTTAAAAATCAAAATTTTGCAACGATTAAATTAAATTCAAATTGGTTACTAAATATTTCAATAGAGTGTATAGCTAGTATGGGCCGTATGTCTTCTATATTTTTTAATGATATTATAATAGGTAAAGCTGGTAAAAATAGAGCTTTAGGCTTTAGACCTAAAGTTAGAGGTGTTGCAAAAAATCCATGTGATCATCCACATGGCGGTGGTAATGGTAAAAAAGCTAAGCCTACTGTACCAGTAAATGCATGAAAGACCGTTTTTAAATGAAGATCTACAAAGTTAAAAAAAACCGATAGGGAAAAAAGACGTTTTTATAAAAATTTAGAATAATGAGAATAAAACGTTCAATTTGAAAATTTCCTCATAATCCTTATAATTTTTTTTTTTTTAAACCAGATTTAAAAGTTTTGAATCGTAATATTACTTTAACTTCAAAATTTGAGGATAAAAAATTTAGTTGCCATAAAGGTAAAGTTATTGGTAAATTAAATATAACAAGTCAACATTTAGGTCATAAATTTGGTGAATTTTTTCTTACTAAAGTTTTAGGTGAACGAATTGCTTATCGAAAACGTCAAAAGGCTCTTTTAAAAAAAGCTAAGCATAAAATAAAATTATTACGAAAGAAAACTTAATGGGCCATTTAATAAATCCAATTGCATTTCGTTTAGGTTTTACAAAGAGTTGAGAATATTTATTATATTTACGAAATATTTATTATGCAGAATATTTGCATCATATTTTACATATACGTAATTTTATTTATTTTTATTTAACAAAAAAATTATTAATAAAGGAAGGTCTTTTATTAAGTCATATTTATTTATATAAATATCAAAAAGTCTTAATTATTAAAATTTTTATTTATCATATGGAATTAGAGAAAAAATCGTATAGTTTATTTAATTATTTTTTTGAAATGTATTATAAATTACTAAAATTAAAATCTTTTAATTTACCACGTAATTATTTTACTATACATAATGCGGATTTATTTATTTATGCATTTTTATTTTATAATTTATTTTTTAAACGTCATCTTATTAAAGACTCATTATTATTGAAATTACAGATAAAGGATTTAAGTTGTAAGTTAACTTTACATGCAAAAACCTTAGTATTATTATATAATCAAATATTATTAAATAAATTAAATAGAATAGGAACTAAGCCTAATCGTGATAATTTAGCTTCTAATAAATATAGTAAGCAGTCTGAGGAGGCAGCAAATATTTTAAAAAGTAAAAATAAATTATTAAAGAAAAAGATAAAAAAATTTTATCAAAAATCATTTTATAAGATACGTAAAGCTTTAACTAATGTAATTGATTCAAATGGATTTTTTTATATAAAAAAAAAAAAGATTTGATTAGAATTTGATAATTTTATTAATATAGTAGATAATTCTTTAAATATGTCCTTTATTTTATTTTTTTTTTATATTGCAAGAAAATTAAGTTTTCCAAAATTTAAAATTTATAGACATTTTTTTACTAAGTGATTGTATCTTTTAGAAGTCTTATCATTTTATAAAGATATATATTATAAACAAAATGCAGCACTAAATTATACTTATTTTTATTTATTTATTTCTATTACGTTATTTATAAGTTTAAAAAGTTATTCTCAAGGTTTGATATTTTATATTCGGAATATATTATATGATTATACCTATTTGTGATTAGGTAATCAATATTTTTTTTTATTTTTCAATATTTTATCAACTTACTTTCGAAGTATATTTAATATAATAACACCATTTCTTTTTTTTAATTTTACTTATTATATTATGTCGTATACAGATGTTACAGCGCATTTTTTAAGTCGATATATAGGCTTAAAATTACAAAAAGGCCATTATTTATTTAATATTGTTAATCCATTACGTAGGGAGTTATCTAAATTATATCGTATAAAACGATTTTCAACAAAAAAACGTATGTTTAGACGATTCGGATTTAAATCTAAAAAGTCTTATAGTAAATTTTTAGAAGTATTTTATACTCGATTTTTATATTTAAATCATATTTTTTATATTAATTTTAAAAATTTTATATCGTTTGAATTATTTGATTATATTTTATATATTAAAAATATATTAGGTAGTAAAAATAAATTATTAAAAAAAAAATATTTATATCTTTTTTTTACTTATTTTAATTGAAGTATTATATTTTATAAAATTTTTGGTTTCATTAATAGCAATAATTTAAAAAATATTATATTTGATAAGTTAAATCAAGCTTTAAGATTGTGTTCTTTATATTGATTAAGTTTTAATAGTCCGCTTTATAGAAATATTATTTATTTTAAAATAATTGTATCACGTTTATTAATTTTTTCAATAAATTTTTCTAAATTTTTTTTTAATTATTTTTATTATCAATATTTATGATTAAAAATAATAGGGATTCAAAAACGCTTATTACGAAATCAAATAATTACAAAGGATCAGTTTAGTTTAAAAGGGTATAAAATGGTATTTAAGGGTAGATTTTCACGAAAACAAAAAGCACGCTATATTTGAATATCGGTTGGAAAAATTCCAATTAATACAATAAAAGCTACTATTGATTATACTTTTTTTACAATTCCATTACGCAATAGTGCTATTAGTATAAAAATTTGATTATATCGTAATAGAGAATTAGATAATTATAAATATTTTTTAAAATTTTAATATTTTATGAAACAATGTCCAAGTCGTTTAAAATATAAAAAAAATCATAAAAGCAGGTCATCTATTTTATTTTTAGAAGAACAAAAAAATTTTCAGCCTTTAAGAGGTTTTATAGCGTTAAAATCCTTGGAAAATTATAAGTTAACTTATAATCAAATTGAAGCGTGTCGTAAATCTATAAGACGTGCTTTAAAAAAAAAAGGTATTATTTTTATTCGCCTATTCACAAATATATCAGTAACAAAAAAACCAATAGCATCTAGAATGGGTTCTGGTAAAGGATCTCATAGTTATTGAATTGCTCATATAAAGAAAGGTCAAATTTTATGTGAATTTATTAATTATACAGTTAATTTTCATCAAATTTTTAAAGCTTTTAAAGAATCTATGTATAAATTACCTATAAAATTAAAAATTAGTTATAATTTTTATTAAATGATTCAATTAAAAACTTTTTTATTAGCAACTGATAAAACGTCTATAGTAAATGTTTATTGTATAAAAGTTATAAAATCTACTAAAACGCCTATTGCTTTATTAGGTGATATTATTATTATTTGTATTAATAAAATTAATTTTGTCAAACATGAAAAATTAAAAGCTAGATTTCAAAAAATATTTAAAGTAGGGGCTTTACAAAGAGCTTTAGTCGTAAGGACTAAAGTAAATTATAAACGTATTAATGGTATTTATATTAAATTTAATGAAAATACTATTATTATTGTTTCAAAATATACGGTACCATTATCAAATAAAGCTTATGGCCCAATTTTACGGGAATTTTGTATGAAATGACCTTCTTTAGGTTGTATATCAATTTGTATAATTTAAAAAATTTATGCCTAATTTACAATTTTATTATAAAAATATAGGACGTCAAATTTTGGCTTTAAAAGTTAGTGATAATAAATTTAATGCATTTAATATAGAGCATATTAAATATTTAAGTCTATATTTTTCATTAATAAATATTATTGATTTAAATAGTATGTCAATTTGTAGTTGTATTTATTTTTTTCAATATTATTTTGGAATTACTCCTTTTTTTTCAAATTATTCTCATAAATTTCATTTAAATATTCATTATTATAATTTTTTTATTCAATATACATTTAGAGAAAGATATTATTATTTTCCTTTTTATTTTTTTATTAATGATATATATTTTTTAAATAAAAAACGTTATATTACATTTGTTGAAGAGTTAACTTATGTTGATTTTAAAATTACTGATATGACTTTTTTTATTGAAAAAAAAAATTTATTAGGTTTTTATTATTTAAAACATAATATTAATTTTAAAATAGGGTTTACAAAAAATATTTTATATTTATTTAAATTAAAATTTTAATTAATTAAAATGCATCTTCATAGTTTTAAAAAATTTAATATTAAGGTAATGCAAGTAAAAGAAGTACGTAAAAATTTAAGTAAATTTTATTTATCAACAAATTATAGATTTTTTAAATCAAATAAACTTATAAAAATTATTTATAAAAATTTTTATTTTTATAAATATGCGAGTAGATCTTTTTTCCGCACTAGTTGTTTAATTACAGGAAATTGTCGCTCTGTTTCACGTTTTTTTAAATTGTCTAGATATACATGTCGTTATTATGCGTCAAATGGCTTTTTTATAGGCCTACGTAAAGCATCTTTTTAAATATCTATTTTATGCTTTATTTTTATTTATCAGATTTAATATGTAGAATTAAAGTAGCGTATAAATGTTATTTAACGTCCATTAAAGTTGTAAAAAATAAATTATCAATTAATTTTTTATATTTATTATATAGAATTGGTTTAGTACGAGGATTTTTTATTTTAGAAAAGGAAGATAAAATTTTAGTTTTATTAAAATATAAATTAAAAAAACCATCAATTTATGATATTAAGATTATATCAAAGCCTAGCAAGCGTATTTATTGGCGTTTGAATGTTCTTTCGCATTATTATCGAAAGCATGCTATATCAAATTTTTATATTATATCTACTTCTCGTGGGTTAATTACAAGTAATGAGGCTATCTTATATAAAAATATTTCAGGAGAAATATTATGTCAAATAAAAATATAATTTGAAAAAAATATGATAAATTATTCTTTTATCGTTAAAACTTATTTATTTTCAAAATTTATAACTTTTTTTTTTGATATACATTCTAAAATTTTTTTATTAAAATATAAAAGGCGCATTTATAGTTTACGAATTGCTTCTTCTTTTTTTTTAAAAATTAATAACAGTATTGGTCTTTATCAGTTTCTATTTTTAAATTATCAATTTTTTTTAACTTTTATTAAAATAATTATAAAATGATATAGTAAATTTTTTCTTTATTATTATTTTAAATTAAAGTTAAAAGGTTTAGGCTATCGCATGCGTAAGATAACAAAAAAATTATATAGAATTTATTTTAATAGAAGTAATTATTATTATGTGCATTTACCTAAATCTGTATTATTAAAGTATCGAACGAGAAAATTTTTTTTTATTAGTTTAGATAAAATAGATTTAAAATTGTTAATCTTAAATCTTTTATTCTTAAAAGAACACATTATTTATCGTTATAGTGGTATTATTTATCCAAAGCAAATTTTTTTAATGAAACCCGGTAAAAATAAATTTAGATAATGAATATTATATATAGAAAAGGTTTATTTTTAATAACATATCGAAATAAAGTTTTATTAAGACAGTGATGTTTAAATCAGAAGAAAATTTTTACATATTTATATTTAATTTTTATAATATTAAAATTAGGGTTAATTAATATAAAAAATTAAATGTTTTTATATAAACAATCTATATTAAATGAAACTAAAGAAATTAGATCGTCTTTGCAATTAATTTATGGAGTTGGATTATATAAATCATTATTAATATGTTCAAAGTTAGGCTTATCATATCCTTTTATACTAAAATCTTTAAATAATTATAATAAGTCATTATTAATTTTTATTTTAGATTTTTATACGTGATTAGAAATTCGATTAAAACGTCTAATTTATTCCAATATTAAAAAATATTATGAGATTCAATCTTATCGTGGTATTAGGCATAAAGATAATTTACCTGTACGAGGTCAGCGCACTCGTTCTAATGCAAAAACTAAAAAACGATTTAAAATAATATGAAATGAGTAAAAAATTTTAAAGAAAATTCTAAAGTAAATGAGTCTCATTTACAAAAGCAATTAAGGGAAAAAAAATATAAATCTAATATTTTATCTTGACAACCTACTTATGATCAAAAACCATCTACTTTTATCCATATACCTAAAAAACCTTATTGGTATAAAGTTCCATTAAAATCTAATATAGGTCATTTATATTTTTTTAAGCGTCATAGTAATATTTTTGTTGTTATTAAAAATTATTTGAAACAACATCTTTATACAGTTACTGCTGGTAATGCACAATTAGGTAAAAAAAAAAAAGAAAAAGTAGCAGTTCATAATTTAATTAAGTTAATTAAGAAGATACTTTATTTATTAAAATTTTATAAGATAAATTGTATTACTATTAGTGTTAGTCAACGTTTTAGTAGGCATTTTTATACTTTAAATGGTATTATACGAAAAAGACGTATTTTTGTTTTTGGTTATAGATATATATTGTGTAAAGCACATGGATTTATGAAAAAACGTAAAAAACGTAGAGTTTAAATTTAGAAAGTGAAACGTTCTGATTTTTATAAATATAAAATGATAGGTTTTCCAGTTGTAATGTATAAAAAATTATATATGGATATGCAATTTTTACATTATTTTCATTTTTTTAGTTTAAATAACGAAAAAAAACAAGGTTTAACTGACTGTTTATATAATAGTTTTAATACGTTAAAACTGACTTTTATTGATGTTGACTATTTTAATTTATATACTAGTGCAGTTAATCAAAATTTTATAATTTCAAGATTAAGTAGGTTAGGTAATTTTTCTACATGTTATTTTCATTTTTATAGGGATTATAAAACATGGAGTATAAAATGATTAGATAAATCATGATATTTTAATCTTTTATTATCTTATAATTGTTTAAATAAAAATTATTTTTTATCTGATAATTCTTTATATATAAAGAATTATTTTATAAAATTTTTTGTATTTTTTAAATGTTTTAATTTACAAAAAATATATTTGAAAGTTTTAGAGTTGAATAATGATATATGTGTTTATAAAAATTATTTTTCTTTTAATAATAAAGTAAAAATTTCATTACAATATTTAAGAACTTTTTTAAATTTAGATTTATATACATTAAAATATTTATTTTTATTTCAATTAATTACACGTTGAAGTTATAATAGGGAACTTTTTAATAGAGTAATTTGAAAACAAACTTTATTATATTTTACAAAAAAACAAATACGAAAACGTTGATCACGCTTTTTACATAAAAAAAATATAGTTTTAAATAAGACTAATAGTTATATAGGTAAATATCGTATTATATATAGAAAGTATAAAAAAAAATTATATTTTAAATTTTTTTCTTTATTTTTTTTTGTATTTAAAAAAATTTATTTATTTTATCAAAAATTATTTTGAAATAAGGGTTTTAGTCCAAATATAAATATGTTTGAAGTTTGTTATTTTGATATGATTAAATCTTTAATTAAAATGTATAAAATTTTTATTTTTAAAAAAATTTTATATAAACGTTATTATAAAAAATTTTTTTATTCTTTTCTTTTAAAAATTTGATTACATTTTAATTTATTTACCGTTTTTAAAAATAAAGAATTGTCTATGATTTATTATATTAAAATGACATTTAAAGATAAGTTTTATTTTTTTATTAATTTTTTTAATCATTTTATTAAATATTATATTTATGTTTATATTAAGCGTGAATTAAAAAGATATAAGTGAGATATATTTCATATACATAAGAATTATTGTAAGTTCTTTATGGATAAAAAAAAAAAAAAATATATATATAGTTTTTTTTTAATTAAAAAGGAGAACAAGTTATTTAATCTTCTATTTAATATTCTTTATAAATTTAGACATAGAAATAGTAATGAGTTATTAAATTTTTTTTTTTTACTTAAATTTATATGGTATATAAATATTATAAGTAAGAGTATAAAAGTATATTTTCATAAGTTATATTTTGTATGATTAAGTAAAGTCAAAAAAAATAAACAACTTTATAGTGATCATTTTAAACTATATTTAAATTTAGGCAAAATTTTATATAAAAAAAAAAAAAAATATTCAAATTTATTTTTCTTCTTGTATTTTTGTGATGGATGAATGTATTTATCTAGACATCGTTTATCTTTTTTATATTATGCATTATTTTTAGATGTATGAAAAAATTCTTTAAAAAAATATTTTATTTTTTATTTTAAAAGATTATCAATCCGAAAAAAACAGAGTACTAAGTATCAAAAAGTAAAACGTAAGTAATGGATAAAATACAATTTAATAATATAAATGGTAAAGAAATTGATAAAATAGATTTAACATCTAAGACGACTACTAGTTTACCTTTACGAAATTTTAATGAGCAAAAGTGACAAGATTGAATAGATAAAATAAACAATATGAAGGAAGAGGATTTTTTAGAAGACGATTCTGTTAATATGGCTGATAAGACTATATCTTTTCATGATATAAATTCGTATGAGAAGGAAGAGGAGGAGCCTATTAATGAGACAAGATATAGTGTGGCAACGATACGAGCTGCTAATCGATATGAACGTAAGCAGATAAAAAAATTTAAGCCAGATGAGAATAAAACAATTTTTAGCTTATATAAAAAGATTTTACGGTTATATTTAGAGTTACATTTGGAAAAATTTTATACAAATAAGGTTAATAAGAAGAAGAATGCACAAATTTTTCGTTTTCATTTAGATAAGATTAATTCTAAAAAAATTTTAAAGAAAGATTTAACAGAGGAGTTACGCGAGGAGTTACGTTTAGATTTAAGGGAGGACAATAGGGCTTTACGCATATATAAAAAGCTTTTAAGTTTACAGTTAAATAAGTTTAGGCTTAAGAGAATAATTACTATAAAGAAGGATAAAAAGGGTGAGTATGAGGAGAGAGACCCTAATGAGCCTAAAAAGGTTTCTTATTTACATAAGAAGAGTTTTCGTATACAGGCTAAAAAGGTTAAGTTAATGTTAAAATGTACAGAAGATACTCTAGATGATTTTAAAAGGATTGATGAGCATGTAGATACAATTGATCCTAGCTTAAAAATAATGGGTGATATTCTTAAAACAATTGATCCTCGTTTTATAGTTACTTATTGAAAAAGTATAGAAAAAAATGTTGAAGATGATTTAAAAGCAAGTAATTTAAGTTTAACAAGTAGTAAGACAATAATAGATGATTCAAAAACAAGTAATTTAAGTTTAAAACATATTGAGGATAATATTGAGGATTTACAAGAGATTGATAAACATTTAAAAAGTACTGATGAGAAGGGCTTAAATAAGTTTATTAGTGTTATAAATAATAGAGTTAATAGTCGAAGAAGAGCTCAAGATAAAGTTAAAGCTTATGAAATACCTGTATATAAAGATACTGATAAATTACGACAATTTAGAAATTTTGAAACTGTATTTAGGGGTTTACGACGTGAAGAATTAAAACAGAGTTTACGACGTGAAGAATTAAAAAAGGAAGATTTATCAGTTAGCTATGATAAAAATTTATTAACTAGTGATTTAAATGTTAAAAGTACGATAAAAAAAAAATTTGTAAGTTTTTTAAAATATTCATTATTTTCCCCCCAAAATAGTGAAAAATTTTCAGTTGTATTTTCGAATGTATGTTTAAAAACATTTCAAGCTGGAAAATATAAAGGAGGTTATAGATTTTTTAGAAGTGTCTCTATTACAGATAGTCATAAACGTTGTATACAAATTATTTTATGAGGTTTTATTATTGTATTATTTGCCTTATTAAATAAATATAGTCAACATCTTTTAAATAAAATGGAAGATGATTTGATGGATGAAGAGTATTATAATGAATCTATTAATATAGAAAATTTATATTTTTTTTTTAATACATATTTTAAAGAATTTTTTCTTTATGATGAGACTTTAGAAGTATTGCAAGTATCATATACAATGGATAATTATCAAGATTCTTATTTTATTGATTTATTTAATTTGAGTTGCTTATTTGAATGAGATCCATTATATATTCAATTACATTTTCATGAATTATTAACGGAAGAAGGAGATGCAATAAGACCTAAGGCTAAAGTTTTAGGTTATAAATCGCGTTTTAAAAAGAAATTGATACTTTATTGATTAACAAATCCAGATATGCGTCCTTGCTGAAATTTTGATCATTATGATTTAGATTTTAGTAATTATTCAGGGTCTTTTTTTGATCTTTATTGTATATTTGAATATTTATCTGAAGAATTTAAATTTAATTTTAAATTAAATACTGGTACATTATGTTATAATTATTTGTTTAATTCATTTAACGCTGAATTTTTTAATAAATATCGTCTTTATAAGACAAATTTTTATAATCCTAAAAAACAAATATATTGGTTGTATAAGCGTAAAGATCAACTTTTAACTAAGTTTTATTTAAAAAATGTATTATTTCGTGCTTTAATTAAAAAAGCTAAGACTATTATTGAAGGTAAAAATAAATTAGGTTTATTTAATTATAGACAATTTATTAGTGATGTAAAAAATTATATCAATAAAGTCCGTAAGTATGCTAAATTTTATTTAGATTTAATTAAGAGAAAAATTTTGAAACTTGAAAAAAAAATTAAAATTTATTATCAGCATTATATGTTACGTCCATTTAATTCGATTATACCTGTACATAAATTTATTATTGCTTTACCTTATATATTTTTTTTATTATATACTTTTTATTGTTTATATTATAGACGAATTAGATATACATATTATCTTAGAAATCATCCTTGATTACATGAGTATACGTCAGTAAAGCAATATTTTACTTTAGCAAATCATTATATGGGAAATAATATAAATAAAGCTTTTTATTGAAAATTTTGAAAATTTTGAAGTTTAAAAGCTTTTTATATTTCAAAAAAAAAGTTTACAAATAAATTTAATTTATATTCTTTAACATATACAAAGCGTGATTATTATCAGGAGCATGATGTCCAACTAATTAATTATACTTTTAATATATTTGATAAGTTATCAGAGTTTGATGTTTATTATACTATTAATGATAAAGAATTATTAAGTGCAATTAAGACTCTTGTAGATTATACTATTGATATACCATATTTGCCACATTTAAGTATACTTATGGATAAATGAAAATTTTTTATGAGACTTAAAAGTATTTATAAATTTTTTTTTGCAAATACTGATTATGGACCTGATTTAAATCATTTTATATCTATGATGTATTCTGTACCTAATGATCGTATTATGTATTTTAATAATGTAAATTTTAAATTTTTATATCAAGATTTTATTAAAATTTATTTGGATAACTTTCAAAATTTTTTTTTTTTACGTGATTTAGCAACTTATTTTAATAATAACTTATCTGAGCGATCTTATAAATTAACTAATTTATATTATAATATAATTTATTCTAGTGTTTATGCAACGGATCCAAAAACATTTTGACATTTTTATTTTTTTAATTGATCGACGCAAAAAAATTATTTTTTTAATTTTAGTTTTGAAATGTCATTTTATCTTTTTTTTTTAATTATTGATAATATAAAACTTTTAAGTTTTAATATACATAGTTTTATTTTGCAGTTACGTTGGCATTGACATATTAGTTATTATAATATATATTATAATTATCAATATTTTATAGTAAATAATATTGTTGATTTAATAAAAAAAAATCGTTTAAAAACATTATGATTACAAATGTGTTATTTTTTGAAAGAAAAACAAATTAAAATTGGTTCTCTTTATAAAAATTTATCATATTATGAATATTTAAAGGATTTTTATTTTATTATTTTATCCGAGAATATTGAATATATATTATTATATTTTTTTTTAAATTTAGATAATTCGTATTTATTATATAATAATTATAATAATTATTTTTTTAAAGATTTACAATTTTATTGAAATACCACATTAAGTTATCGTTATGCTGCTTATAATAATTTATGTACTTTTGAATATTATGATAATTGATATAAAAAGCCTTTAAAATTTGATTTATGAATTTATTATAAGGATTATAAGCATGAAGGTCGTTATTGTTATAGAAAGCATTTAAATGAAATTTTTTAAACAAATAAATAATAAAAAACATAGCAAATTGTTTAACGCAGTAAATTTTAAGCAAATATATTTTAAAAAAAAATTTTATCAACGATTGCTTCGAAGTAAAGTATTTTTTAAGTATCATTTAAAATTATTAAAAATTGATTTTAATTTTAGAGTAATATTTAAATATTTACGACTATGAGCATCATGATTTAATAGTGCTATTTCTTATAAAGGTCTATTATATTTATTACAATATTGTTATCGTCGCTATAGTCGTAAAAATAAAAAATTTCAAAAATTATATAAATTAAAAAAATATTTTTTTAATTATAGAAACTTTAAAAATAAAAGGCGTTATTTAAAGCCTTCATTTTTTAAAGTTAATTCGTATTTTTTAGGTAAAAAGTGTGAAGGGACTAATAAAATTTCACATAAAAATTTTTTAGTATTATCAAGTATGATTTTTTTTACATATTTTTTTAATGTATATTTTATGTTTAATGCATTTTGATGATTTACAAAATTTTATTTTAAGAATATGATTTATACAAATTCTTATATTGAGTGATTATTAAAAAAAATTCGTATAAATTATTTCTTTAGTAAACAATATATTTTAAATGTTGAGAATGAAAAAGATGAGTTTAATGAGTTAGATAATGAAAAGCCTTTTAAAATTGAAGTTGGTAAAATTTTTTTTTATTGTCATACATATTTATTAGTTAGATAGTTTGTATAAATATTAAATCTATAGATAATTAATGCGTAAAAAAAAAATACCTTATAATATTATTAGATTACGTCAAGGGAAATATAGTCATTCATTAACTCATCAGATTATAGCCATTTTAAATACAAAAAAAACAAATAGTCAAGCTGTACTTGAGCGTTTTGGTTATTATAAGGATGATTTAAAAAAAATATTATCTGTAGATTTTCGATTATTAGGATCTTATTTAAATAAAGGTTATAGGGTAAATACTTTAATAAAAAAATTAATTTTTTATTATGGATCTAGTTATTTATTTATAAAGCGTAAAAATAAAACTACATTACGCTTATTACAAAAAATAAAAAAACAAAACGTTTTAAAAACTATAAATGATAAAGTCAAATCTTCTAGAAAAAGTAAGTTATTTTTTTAAAAGTAATGTCTATATAAATGTTAAAAATGAGGTTCAATATTATATAAAACAACGTAAACAAAGGCGTAATATACATAATTCAAAATGCTTTTTTCAATTTAAAATAGGCGATATTATTGAAATTATATTTTATTATAAATGTACTCCATTAATTTTTCGAGGTCTTTGTATTGCTATACGTAAAAAATCTTTTATAGTTCCTGATGTCATTTTTATTTTACGTAATATTATTATGAAAATTGCTATGGAAGTAACTGTCTCATATTATTATAATCGCTTATATAAATTAAAATTTTTAGACTATAAACGTAAATTTTCGACATTTAATAAAAATAAATTATTTTTTTTACGTTCTCGAATTAATAGACAAAGCCAGATTGATTAAAATTAGTTTAGATAATTTAGTAGATGATTTTTCTGATAAGTTAAATATAATAAATTATACGATTTTACAATATGCATTTATTAAACAATTAAATATTCCATGTTTTTGTTATCATGAGCGTCTATCAATAGCAGGTAATTGCCGCATGTGTATTGTCCAAGTAAATAATAATTTAGGAGTTTCGTGTGCATTAAATTTAATGAATAATATGATAATATTTTCAAATACTCTAAGAGTTAAAGAAGCTCGAGAATCTATTTTAGAATTTTTATTAATAAATCATCCATTAGATTGTCCTATTTGTGATCAAGGTGGAGAATGTGATTTACAAGATTTATCTTTAATTTTTGGAGCTGATCGAGGGCGATTTTATGAGTTTAAAAAGCGAGCTATAGATAATTTTAGTTCAAATGGGCCATTAATAAAAACTATGATGACAAGATGTATTCATTGTACTAGGTGTGTACGATATGCTAGTGAAATTAGTGATTTTTCATTAGGTATCTTAGATAGAGGCTCAACAATGGAAATTGGTATGTATTTTTCTTTTAATTTATTAGATGAAATTTCAGGGAATATAATTGATTTATGTCCGGTAGGTGCATCAACTTCAATGCCATATGCATTTAAATATAGACCATGAGAAGTTACTTATTTTAATAATATTGATTTTCTTGATAGTATGTGTTCAAGTATTAGATTACATATATATGCAAATAAAATTATTCGTATATTACCATTATTAGATGAAGATCTTAATGAAGAATGGTTAAGTAATAGAACACGTTTTTCTTATGATGCTATGTTAATAAATAGAAATTTTTATCCAAAATTAAAATTTTTTCAAAAATTTATTGTTTTTTCATGAGATTTTATTATTAATTATCTTTATATTTATTTAATAAAAAATTTATATTTGAATATAAATTTTATAAGCTATATTGGATATTATATTGATTTAGCAAGTTGTTTAGCATTAAAAACATTTTTTTTAAATTTTGGATGTTTAAATATTATGTATTTGAACAATTTATATTGAATATATGATGTTATTAATTTATGTTATTTTAATTCTACTCTGACTAATTTAGAATTAATAAATTTTTTTTTTTTTATAAATTGTGATATAAGATTAGAAGCTCCTTTATTAAATATACGTATTAAAAAAAATTATAATTTACATAAAAATAGAGAGTTATATATATGTTCATTTGGTTTAAGTTTAAAATATTTATCTTATCCTATTAAACATTTAGGAAATGCAATACGTAATTTTTTTTGTTTTTTAGAAGGAAAATTACGATATTATTGTAATTTAATTATAAAAGAATTTTATACTTTTATGTTTTTTAATTTGAATTATTATTTTTATAATAAACCTTTATTTATTTTTGGAAATTCTATTTTAGGGCGAATTGATTCAAAATCAATTTTAATGTCATTTTTAGTTTTTTTAAAAAATAAATTTAGTTTATCAACATTTAGTTTATTATATAGTTTTTTTGGTTTTTATTCTTTTACAAATATTATATATAATATTAATAAAAATGTTAGACGAATAAAAGGATTTATTTATAATTTAACAGGTGAATCATTACTTACAACTGATATTAATTATCTACAAAGTTTTATAATTAATCAAGGTTTTTTTAATAACTATAATAATTGCAATATTATTTTACCGAGTGCTGCACCTTATGAGATGGATATGTTAGTATTAAATTTAGAGGGGCGATATAAATTAATTAAACAAAATATAAAATCGCATTTTGGTTTATTTACAAATTGAGAAATTATTTTTTTTTTAGTTTTATATAAAAAAAAATATATAAATCTATATATTTTTTTATTTTTTAAATTTTTTACAATTTTAAGTTATTTTCAAATTTTTATAAATTTTTTTTGTAATTTTTTTTTAAGTTTATAAAATTTTTTTTTAGAATTTTTTTTTTTTACAGGATATTTAATCAATCAGAACTTTATAGTTATTATGGAATATAGTATTCAATATATATATGTTGTAAAAATTATAAATAATATTTGATTTCGTTTTGTAAATAATTTTTATAGTATGGATTTTTATACTAAAAATTCTAAAATAATGGCTTTTAGTGCCTTAAAAAAATATTTAATTTATCGATAATGCTAATAATTTATAAAAGTATAATTTTTTTAAGTATTTGAATATTTTTTAAAATAAATTTTATTAAAATTTTACCAATTATAATACCTATTTTATTAGCTGTAGCTTTTTTTACTGTATTTGAACGAAAAATATTAGCAAGTATACAACGTCGACGCGGTCCTAATAATGTTGGCTTATATGGACTTTTACAAGCTATTGCTGATGCGTTGAAATTATTAAGTAAAGAAACATTAGTACCAGGTAATGCCAATTTATATATTTTTTTATTTTCTCCAATTTTTACTTTTTTAATTAGTATGTTATGTTGAGCCCTTATACCTATTGATTATAATATTGTAATTAGTGATATTAATTTAGGAATTCTTTTTTTATTTGCATTTTCATCGTTAGGGGTATATGGATTAATTATGTCTGGATGGTCTAGTAATTCAAAATATGCATTTTTAGGAGCATTACGTTCTACGGCACAATTTATTAGTTATGAAATTTCGATGGGCTTAATTATTATTTTAATTCTTTTATTTACACAAAGTTTTAATTTAACAGATATTGTTTTAGCACAACAAAATATTTATTTTTTTTGACCATTATTTATTTATTTTTTTTTATTTTTTATTATCGGATTAGCTGAGACTAATAGAGTACCTTTTGATTTACCTGAAGCAGAATCAGAGTTAGTTTCAGGTTATAATGTTGAATATTCATCTATTGGTTTTACATTTTTTTTTTTAGCTGAATATAGTAATATTTTATTAATGTCAAGTTTAATTGTTATTTTATTTTTCGGAGGTTGATTACCTTTGTGTATTTATATTTCTTCTGGTTTAAATTTTGTGATTAAATTACTTTGTATTATGTTTATTTTTGTATGAATACGAGCGACTTTACCAAGATATAGGTATGATCAATTAATGGTTTTAGGTTGAAAAGTAATATTACCTTTAAGTTTAGGTTTTACTTTATTTAGTATTAGTTTATTTATAATATTATTATAAAATGTTTTTTTATCTTTTTAATTTTATTTTATTATATTTTTGATTTATGATTTGTTTTTTTTTTTTTTTTTTTATTTTTTTTTTTTTTTTTTTTTTTTTTTTTTTTTTTTTTTTTTTTTTTTTTTTTTTTTTTTTTTTTTTTTTTTTTTTTTTTTTTTTTTTTTTTTTTTTTTTTTT
>Ga0105347_1000538_pt1 | contig 17764 bp, 11 predicted proteins | sample EasRivMeERMLT890_FD_89677 | JGI IMG/M metagenome (GOLD analysis project Ga0105347, IMG submission 89677) | Soil microbial communities from meander-bound floodplain in the East River, Colorado, USA - East River MetaG ERMLT890 | ecosystem: Environmental > Terrestrial > Soil > Floodplain | place... | reverse complement strand
GGCGCCCTGCGATGGACCACCTGCACGGGCTGGGGCAGCCCTTCCCATAACACGGCGGTTCGCAGGATGTCGTTGCGATCGATCACCGCCTGTAGGGCCTGCAGGTATCGATCCAGCCGGTCGCGGCTATCGAATCCATACAGCGTTCGCGTCAAATAGCCGTCGCCAACAGACGTCATCCGGTGATGAAACAGGAGCCCCTCCTGCAGCGGCGCCAGCGGATAGATGTCTTGAATGTTGGCGGCCCCGCCAGGTACCGCGGCCACCACCTGCGCGATCTCCTCGGGGCTCAGTTGCACCAGCGGCAGCATCTCGGGACGGATCGCCTCGCAATTTGGCGGAATGCCATTGGGCGGCACTTCAACGAGGCCACTGTCGCCACCTGCTACCGCTGCCAGCGCCGCAATCGTCGGCGTGAGATAGAGAGTGCGCACATCGGCGTTCAGTCCCGCCCGACGCATGCGCTCCATGACGCTGACCACCAGCAGCGAGTGGCCACCCAATTCAAAGAAGTTGTCGTGGATGCCCACGCGATCCAGTCCGAGAACTTCACCCCAGATGCCGGCGAGGAGCTCCTCGGTTGCCGTTTGCGGTGCGACGTAGGCAGTCTGAAGGAAGTCCGAGTGCTCGGGAGCGGGTAGGGCCTTTCTATCAATCTTGCCGTTGGGGGTGAGCGGGAGCCCATCTAGCTCCACGAAAGCCGATGGCACCATGTAGTCCGGCAGCTTGGACTTTAAGAAGTTACGCAGCTCGCTAGCGGTTGGGATTGAATCCCGATTCGGCACGATGTAGGCGACCAGCCGCCGGTCTCCAGGTTCATCCTCCCGAACCATAACCACGGCTTTACTCACAGCTGAGTGCTGTGAGAGCACAGACTCAATCTCTCCCAGCTCGATGCGAAAGCCGCGAAGCTTTACCTGGTGGTCGATGCGACCAAGGAATTCGATGTTCCCGTCCGAAAGATAACGCGCCAGATCCCCAGTCTTGTAAAGTCGCGCGCTGGGATCCGTACTGAAAGGATGCCGTATAAACTTCTCTTCTGTCAGTTCCGGTCGGTTGAGATAGCCGCGCGCCAACCCGGCACCCCCTATGTGCAACTCACCGGGCACTCCTACCGGTACAGGCTTAAGATAACGATCCAAAATATAGATCTCTGTGTTAGCTATCGGCCGGCCAATCGGCACAGCGACATCCACAGTCTCAACTCGGTAAAGGGTCGACCAGATCGTGCTCTCGGTCGGTCCATACAGGTTCCACAAAGATACCCCGCGGGCCAACAATTGGCTCGCTAACTCCCCAACAAGCGCCTCACCGCCACAGAGAATTTTCAGATCCTTTTTGCCCCCCCAACCTACGTCGATTAACATCCGCCACGTGGCCGGCGTGGCTTGCATCACGGTAGCCCCGGAATTCTCAAGCTGTTCGATGAGCCGTCTGCCATCCAAAGCCACCTCCCGGCTCACAATGACCACGCAAGCCCCAACTATCAACGGAAGAAAAAGTTCCAGCCCGGCGATGTCGAAAGAGATCGTCGTAACTGAAAGCAAGACGTCTTGTGGCGTCAATCCGGGCCTCTGGCGCATCGAGTGTAAGAAATTGACCAGCGCTTTGTGTTGGATCTCGACTCCTTTGGGTCGGCCGGTGGATCCCGAAGTATAAATCACGTAGGCAAGATTCTCGGCACCAGCGCTCTCTTTAGTAAGGTCGCTCGCGTGGAGTTCCCCCTCTGACGCTAACTGTTCCAGGCTGACCACTCGACAGCGGCTCTGCGGCAAGTTGCCGAGAAGTCGCTCCTGCGTGAGCAGAACGGTCATGGCGCTGTCCTCGATCATCAACGCGATGCGCTCGGCCGGATAGGCCGGGTCAATAGGTACGTAAGCTCCCCCGCTTTTGAGAATCCCCAATAGACCGACGACCAAGTCCACCGACCGCTCCAGACAAATGCCCACCAAAACGCCGGGCCTTACCCCGATGGCTCGCAACTGATCCGCTAGCCGCTCCGCTCTCTCGTCCAGTTCCCGGTACGTAAGCCGCTCCCCTTCACCCACAACCGCCACCGCATCAGGGGTCCGCTCGGCCTGCGCCTCAAAAAGCGCATGCACGCAGCACCGCGGATACTCAGACTGCGTCGCGTTCAAGCCCACCAAGAGTTGTTCCCGCTCGGCTTCGCTCAGCATCGACAATTCTGAAAGCCGCTGCTCCGGATCTGCCACGATACCGTCCAGCAGAGCCTCGAAATGACCGATCATCCTATTGAGCGTGACTCGATCGAACAGATCGGTATTGTATTCGAAGAATCCCTCTAGTGAGCCCGACTCTTCTACCATTGAAAGAGTCAAATCAAACTTCGCCGTCTGAGCGTCTACGACTACAGGAGTGACGGTCAGTCCGGTAAACTCTATAGCCAGCCTTGGCTGGAGAATGAACATCACTTGAAACAAAGGCGAGTGGCTTAGACTCCTATCGGGCTGCAACTCCTCTACCAGCTTCTCAAATGGTAGATTTTGATGTTTATATGCCTCCAACGCTACCTTCCAAACCCTCCTAAGCAGTTCTCTAAAGCTGGGCTCTCCCGAAAAATCAGTACGCAGAACCAGGTTGTTGATAAACGGCCCAACGAGCCCTACGACTTCGGTCCGGTTTCTCCCCCCGATGGGAGAGCCGACAACGACGTCGTCAACTTGCGTGTACCGGTAAAGTAGCGTCTTAAAAGCCGCGAGCAGGGTCGCATATAGCGTGACTCTTTCTTGACGGCTTAGGGCTTTGAGGCGGTTCGTTAATATATTGGAAAGCCGGAAGCTTTGCCGCGCGCCCCTGAAGGTCTGGGCCGCCGGTCGCGACCGATCGGCTGGCAAAGCAAGTATGGGAATGCCCGAGAGCTGTTGCTTCCAATAGGAAAGCTCGGCTGCTAAATTCTGACCGGAAGACCGCTCGCGCTGCCACACCGCATAGTCCGCGTACTGGAGAGATAGATCGGCAAGGGGAGACGGCTGGCCAAACGAGAAGGCCTCGTAGAGGGCGCCAACCTCCCGGAACAGTACTGCCACCGACCAACCGTCCGTTGCAATATGATGCGTCACGAGAAACAGAACATGCTCTTCCGGTGCTAGTCTCAGTAAATTCGCCCGCAGCATCAGATCGGAAGCTAAGTTAAATGGTCGAGTAGCCTCCTCATGCAGCAACCTCTCAATCATTCCGTCCCGTTCGCCACATCCGTGAGTCAGATCCGTAATTTTCAACTTTACCGGGCAACCGTCGCCAATCACCTGCACCGGAACTCCATCCACTACAACAAACGTTGTCCGCAAAACCTCGTGCCGAGCCACAATGGCGTCAAGTGCCTTCTGCAAGGCCGGAACATCCAGGTGACCAATGACGCGGGCCGCATTTGTCTCGTTGTAAACCGCACTGTTCGGGTCAAGTTGACCCAAAAACCACAGCCGCTGCTGAGCAAACGAGAGCGGAATCGCTTCACGCTTTATCAGCCGCGGTATGCATTGAGTACCGTTGTCTTTGGTGGAGTATTTTTTGCTCAGCCGCAACTCCAAAAGAGCCCGCTTGGCGTCGGAAAGCCCGATAATCTGCTCTGTCAAATCGCCCATAAGGTCTTCTCCAATGCGCTCTAGGGTCAAACTTTGCACTTGGCGATTACTTGACCAACCAACCGCTGCACTTCCTCCTCGGAGAGCTTGGGCAATTCTGCCAAATCCTCGGCGAGCCCATCGGGTTTCGTCATCTCGGCTTGATGCTGAATAACCATCGCCGCCATGTTCGCTACAGTATGACTCGCCAACAAACTGCTCACCGACAAATCCACCTTGAAGATGTCGTAACCCTGGCTTCTCAGTAGCTCAATAATCCGCTGTAATTGCCCACCCGATTCATATGCCTCAATGACAAATTTGTCGGATCTTTTCCCAATCGTTTTCCGCCACGCCCTCTAATATATCCAACTCACGCTTCTCGGCATCGAGTTTTAGCAAATCTATCCGCTCAATTTTTCCTCTCGGATAATCTCGGAAAGGGTTTTTAACTGACCGAACTGTTTCACCTTTGACCCGTTCCTCCACCACTGCTCAAAAAAACCTTTAATGTATTTGTCTGAGCAATGTGGGGTTTCAACATCCATGAGAGTTTCTTCCTTTCTCGCAATAGAGCTTCAGCCATCCAGCCTGTCCTGCAGACTCGAAGATTTTGTGCAAACCGACTTCTCTATTACTGAGTCATAGAGTGCTTGAGTAGCCTTGACCATCCTGGCAACGGAGAATTTCTCTTTGACCAGTTTTCTTCCGGCCAGGCCCATTGCTCTTGCGTGCGCCGGATTGGTAAGTAGACCGACTGTGTAATGAGCGAATTTTTTTGCATCTCGACCGGAAACCAAAAAGCCGTTCTCATTATTGTTAATGAGTTCACGGCATGCGCCGACATCCCGTGCGACCACAGGTTTTCCACAAGTCATCGCTTCCAATAGAACATTCGGAAGTCCTTCCCATTTCGAGGTGAGCCAAAAGACGTCCGCAGTTGCCAAGAGTTGCGGTACATCATCTCGCTCGCCGAGAAAAGAAATTTTTCCATCCAAGCCGTTCTCAGAGGCACATCGCATCAGATCCGAACGACAAGGCCCGTCGCCGACGATTAAGAAGCGCACGTCTGCGTATTCATGACCGAGAAGCTTCGCCGCCTCGATGAAAAGTTCAATATCCTTCTCGGGAACGAGACGCGCCACCGTGATCACCAGTCTATGTGCGGGTTTCAGATCAAGACCGTTCGAGGTCAGCGGAACTAAAGAAGTCTGAAAGCGATCGAGATCGATACCGTTATGAATGACAACGCTCTTTTGGATGGGCACGTTAAAATGCTGGGCGACAAAAGATCGCACCGCCTCACCGTTACAGATGATCACATCACTTGACCAAAAAGCGAGCCGGTTTACCCAGTCTCGTAAAAACCCCAACTCTGTATTGCAGCTACGTGCTGATGTCACCAAGTGCGGAACACCCGCAAGAAAATGGGCTGGCCAAGCATAGCCATTGGCCTTGAAGAGAAAAGAATGAAGAATATCGATACGGTCCCGGCGTAGGAGGCTAGCGAGCTCTCGCATCCGTGCCATGTCGAAATGGCACCGCCGATGTAAAACGCGAAGTTCGGCCCCCGATTCCCTGATGAGGTCGCCAAATGGGACTGTTTTCTCTGATAGACAATAAACAAAGGGTTGAAAGCTATTTGCATCTATGCCGCGAACAAGTTCGTATAGCTGGCGTTCTGCTCCGCCATGGGTAAGCTGACCAATGACGTAGCCGATCCTTCGTCGTCTCGCGCTCAAGAGATTACCTACTGAGCTGTCTGTAAGATCTGTAACCTGCTGAATATTAGCGGCGATCAATTGGAGAGAGGGTTTGGAAATGCCCACGATTCCATAATGAAGGAACAAATTCTATACTACGAGCAAGCTTCTCTCGTCTTTTTCTTCTATTAGGAAACCTTTATCGATAAAAATGAAATGAACGCTAGATTCCGAGATCCGGTTAACAACTAACTACAAATTGTGACCAGAACCTTCATTCGCCTAACTTTGATCGAAACTGTTTCCCGAGAGCTGCCTCTCACAAGCTTTCGATCTTTGATTCTTCAGGTAGGTCTCTACCACCTGCAGATCGTCGTAGAGTTCTCTCAAGTTCCTGCTGCTCGTGATGGGTTGTGCCGTCATCCGTGCCTACCTCCCCAGGACCGGCAGCGATACCGGTGACCTCCTTTATTAATGCTTCCCACATCCCCATCACTCGCGGCAATGCAAACCGTTGTACGACTCCCTGCGCATATGCTGCGAGGCGCTTACGTTCCTCTCCATCAGCTAGCAATCGATCTATGGCAGCGGCTAAGGCCTGCTCATCTTCCGGCGGGACCAGCACGCCATCGACGCCATCCGTAATGATCTCACGTGGACCACTTGCGCAATCGAAGCTAATCACTGGAAGACCGCAGGCCATCGCCTCACACAAGGCATTGGGGAAGCCTTCACAGCGCGAGGATAAGACAAACAGATCGGCTTGTTGCAAGTTCTCAAAGGGTTGCCGCGTCAAGCCGGGAAAGGACGCCCGCCCTTGTAGACCCCGCTCATCGCGTACTCGTTCAAGCTGGGGACGCAGAGGCCCCTCCCCCCAAATTACCAGCGACCACTCAGGATGCTTCGGCGCCACCCGTGCAAAAGCGCCGAGCAGGAGATCGAACCCTTTTTGTTCACGCAGACGCCCCAAGGCTACGACCGTTTTTGTGCTCCGGTTACAGGCATGCTTTGGAGTTCTCTTACTAGGCAATAGCACAGGGTTTGGAATCACCTGTGCTCGCTGTTGCACCTTGGCCGAAAAGTACGACAAGGCAGATGAGGTTTGGGCGACTAAACGTGTGCAATGTGGATACACCCAGCGTCGCAAGCGCTCCCATGCCTTGCCGATCCGACGATGGACGGGATCATTGCGTTCTGAAATAATTACCGGGAGAGATAGCCCCAGCGTTGCCAGAATGGTCAAAACATTCGGCATATCCATGAATGAGATCACCACGTGCGGGCTGCTCTGTTTGATCGCCTGTCGTAGAACCCAAAGCCGCTTCAGATTATTGAAGATGGCATGCATTGACGTCGGTGAGGTGCGGGAAAGCATGAGAGGGCGATACATCACGGCTGGATGGAGGTCGTAAAATGGCCGTTCCTCGCCGTTATCGAGAGTCAACAGTGTTATCCGCCACCCTTTTGTTGCCCAGGCATTGGCCAGGATGGACATCACCCGTTGCGCTCCGCCGCACCCAAGATGGGAAATGACAAAAGTTAGTCGCATATGCTGATAATCATCGCAACAACACCACAGAATACCGATTTAAGGTCGGAGAAGCTCTGGAGCAAACCGTAGCCCCTTTTTGGAGTTGCATCCATGCACCGCTTGTCAGTCACCCTCCGATTCAAATAGCCAGCTTTGGAGGCTATTCAAAACTCTCTAGGATCTCCGCTTCCAGCTGAACCATCCCCATCAGTAACACCATGCATCGCCAGTGAAGTTTTAATCGCCAAAGCGCCAAATCTTCACAAAACCGGGTCGGAAACCGCCAAAGCGAAGTATGGTTGCCAAGCCAATGGCAACAAGTCCCCAAAAGAGAACTTGAATCGTTAAATGGAAGAAAACGTTGCCGATATTCATGGAGATCAGAAAACCGAGAACTGAGGAGAAGATAGCCCAAAGGAGCGTCTGGATCTGGCTATCGCGGATCCTCCGGTAGCCACAGTAAAGCTCCTTCAGTACAGCCCCAATTATCCACATCATCAGAAGCCAGCCGATAAGGCCGTTCTCGAGGATCAATGTCAAGTGCATATTCGGTATGGGAAAATCATCGCCCTGAGCAAAGTCATAGGTATTCGGTGCGACATCGTCCAGCCGCTCGAGATTTTTCGTCCCAATTCCAATCAAAAGCTGCTTGACAGGGATCGAAGAGAACAGTTCGGAGAATTCCGACCATTTCTGGACCAATTCAATCCATGCGTTCGTAAGGGAGAAGCGGGGACCGCCGAGAAGAGCCAAGACCAAGAGCAGAGCCCCAAAGAGTCCCAGAAATCCCGCGACAGCACGCATGGATCGGCGGGCGAAAAAGACCGTTCCAGTAACAACCAAAGCTGTAAGACCGATCCGGGTCTGGGTCATGACAATACCGACCGATGCAATCGTGCTGCACATGAGCCAGAAGTCCCGCTGCAGTTGTGTCTTCGCATGCGCGACTTCAGAAAAAAGAATCGGCAGTCCAAGCACGAGATAGGTCGCCAGAAAAGCTTGATTGCGAAGTGGGTAAGGCAATCCGTAAAGCGCCTGGCTTTGCTGCCATGGCACACCATTGGCGGCAGCAGCAACGGCTTCACCATTCACGAGGACAAGCTGGACCAGACTCCCGAGAGAGACGAAGGTTGCGGTAAGGGCTACAACCCGGACAGCGGTGCGTACTGAGAATTGGCTTATCTCTCCGTTGGATAAGATAAGAATCAAGGAAAAGCCGGTAACCAAATAATAGACCGCTCCTCGAAAGGCTGTGACCGGATCAACCGACCAGAGAGTTGCAATCCCCGTAAACAGCACGAAGGCGAGAGCCGGCAGGTTTAAGGCACAACGGTAAATGTAGAGCCGGTTTGACGGGATCCATCGGAAGAATGTACGGCAAAACAGGGCTAGGAGGAAAAGATGAACTGCATTAACTGGGAAGCCAAATATCCGAATGTATAAAGACGGGTACAGCCAAGAGGGAAGAAAGGACAAGAACACAAAGAGTAGCAGCAGCATGAAACCCAAAGTGAACCAACGTCCGAATAGCTTAAGCAGCGTAAGACCGATAAGCTTAAGGTCTAATAACAACCCGCGTCTTTTTAGATAGATCCTCTCGTAACGGAGCTTGTTACGCGGATGAGTCAAATACGCACCTCGGAGTTGAGCTACTCCGGTCAATCCTGGACGGACTAGAAAGCGCTGCTCGTACCCGTCAATCTCACGAACAGAATCTTGAAAAAACACCGGGCGCACCGGCCTTGGGCCCACCAGAACCATCTCTCCCCGCAGGACATTCACGAGCTGCGGAAGCTCATCCAGCTTGGTCTTTTTGAGAAACCTCCCAATGGGTGTATAGAAACCGTCATCCTGTCTCAGTAGTCTGGCGCCGATCTTACCCTCAGCGTCTTGCTGTAGGGTTCGAAACTTGTAGATCCTGAAAGTCCGCTTGTCTTTTCCGATACGGAGTCCGCGGTACAAAACCGGGCCTGGGCTTGTAAGCTTAACGGCTACCGCTACTATTGCCATCACAGGCGACAGGAGAACCAGCCCGATGGCCGCCAGTACAAACTGGACAGCGTAGGAGAAGCCAATGCTCCACTCGTGTCCTCCATGGAACCTGATCGTGCCTTCAAGACCATTCATAAAAAACCCCTTGGTGTAGCCTGTTGAAAGAGTCTCCGTTCGTGCTTCGACCAGCTCAGCACGAACGGTTAATGCTGGAGTGTGCCCACACTTGGCCGGTCATCCTGGACCGGTCTAAGGGTTATTGAGCGGGTTCGTGAAAGGGTTGACACTTGCTATAGACGGGCAATGGAACTGGGCTCTAGCGACGCATTCTCGTAATCGAGGAACTCCTCGCGCCAGAGCATGAGAACCAGCAGCCCCCAGATTTGGCGACTGTAATCTGCCCTCTTTTGGAGATGGTCGGCTATCAGCGCCCCGATTCGCCGCTCATCCAGAAAACCGCTTTCGCGGATCCTTCGAGGAGAAAGGACATCCAGAACAGCGGGTTTTAGTGGTCCGATCAGCCAGCTTGGCAGCGGCACATTGAACCCGCGCTTGCGACCCGTTAGGATGGATCTTGGTACGATCCCGGCCACGGCCTTTTTAAGCAAATACTTCTTGCAGAGGCCCTTAAGCCTCAGATGACTCGGAAGTGAGGCGGCAAACTCAACCAAGGAATGATCCAGAAAAGGCACACGCGCCTCAAGCGAATGGGCCATGGTCATTCGGTCCACCTTGACCAGAATGTCATCGGGGAGATAGACCTTCATATCCACATACTGAAGTCGAGAGAGGACGTCTGCATCGGTTGGAGAGTGGAAATAGCGTTCAAATATCCCGAGAGAGGGTTCCAGACCATTTTCCTTCCAGCCATTGTACAAGGACCGCTTTGCATCCTCATTGAAGATGACCTTCCAGCTGAAATGCGCTTCCAGAGGAGGAAGAAGAGCGCCGTGGACAAAACGCTTGGCCTTGTAATCAAAGCTAACCTTCCTGTGCGATACAGGCATCCTCTGGATCAGCGGAGGTATAACCCTCGCTCCCAACCACCTTGGCAGTCTTTTGTAAAGCTCGGCCCACTTCCAGGCCGAATAGGTTTCATAGCCGGCAAAGACCTCGTCTCCTCCCTCACCGCTCAGCACGACTTTGACGCTTCTCCGGGCAAGCTCAGCCACGTAATAGACTGGGATAGCCGAGGAATCTGCAAAGGGCTCATCGAAGGAGCGCACGAGCTTGGGAAGAAGATTGACGATGTCAGGTTTCACCAACAGCTCGTGATGCTCGGTGCCAAAGTGCTCAGCCACTTGTCGGGCTCGGTTGAGCTCGTTGAAGCTCTTCTCTTCAAATCCAATCGAGAAGGTCCGGACAGGCGAGGAGGAGACTTCACTCATCAGCGCGACGATAGTGCTGGAATCGACGCCGCCGCTTAGAAACACACCCAGCGGAACGTCGCTCACCAGGTGGGAGCGTACAGAATCCCGTAGCCGCTCAAGCAAGGCCTCTGCCAGTTCTTCCTCATCCGCCTCTTGCGTTTTTCCCCAGACCGGATTGACGTCCCAGTATTTATCAACGGAAATACAGCCATCGCGATAGATAAGCTGGTAACCAGGTTGAAGCTTCGAGATCCCGCGGAAAATGGTTCGAGGCCCCGGAATGTAGTTGTAGGAAAGATAATCATGAAGGGCTTGCATATCGACCGTTCGAGGGAAGTCTGGTTCCAGCAAAGACTTGAGTTCCGACGCAAAGACTAGGCTCGATGAATCCAGGCGGTAAAAGAGTGGCTTGATCCCGAGTCGGTCTCTGGCCAGCACCAGGGTCCGGGTCTTCCGATCCCAGACGGCTAACCCAAACATTCCCCGGAGTTCGGAGACGAAATCCCGCCCGCGATCCTCATACAGGTGAGCGATCACCTCAGTATCCGTTCGGGTATAGAACCGATGGCCTTTATCAATGAGACGCTGGCGCAGCTCCATAAAATTGTAGATCTCACCGTTCAAGACGACCCAGACGGACTCGTCTTCGTTATGGATCGGCTGCTTACCCGTCTCAAGGTCGATGATGCTGAGCCGTCGCATACCCATTCCGAAATTCCGGTCCCTGAAGATTCCTTGGTCATCCGGTCCACGATGCTTGATACGCCGGCACATCCACTCGAGCGAATCCGTTTGGACCGGGCGCGCTGGCTCAAAGTTTAATCTGCCGACGATTCCGCACATAAATAATTGGCTGCTTTGGAATGCAAAATGATGATCTGGTCGCCTTGGAGGCCTTAAGGGCGCTTGCTAATGTGGGCTCCGGTAAGGTTTTGGATCGGAAGAAACAGTCCCGGGCATGACCGGTTTTACGAAACCACCTGGGCAGACTTTTTCCGCTCCACTAACTGGACACGGATAGCGCTACGACAGGTCCGCTCTACCGCTGGCCTGGCGAGGCAGCGAGGGTTCGCGGGCTACCGCCCAGGTCGGCCCCTGAGACTGCGTGAGAAACTTCACGAACCCCCACAAAACTGCCAGGTTGCCAACAATGAAATAAAAGGGAAGCGAAATAACGGGGCGGGAGTTCCCTACCCAATAAGGGATACCGCCCGCGGCAGCGGTCAAAAGAAACAATAAATAGACAAACCGAAGCGCTTGATAGAAGAGACCGTCAATGAAGAAAGGGGTTCCCAGCAAAGCAAAGAGGAAGAACGGGCTGAGCCAGCGCAGGATTTTTTTCGATAGAAACTGAAACAGGATAAGCGGACGGAAGGGGTTGAGAAGACACCGAATCCAGCGCATGGCTCCGTAAAAGGCCCGAGCGCTGATGCGCGCATGCCGTTGAAACTGGATGCCCACCCGTGGCGAAGCCGGCTCCAGACAGACCGCTTCTTCCTCGTAGAGCACCTTGTAGCCCCGTCGAAGGATCTGGAGTGGAATCTCTAAATCGTTTGACAACATCGGGTCCATGGATTCAAAGAGATCGCGGCGAAAGGCAAAAATCCCCCCGAAAGCTCCAATCACAGTCCCAAGACGGCTCTCCATCTTTTTGATCCAGGCATCATACCGGAGAAAAAAGCTTTCCCCTTCATCGGAAGTACGTCGACTCAAGTCAATATAGCGGAGTGCCCCCGAAACACACCCAACCCCGGGATCAGCAAAGCAGCGCGCCAGCTTCCTTATGGCGTCAGACCTGAACATACCGTTGGCATCGGATAAGACCAGGATTTCTCCCTTTGCCAAAGGGCAGACGGCGTTGAGAACCGCGGTCTTCCCCTCGCGCTTTTCCCGAACCATCAAGCGCACCCCTCGGTCACAGTACTCCTTCACAATAGCATTCGTGCCATCTGTAGAAGCATCCGACGCAACGAGGATCTCCAGGCGGTCCGGTGGATAATCCAGGCTTAGGCTGTTTTCGATTTTCTCCCGGATCACGACCTCTTCATTGTGCGCAGCGATCACAAGAGACACCGTAGGCTCAAAATTAACCGCCGGGCTTTTCTTCCTCCTACCCAGTCCGCTAACGAATAGGATCACCGGATAGCCTGCATAGAGGTAAAACAGGAACACGGCTGCAACCCAAAAGACTACTTCTGTCATAAGCAGCGCCTAAAGGAATAATAGTTGGAGTAGGTGGAAAAGGCTTGCTGTGGCAGATACGGCTCAGGAGGACTGCCACTTCATCGGATAACCAAAATTACTTTGTCACCAGTCGGACTGAAGTGAGTCCTCGGTCGTCCCGAACTTCATTTGACGAGCACGCCGACGTACTTGTTTTGAAAGGCGACGACGACGGGCGTGAGGCCGGTGCTAGCAACGAAGTCGCGGAAGGTGACATTGTCGCCGATGTCGTCTGAGATGAAGATACCGCCCGGGCACAGAGCGTTCCAGAGAAGCGGATAGGCCCACGCGCGACCCTCGTAACTTTTGTCGCTGTCGTAATGACAAAGATCGAGCGCGCCGAACTCCTTCAGGCCGCGCGGGATGGCCTGTTTGTCGGCGGTGCGAAGCAGGCGCCACTGGAAATGGAACTCCTCCGGCACGACTTGACCCACGTAGCGATCGTTGTTGAGTTTGGGGTATGGCATGTCGGTGCTGATCAGGCGCGAGCCGGGGCGGTGACGCAAGGAAAGAAGCAAAGCCAGCGACGACCACCCGTAGGCCACTCCGGTCTCGAGGACTTTCTTCGCGGCGCAATGCTCGGCTAGCCAGTAAAGAAGATCGAGATCTCCTGGACCGCCCATCTTCACGGGGCACTTAGCCGCACGGCGATGCGCGCCGGTGAAAACTTCCGGAAACAAAGATTCGACGGAGGCGGGCGGCGGCGTGCCAGTCAACTGCTGAAGCGCGGTGGAAGTATCCACGGCGCGGGCCGAGCACCAGGCCGTGGCCTGCTCCGCGGTGCGGTTGAGCGGCGATGCCTCCTCGGCGAACAAAATCCGGCGAGCCTCGTCGATGAGTCGCGGATAAAGTTGCGGGCGTTGGAGGTACCAGCCCAAAGTCTTGAGTTTCTCAGACACGTTGTTTTCTCCCGGTCCAGCATAAGCTACCCAGAGTCGCAGCGGAAACGAGCGACACCGGCCAGACCAGCAGGTCGTGACGGTTTTCGCAGCGATTCCGTCAACGAACTTCCGAGACAGGACACTAGTTCGATTTGTCAGTTACAGTGAAGGTTATGGTCAAGGCGGTTCCTGCGGTTCCCCTGGCATCTGAGCGGGTATAAGGCCTAGCAGTCAAGGTATGCGAACCCAGGCTTGGTTTCCACGTGGAGTAGTTACCGTTGTTGTCACCACCCAGCGAGTACGGCGCACTGTTGTCAGTTCGGTAGTTAGACTTCCCGTCCAATCCGAAGCGGACACTGCCCACGGTGGCGGGGGAAGTATTAGCGCGGATGTTCAGGTTGCGTGTCGGCAGCGTGGCCAGGTTCAGTGTGGCGCCGTCATTGAGCGGATCAAAGGTCGCAATGGGCTGATCGGTATCGGCATTGATCAAAGTAAAGCTTATCACCGCCTGGGCCGCTGGGTTGACAGTAACCGTGACATCATCCCCTGCAGAAAGCGCCCCGTCGTTGGCCGTGAGCCGCAGGACGTAAGTTCCAGTCGTTGTAAACGAGGCGGTCGTATCGATGGCCGAAGGGTTACCGAAGCTTACAGTGCCCGGACCGCTCACTTTAGTCCAACTGGTCGCTACGATACCGGGAGGCTTAGGCAAACCGTCGTCGGTAACCGTGCCGTCGAGGCTGGCCGATGCCGGGAAAGTGATGGTCTGATTGGCTCCTGCGTTAACCGTTGGCGCCTGGTTGGTGGCAACGGGGGGTGGAGGGGAGTCGGCGGAACCGGCTAGAGAAGTGTCCACGGCGTCGCGAGGAAATGCGCCCACCCATTGACGCACGACCTCTTCTACGTCTGTCACGACATCCGTTATCACTGGCGCGACGTTAAAAGGTGCGGCCGCTGTAGTGAGGGAATTGACATTGCGCGCTCCGGGTCCTTGATTGCCGTGAACGTATACGGGCCCAGCATCGGATTCGAGAACTACGGCATCCTCTTCATTGCTACTGGTATTTTTAAAAAAGATGTTATTGATGACATTGCCGCGCCCGCCGTCATTGAATCTGGTGGCACGAGCACCCCAATCCCAAAAAACGTTATTGCGGATATCAACTAAGCCGCCGGTAGAGACTTCTGGGCTACGCTGATAGTTATTGATCCAAAAATTGTGATGCAGCGAAACGTTAGTCGCCGCAGGTTCCGTATCGTTATTGAGCAGCATGCCTCGCGTAGTTAGAGCGTACCAATCAGGCCGCGTATGTCCGAGAATCGTCCACTGGACAGTTACGTCATGGGCGCCTTCCGTGATGTCGATGTTGCCGTCTACTGCGTCAGTCACCGAACAATGGTCGATGACGACGTTGTATGCGCCATACTGCACTCCGATCCCGTCATTGCCGGCATTCCTGATCCGCATGTGAGTCACGATGATGTCATGGGAGTTTCGGATGGTGATGCCTCGGCCCTGTAGGGTGATGCCGGGGCTTGGCGCGGTAGAGCCGTCAATGGTGATGAAAGACCTGTCTCGTACTGATAAGTCGCTGCTGAGCGTGATAGTTCCAGCCACGGCAAACACAATACGACGGTTGTTGCCAGCAACTGCTTCCCGTAATGTTCCGGGACCCGAATCGGCGCGCGAGGTGACAGTAACCTGGGAGCCGTTATTCCCGCCCGGTGTGGACGATCCAAACCCTTCGAAGGCGGCTGAGAAAGATGCAGGAGCGAGCAGTGTCAGGAGCATGGCTATGAGCCACGTACAGCCGCTTCGCAAAAGTTCGCTCGACAATTTCTGCGCTAGCTTCATTTTCCCTGTTGCTTCCTCTACACCGGAAACGTCGCGAGTGTCAAGAAACATTCCCAACGGCGTGCTGACCGAGCTAGCTGAGTTAACTTAATGCCGCCTTGTCTGGCTCGGCGGTGGCGATGTAAGCGCAGGAGGCCCTGCGAGAAGGGTATCAATGGCATCTCGCGGAAACGCCCCTGCTCCCCTAGGAACCTTGTGTTCAACCTCAGTGGTCGAATGGGTCGTCACCCGAGCCACAGAAAAAGCATTAGAGGTTGTGCTTAAGGAGTTTAAGTCGATGGTGCCGGGTCCCTGATTGCCCTGAACATGAAAGGCTCCTGCGTTGGATTCTAAAATAATAGCTTTTCGGGGATTATCGATTGTGGAAAAGACATTATTAATGATATTCCCCCGGGCGCCGTTCCGCATTCGTACCCCATAAGCGCCCCAGTCGTGAACGACGTTGTTACGAATATCAAATATCCCCGCCGTGGAGACTTGCGGACTCCTCTGATACTGGTTTCTGAATAGGTTATGGTGGAGTGAGACGTTGGTCACGGGAGGCTTTTCAAAGTTTGCAATGAGCATCCCCTTCTTCTGCAGGGAATACCAATCAGGCCGGGTATCCCCAAGGATAGTCCACGATACGGTGACATCGCGGGAATCTTCCGTAATGTCGATGTTTCCATCGAAGGAGTTGGTCACCGAACAATGATCAATGACCACGTTGTACGCGCCATGCCGTATCGAAATCCCATCGCCCGACGCGTTCCTGATCCGCATGTGGGTCACTATAATATCGTGCGAATTGCGGATGTCGAGGCCCCAGTCCTGCAAGGTGATGCCTGGACTTGGCGCAGTAGAGCCGTCGATGGTGATGAATGACTTGTCTCGTATCGTCAGATTGCTGCCGAGATTTATAGTCCCGGCTACCGCGAATACGATTCGACGGTTGTTCGCATTGCTAATTGCTTCCCGTAATGTTCCCGGACCCGAATCGGCGAGAGACGTTACTCTCACCAAAGCTCCTTTGTTTCCTCCCGGCGTGGAGGAACCAAACCCCTCAAACCCCGCATGGAGTAAAGTTGAAAACATCAGAGCCAGCACAATAACCATCCAAGCGGATCGTTTTATCCAAGGCTTCTTCGGCTGTCTTCGCGCCTGGTGAACAGCTTGGCTCATCTTGTCACATCAGTGCTCAAAAACATTTTCAGGACAAAGCGGTCTGCTGCGGGGAGACATGGGTCACGAAAGTCTCTATCAACCCCACGGCATTTCTTCGTCGATCATAAGCCTTGGCTACCGTATCTTGAGCCGCTTTAACCAGCCGTTCTCGCTTCAAGCTATCTTGCATGAGGGATAAGATGGCCTCTGCTAGGGCTTGCGGATCTCCGGATGGGACGAGAAGACCGTTTTTCCCGTGTTGGATGAGTTCTTGGATGCCGGAAAGACGGGTAGAAATGACCGGCGTACCTGAGGCCATGGCCTCGACCAAGACGTTGGGAATCACATCCCGGCGCCCTTGTTTTGTCACCACGGAGGGGTGAACCAACACGTCCGCTTCGTGATAGTGCGCAGCCAGTTTACCCTGGAGCATCGGAGGTATGATATGAACCTGTTGAGAGAGGCCGCTTTGATTGATCTGCTGAATCAAGTGCTTCCGTCGAGGGCCTTGCCCGATGATCCTGCATTCAAATTTGTGCCCTTCATTTTTCAAAAGCGCACAGGCGCCGACAAGATGCTCGAAACCCTTATAGTCATCCAAAACACCGCAGGCTAGGATCTGCCAGATGGGCTCAGACTTGCGGCGTGACAGTACGGGGGGACGGAAGCGCTCCAAGTCTGAACCGTGCCGATGGACATAAGTCTTCGACTCGGCATTTGCGCCACCTATGTCGATAAGGGCCCGGCGGTTGGTCTCAGCGCAGGTTACGACAAATCGTGCACGCTCAATTTTCTCCCGCAACAAAGAGCGGACCTTGTAAATGTCGTGGGCATGTGAACTAAAGCTGAAAGGTATCCCTGTCAATTCAGACGCGATCCAGGCCGCAGTAGTCGGGTAGCTCGCCCACGCTGCGTGGATATGTGTTATTTCCTTTTGCTTTATAAGACGCGCGAAATAGATTGCTTGAGGAAAAAGGAAGCAGTTTTTGAGAAGTTCGATCGGGCACGCAAAGGTCCCGGCAAGGATCTGAAAAAACAGGCGCCACGTGACAGGCCGACACCAAGCCTTGATGTTTTCCCACAACAGTAAGGGCGAGAGGTAAGAAGCTCGATGGACGCGACCTTGAAATATCTCTGTTTCGGGTTGATGAAAGGATCCTTGCTGGCCTAGCAAAGTAAAAATCTCGATCCGGAAACCGGCACGGTCCAGCGCAATAAAATCTCCGACGACAAAATTCTCTCGCCAGGCCGGAAAACGGCTAAAAACGACCGCTAAACGCGGACGGCTAATCTTCGACTGTGTCATATTGATGCCGGAACCGGAGGGTAATTTGGCCTGAGAACGAAGTTGCCAGGCAATTCCTCCGCCTGTAGCCTCCTGAGAATGATCGCCAGCCCCACGAAGACATAAGTAACAATGCTGAACCAAAAATCAGCAAAGAAGGTGAAAAATAAGAAGGCTATTAGGCCGGTTCGGAGGCTGCGGGC
>Ga0105347_1000537_pt1 | contig 17773 bp, 27 predicted proteins | sample EasRivMeERMLT890_FD_89677 | JGI IMG/M metagenome (GOLD analysis project Ga0105347, IMG submission 89677) | Soil microbial communities from meander-bound floodplain in the East River, Colorado, USA - East River MetaG ERMLT890 | ecosystem: Environmental > Terrestrial > Soil > Floodplain | place... | reverse complement strand
AACGAAGGCCAAAGACTCAGCATCGACGAAGTTGGCCACGACAATCGAAGACCCTTGCAAGAGCTTGGCCTCTGGGTAATTCCTGGCCATTTCTGAAGCCTGAGTGTAATTCTTATCATGCCATTCCTGAGACATGCTTGCGTCACCTCGCTGGCTGGAAACACACTTCCAGCGATCCACCATATAGAACTGTCTGAATTTAATAGGCCAGTTGAGTATGTCGCGACTGAAGAGTCCTTCAGCCACACCTATCTCCACTCCGTTCCCGTGAGCAAACTCCGTCACTGCCCAATCATCATTGGTTTCACATCGGAGGGTCTTCCACAAATCCCGTCGATATTGTATCTCGTCCACGTTCGTATTATCTTTTTGTCGCCCAGAAATAAACCCCGTTCCGTTCACAATCGTGGGTGGCTTCCAAACTCTTCAAAGCTGTGTTGGTCACTTCAACCACCTTGGAATGCTCTGTCCCCATAGCGTAGTCGTGCAGTTCCATTGCTATGTAATCTATCTTTCGCAAGGCTTCCATGGAAGGAGGATGCTGCCAAATGCTGTTCTCCCCTCCCTCGCAGTCTATTTTTATCAATTGTTTTTCGCCAAGAAAAGGCAACTGTCCTATGATGTCGTCCAAAGTCAGGCAAGGAACAGGGACCCTCTCATGAGTCTGTTTCAAATCTTCCTCCGGAAAACCTAGTCCAGGTGTGAGATAGGATTCGCCAGCCCCATTAGGAGCCGTGGTGCCACGGAACACCTTACCAGATGATCCCAATGCAGCTTGAAAAAGTAATATATCGTCCCTAAAAGGAGTAAACCTTTTGAAATCCTCACAATTCTGCGGGTGGGGTTCCACTGCCACAATAGTCACATTAGGAAAAAGGGTTTGAGCAAAACGAGTAAAGATACCAATGTTAGCACCAATATCGAAAATAATGTCTGGCACAAATTTGAGTTTCCGTAAGCGATAGCAATCCTCAGTCACCACTTCCCCGTAAAGCCCACCATAGCCACCATTAAGAGTTTCTTCTAATTTCATTTTATTTTTGCCTCAGCCCAATTAAAAGTTTCAGGATCGAACTCGGACATTTCGTTTTGCCACCAATATGGTCCCAATTTTGAAAATCCACTGAATTTAGTAAAAGCGGGTTTATTAAGATGAGATGGTTTACCAATGTCCGAATAACCATCTGCCTGCTTGATGCAACCAGGGACGAAGGCGTAGGTGTGGAGTTCGGGCTGGATTCGAATCATGGCGTAGTCGATCCCGATGCTGGAATCCAATTCACGATCCAAAAGCTGAAGAACTTTAGCAATGCTGGTATTCCTCACGATGTAGGCGTAAGTGCAGAAAGCTCCGTAGGTGCGGACCATTCTATTGTAACTGGTTAGCTCTGCATCCCGAGGTGGCCGTCCTGCCCCGCAGTTGTGCCAGTAAGACGGGTTGACGTGAAATGTCCCACCCAGCCACACAATGTCCCACGGGTTGTCCCGCAGAAACGCTTGAATGAGACTAATCCTCCTTCTGAAATCGGAGCAGAACACCAAATCATCCTCCATGACGAAAGCGTGTCGGCCCAAAGCCAATGCCTGTTCCATAATCATCACCTGACTGAAGTGACAACCAATGGCACCAGGAGTCCTGTTCTGCATGATAGCTACTCGTTTGGGGTCCACTTTGACTTCGTGAGGATAAAACCCCCTAGTCCGTGTCGCTTCGATTCCAACCTGCCGAAGCGATTCCTGCATACGCGCAAGACGGTCGGTGCGATGGTCGAGATTCACAAACGAAATAAAGGAGTCGTCCAGTAATTTCATATCAAAAATGAGCAACTAAGATGTCGTCTGGGAAATCTACAGAATCTATTCGATCAATTATGTAGTCGTTGTTAATAGCCCGCAGAGCCCTCGTCACCCTGTCCAAAGAAACATCCAGATGAGGAGTGCCCATGATGCGAACGTCATCGATCAAAATAGTATGGGTGTTTATGGAGTGCTCGTAAATCTGTTTCAGCTCCCCCATCAAAGGTGCTTTTTTGTAGTCCTCGACATCACCTTCACAGCAATGAGCATCCAACCAAAAGGTGCAAGGGGACGTGATCTTGGGAAGGATCTGCTTTAGAAACTCTCTGGAGTCACCACCAAAGAGCCACACCCGATCTCTGAGATCCCAGAATCGATGAGCACACCATCCCTGCCCGTAGGGTAGGAGTTCCACGCTGTAAATGACTTTGAAGCAGTTCGCATCCAAAGCAGCTTGGACACCATCACCTCGATGCGTCCCTGTCTCGATGAATGCTTTGTTGGGAAATGTTTCCAGAATTTCTTTGGAGATTGGCATTACCGTGGACGTTGCATTTCCCGTAAGGCCATTCCCTTTTTAACAAGACAAGCCTTAGTTAAAAACCCCTTGTTCAAAGCATCACAAGTTACTTCTTCCAATTGGGTTCGATCACTTTGATCAACCAAAACAACAAAGCCTTTGTCATCGTCATTGGTCACAAGCAATTTCCAATGCTTTGTTTTTTCATCTTCTTTGACAACGAGTTCTGCCGCTTCGATGCCCTCCATCTCAAACACTTTTTTGGGGTATGGACTTCCTTCGTAATCTTGTTCGCTGTCACCAATCCAAACTTCGATCCGACCTTCAAAGAAATGCAATTCAGCTTCTATCATAATTTTGTCATCCAATCTGGAACAATGTCTCGTGTGTCCTCTTTACGACCCGGTTGAAACCAGAGCTTTGGAATCAGAACTTGTTTGTTCGGATTTCGATTGAGCCATGCACCCCAATACGAAAATGTGCTCGCTGAGCATATTTGATGAGTGTGGCACGACATCGCAATGAGATCCGTCACCTCACTGTTTCCTGTTGAGACTGATATATTTTTCCCTCTGAAATTCATTGAGCACCATTCAGAATCATCAGAGAAGAAAGTAAAACTGTGACCGGGAAACTGCTTCATGGCCGTCTCATACCACTCTTTAGAAACAAACGGGTGTTTCTGAGTCAATGTCAGGTAGTCACCTCTTCGGACATGCACCGACACTGAATTCTTCAAAAGTTTCCAGGGAAATCCAAATTCATTGATGATCCGATCTCGATATTCTTTGAAATACTTCTCGGTCTGCCACCATCCCTTCAGGAAGATATTCTTACCTTCCCATTCTTTTTTATAAGGGAGTTCCTGATAGGTGTGCTCCTTTTCCTGAATGGTGACACTCGGCAGACTCGGATCGAAATTGATGTTGACTAAGTGCTGGAGGTAGATGGGGTTGTGAAATTTATCATTGGTGGTATTGGGCAGCGTGTATTCAATCCCGTGCCTCCACGAATAGGCCATAGCTGTGGCTGCTTGAAAGAGAAAATTTCCACACCTCCCCGCTGTAATAGGCTTCACCATTCCGTTACTCATACAACCAAGTTCTCCTTTTGATCACGTCACGAACCGTTTGAGGGTCCACATTAAATCTTCGGCAGCAAGCCAACAGTTGATTCCTCTGCCACACTTAGAACAAGCTGGCCCCGCTGCCGTTTGGATAATCCTTCGCCTCATCGTCCCTCCTTCTCGCTGCCGGGTTGGTGGGGTGGCTCTTTAATTCTAAGCGCGACAATTCCAAGCGCCGACCGCACTTGCTTGAACATCTTGTTCGCATTGGTGCGCTGCTGAATTTGAAAGTCGATTGGCAGTCCCGTCATGTGCTTTCCGAGCATCGAGAACGCGAGACAGAACGCAACCCATTTGCCATTGCTGTGTGGCTGCTCAGGGTCGCCAAGGCCCATCGCGGCGTAGGCTTCGTCATCAAGAATCAAGCGCACGTCAACATCGCGCCACGACTTGCCAGTAAGCGATGAACCAACGTGATATGGTGGTCCACCAAACGCATTCCAGACCTGCGAACCAAACTCGTTGAGCATTAATGCAGCAGGCATACCGACACCAACGGTGCGCTTTTTCTTAGTCACCATCTTCCCCTCCTGTCTGCGGCCTGCCGGGTTGGTGGGCATAAGCGCAATCGGCACATAGATTAGACCGCTTGTCGCCAGCGAAATTAGAGCCGCATTTATAGCAGCGGCAGAAGTAGTTGCCCGGACACCACATGCCGCGAGCGGGCCGCGTGTCATCCTTAATATCTTTGGCAACCCATGCCCTATCATCATTGCTCATCGCGCCTCCTTCTCGCTGCCGGGTTGGGCCGATTGCAGGCGGGTTACCAGTGTGCATGTATTGCAAGCTGACTTAACGATGTGATTCTCGTTGTGATACACCTTGAGTAATTCCGCCGCCTCTTGACACAGCTTCTCAAGCTCGGCAATGCGGGCGCGGAATGCTTCGTTCTCCGACTGGCAACTTTGCAAATCGCTGGTCAGCATTTGAGCCAGTTGAAGATTCTCTTTACGCTCCCCCTCACTTGCCTGTAGGCGGGATTGGAGGGAGGCGTGCTCACCGTGTAGATACTGGTAGGCCACATCAGCGACACGAACCTGCTCTTTCAGAAGCAAGTTTTTCTTCTCGTAATCGTCGCGCTGCATGTGCGCCACGCGGAGCAGTCCTCGCAGTTCTTCAAGTTCGGAATAGCCCGCACTTGATCCAGCACCAATAATGACTACATTCGGAGTGTCGTTCGTTTTGCTCATACCTTATTCTCCTTCCCGGCGTCCGATAGGGCAGCGCGTAGTTTTATCAGCCCATCCAGTGTTTCCAATAGCGCCTCATCCTTCGCTCGCAGGGAGGAGTGGGCTGTAGAGAGCTCCGTCTTGTGTAAATCAAGCTGCGCTCGTAGATAACGTAACTGAGTATCTTGCTTGCGCGATTCTTCGCGCTGCCTCTTCACCTCATCGAGGAGCAGTTGAATGTCGGTATAAGCGGGAGTGCGGGCTAGAGCGTGTTTCACCTTATTCACCCGCTCTTTTATGGCGTTAAGTTCTTCGGTTGTCATTTCAATGCCCTCAACTTATTTATCAAATCTTTTCTAAATTCTTCAGTTCCATGTTTACTATTGTTGTGTTTGAAATGGGAGCCTGGATGCACCCGGTGAAAATACTGGAGACCGGGAACAAAAAACAATGAGTTTCCCTTTTCCAACCATCTGTAATTCTGATACAGCGAGTCGTTAGTATTAGGATCCACACTGCCATCGAAGACCCTCAGATACTCATCACGATTGAAAAAGTGATTTGCTGTGTTCAGTGCCGTCGAAAAAGACGGCTTGTCCATGTATCGAGCCACATTCTTCTTGTCGATGTGAACTCCTGAAAATGCTCTATAGTCGAAATGAGGCTGGGCGAAGACGGGCAGGAATGCCGTGCATTTGAACCAAGGTTTCTGATTGACGATGGTGTCAATGTAGTTCTTCGAAATGGTGTTGTCACTGTCGAGCAGGATCACCCAACTGCCGGGAACAGCTTTCTCCACCGCAGCATATTTGTTGGCGTAGCAATCGAGATTGTGTTTGTTCCGATATATTCGGAACTTGAGCTGATACCCAAAAGTGTCCACCAACTTCTCGTAGGAACCATCGGTGGAGCAATCATCCGAAATGACTATCTGGTCAATCCGCTTGTCGTCTTTGACTTGCGAGATCGCTTCACAAAGCATCTCAAACCGATTGTAATGGGTGAGGCAGAGCGTTATCACTTCTGACTTATTATCTCTTTCTACGACGCTTTTTGGGCTCAGTATCTACGGACACGGTCCACGCACAGGAACAATTTGGATGTTGGGGGATTATCCCTCTTGCCTCGTCTACTGTGAATTTCACACCCTCCAACTTCTGGCAGATCGGACAGACGTTATCCAGTCCCGAAGTTGTATATTCGGCAATGATTCCAAGTTCATCAATCCCCAATTCTTCAAATCCATCTAACGTTCCTTCAGCGTGGGCGCGTATAGTCTCTGTCTTGGCAATCAGCAGAGCCCTCGTGCGCGTGAGATTTGAAATCTTTTCATTCATTTCCCTCGCAATCTCAGTGGGGTGTCTTCCTTCCGCCAATCCTTGAGCCAGAATCCGACTCATCTGACTGGACATGGTGGAAGTCACACCTTTCAAGTCCTCAAATGCTCTCGTAGCCAGAAGACGAATCTTGTTCATCGTCTCCGGTTGATTGAAAGCATCACGAAGAAATCGGTCTATGTTTCTCTCAAATTCTTCAAACTCCGTTTTGGAGGCAAAGAAGGCACTGACCATCCCCTGTCGGTAAGCAGACTGAATATATTTAGCTGTCCATGGTGTTTGAGCGGGTGTCCCTGCGGGTGCTGATAGAATTTGTGCATTGATGCGTTCAGTCAGCCACGCATTGAAAGCTTCCAGTTTGTCTGGATCAGATCGGAACTCGAACTCCCGTCGCTGGGCATGGAGAGTAAATCCCAATTTCTTGGTCTTCAGCCCGAGAGCATCCAGCTCGACCATGAATTCGATGATGTCTCCTCGGAGCTTTCGGAAACGATTATTGATGTCAGCAGCAAACTGACGACGAATCAGAGTGGTTCTGGTGGGGTCGCGTCGGAGCGGATTAGCGTTGTGGACATGTCTATTCAGATTTGTTCCTCTGAACTCTTTTGAACTTTGCTGGAGGCTGAACTGATCCCCTGCGTGGCATCACTGGCTTGGGTTTGAGTTTGGCTTTCTCCCTCTCCAACTCAATCGCCATCTTCTGCTCATCTTCCTTGATGAGTCGGTCATCGGGATCCTTGCCTTGCTTCTCGGCCGCTTCGATAACCGAACGGGCTTCGTCGTCCGTCAAACCCACGACCAGCGTCAGGAAGTGGAATGGAGTAATCAACAGATCGGAACCAGTCTGAACATATTTTGTGACGGCGTTTGTCAGCCGTTCGGCAACCAGAGCCTTGTCCTGATCGCTGGCGCTGTTGAGATCAGGCCACCAAATCTCGACCTGTTCAGGTTTGGGCAGGACTCCAAACAAAATCAACCGCTCGATCAAAGGTTTGATTACGAATGGATTCAGATACTCACGCCGGCGACGAGCCACACGACGATTCCAGGAACGTGAATCCTGCTCGCTGGCCAGTTGAGCTGCTTCAGAACCAACAAAGATTCGCCACGGCACACCCAACGCAGCGGCAATCAGTTTGATTTGGGAATCAATGTGAGGAATGGGGTCAGCAATGTTCGGGGAAAGGGTCTTGGCTTGAGCACCGAGAAGTGTGATGTATCGCTGGAGCCCGTTCTGATAGGCATCCATGTCCTCCCTGATGGCGTCCACGTCCATTTCGGCCTGCTCATCAGCATCGAGCATGGCTTCGATGGCAAGACCCGGAAACCCACCCTTCCAAAACATCTCACCGCTTCCACCCGCAATCTTCTTAAGGTCGAGGAGACGGTTGATGACCAGCTTCATCCTCGGCATCCCGTAGATGTTTGAAGATGTTCGATTATCGTAAAGATGGATAATGCGAGTCCAATGGACCCTGGTGTCGATCAACTTCGCTTCTGGTTGACCCGGCACTCTGAAAACACCTGAGGCATCCTGAAGCTGAAGGGAATACATCACGGGGAGACCAAACCTGGGATTGGTGATTTCGATCTCCAGTTTATCCACCTTCACTAACTTTTCATCAAAGGCCCTGACAAATAAAAGTTTTCGCTTGGGGGCATCTCCTTCAGGCTCCCCTCGTGCATTGATGCCTTCAACTGGCTGATCAAGAGTCTTACCATCGTCGATTCCCAACAGCATGACACCAAAGGTCCCGATGCCGCTCAACACGTCAGCCAACTGGAGGAGTGAATAAAGATTGAATTGTTCCTGAAGTTCCCGCCACTGCTTCTCGAAATCAGTTTCCTCTTCGTCCTCGACTTCGTAGATCATGGGGCTTTCGGACCAGCACTCTTCCGGCCATACCTTGACCACCCGAGCAGCGATGTCCCCCCTCTCCCAAAGGTCGTAATAATCCTCAATGGTGAGTGACGCTGGGTGCCCACATTCCGCTTCAATATCACGACGGGGGTCCAACTGCCTCTTCAGCCAAAGAGACCTCTCCATGACCAAATTGCGAGCAATAATACCATTCAGTGAAAGAGCTGATCGCGAAACAATGTGAGTCTTACCGTTGCCGTTGTTACGGGTCGGTCCCTTGGTGACTGCTTTTTTCATCACTCCACAAGAGTAGAATTTACTAATAAATTGATTTGTAACATTGCTTCACGCTTCAATCGGTGTGGGCATCCACCACGCCCCTCCGCAAAATTGCAATTCAAGCACAACACTCGGAATCCTTCAGGACGAACCCCCTTGCATAATTCCTTGTAAAGTTGTCTATAGACATTAAAAAACGAACCCATCGCTTTTCGGTGCTTGTTGCCCCCGCCATGAATATGATCAAGAGTCAAAAAAGCATACTCCCGCTCTCCACAACAAGCACATTCCAACAATCCATTAGAATAATGTGTTAAATACATTAAGTTTAATCTTCTGATGCTGATTTCTCTGCCACATATTGTATGCATCCATACGCTTTGATCTGGACGCCATGACTACTTTAACACAGCATGCAGAGCATTTTGGTCTTACAGCATCGGGTCCTCTGGACCTAACTGGATAAAACTGATCAATAGAAAGTGTGCGATTACAACCACGACACAGTTTGTGAGTCTTATCCATCATTCACCGAGTTTGCGTTTTACTGGAATACAGAACTCACCATCTTCGTGTAACAATCTCTCAAAATCTTCAAAAGACAAAAAGCAATCCCCGTTAATGCCCCAATCTGAACCCCACGAATTTCTTAATCTGATGTATTTGCCTTTGACGCTGACACCACGCACTAAAATTGCGTGCCCACCCTCAACGACTCCAGTAGGACGAATAAATCCATTGGAATCGGTATTCATCATCCCTGTAAACCAATTCAGTCCCGCGATTCCGGGACCCCTATAAGAAATTGCCAGCAAAGCATCCAAAAGACTGAACCCCCAACGGTATTCTTCATACCATCCTTTTTCCTGGCCCGCCTTGATTGCAGCGATTACAGACGAGCCCTCATAATCCTCACCTGGCCACTCGTCCAATTCCCGAGCACGATGGTAAATGTCCCTGGCTATTTGATTGGTGATGCTCTTTACCGAAACGGGACGGGCTGCTGCTTCGTGAGCAACAGCGAATCCAGTGCAGGCCCCTTCAGACCCCTGGTCAAGGAAAAGCCCGCCAGGGACAGCCCAGGTGTAGCTCCTGGGTCTCGCAGCTTTGGCTATCAGTTTTCGAATCGGGTATTCGCGGGATTTTTCGTCAAATTCAACCCGACGATCAAGTCTTGGATCGCTCATGCAAGCGACAATAAGGGCAGAAACGGATTAGTGCAAACATCAAATTGTTCTTACTACTTCCTTTTCAAAAGCGAGGGCACCATCAGTTCGTAAACCAGATCGATGTAATTCGTTCCTGCTTCATCGTAGGCATCACGCACGTCCTGCACAGCCTCGGCGTCTGCCTTGGATGCTCCACCAGAACGAAGGTATGATTCCCAATCCTTTTGAGCCTGAAGCACCCGAGCATGGAAATCATTCGCGGGTGGTGGAGGATCCGGGATCGGAGGAGGGTCAGTCGGGGTTGAGGCACAACCAACGAGCAAGACCCCAAAGAGAAGGACAAACAGCGTTCGCATAAAATCTTTAGAATGGAGACGGTTGAGCAAGCCCGTAAGCACCTGTCCGACCTGGGGGGACTTTAATGTCTGGGATACGTGCCTCATTCACAGCGATGATTAAATTCCAAGCCGCTCTTCGAAGTCCCCATTCCGGGAGGTTGGGGTCTTTCATGGCCCTTAGATACATCCTGCGTTCCAAATCAACTGTCCCGACACTGAAAGATTTTGCCGCATAGAACTGATTGTATTCAGCCCAGTCTTTATCAGCTTTCGCCGCCTTGGCGTGAAGTTCCTTCGTTGAGATTTTTGTTGAGGAACATCCAACAGCAACGAACACGAGCCCGAGTAGGAAGGTTAGGAATTTAATTTTCATCATGAAAAATATACACACGTTTTCAGATCAAGCAAATAAAACCTAAACATTCACCCAGGGACGATGTTTACCATTCGGGAAACAATAAATTGATTCAGGTAACAGGTCCCTCGGATGTTTTGATTTGATGTCATTCATCAAGTCTTCCCGAACAAAAAAAGCATCCAGCGTATCGACGAGGTGAACCAATCGGTAGCCTTTTTTGTTACCCAATTTGTAAAGCGCCGCCAACGACGCACCAAAATAGGAAGTCCCATCCCAAACGTGGTCAGGGTTGTATTGAATGACACATGCCATGTCGTAAGGGAAATGAGTGTTCACCTCAATCGAGACAACCCTCGGACTCCAATTCCTGATCGCTTTCCAAATCCAGTAGTCGTTTCCATCCACGTCGATGCTGAGATAGTCAAAGTCCCGAGGGATACAAAATTTGTGGAGAAGATCCTCAATGTTGTCAGGGGTGACCAAAGCCTTCACAACATCCAACCCATTATCAGTGTCCATCAGCAAACCTTTCCAACCATGGTTCAACCGAAGATTAGCAGTGTTGCTGAGATATTCTCCGTCCCCTGCTCCGAACTCCACGAAGCATTTGTTAGTTGTTCCAATAACTTCAAAGATGTGTTCAAGGACACCGTCCTGCCCGCCTTGCGAATACACTTTGCGCTCGAACTGCTTCATGTCTTTGCAGCATTCTTCTTTGCGAGGGTCTCCTCGTAAATCTCCATCGTCCACGGGAAGAGTTGCTTCGTGATCTCCTTCATTGCCCGTGCGTAATCCTGATGCTCGCCTTGCGCGTGAGGATCGTCTCGCAAGAAGAAATACTTGAGGAGGTTGTTCAAATCCCAGCAGGAATAGAACTCTGTGTAGATGGCAACTGGTAACACCATCCGAGCCAGTTCACGCGCAATACCCGCACCTAACATCCTTTGGTAGAGCTCGTAGGATTTGCCATAGAATTCATCAATCTCTCGGTTCCACTCCTGATGCAATTCCTTCTCCCACACCGTTGGTTGACTGACTTGTTTGTTCTTCACCCCATCATTGGTTCGCCAGGCTTCTGGAAGAAAGAACTCTCCAGACAGTTCAGTATATCGCGCCGACACCTCGTTGAAGTTCTGCATCCGATGGCGGATAAACTGTCGCTGAACGAAGATTGGCATCTTGATGTTGAACTTGATCTTCGCCATCTCAAACGGACTGGTGTGTTTGTTAACGAACAAATACCTGAGGAGTTTTTTGTCCTGTTCTTCGCCCTTGCTACCGCTGTGGTAGGACACTCGTGCTGCTTCGACGATGCACTGATCCGTTCCCATGTAATCGACCAATCGAACAAAACCATGGTTGTGAACGTTGATGGTGAGTCCTTGCAGGATTTGACTTGGATGAGCATTCATTGATTTCGTAAATTCGAGGACAGTGTAGCAGGACGGTTACCTCCTGCCTTCCCTCACATTCCAGTTAATCCTAGGTTCCTGCGAACGTGCCACTGTCCGAAGGTATTATCTCTCCTGACAGTAAAAATCACCGACTACGTTTTGGAAGCAAACTCCGCCACTGCAATCAGGATCACCGCCACCGCAATAGCAGGGTTAAAAGGAAGCAGACCAAACAAAGCACAAAGAGATAGAATGATTGCGAGTCCCGATAGAATCCAAGTTATTTTCATAAAAAGTGTCTGGATGGATCGACCCAAGGAAAGCGGCAAGGGAATACCTCAAACCCCCGCCCGTTATGCCAAACGCCCATCCAGACGCAAAAACCGTAAGACAGTCCCACAATTTTGCAACTATCAAATCAATTCAAAGTTACCCTGGGCAACCCAAATGCTCTCGACGGTGTCCTCGATTTTGCTGGAGCCAGAGCGTTTGAAGCGTCCTTTGACTTTGATTTCAACACCATCTTCGAGGTGTTTCACAAAATCACCCTCGGTGCCGGCTGGCACGTCATAATGCTCGCATTTCAGAATCTTAACACGTCGATTCTTCATCGTAGTCTTTCGCCATGGTCGGCAATTGTAGAGCATTACCGAATATATTAACAAGTTTCCAAAAAGATGCAAGTATAATGGTGAAAGCGACTGCGAGGTTCCAGAATTCAGCGTTCACCGTGTCACCCCTGCTGTGTCTTCGAGACCAACTCGACCCGTAGCTTTGAGTCCAGAACTGATTGCTGTTTTGAAATGTTTGGTAATTTGAAGCAACCACTCTATAGGACTGCCTTCCACTGCTGTTCGGTCCTCGTAGGATAGTTTGTAGAGAGTGAAGATCAGTGTCTTGGTGTGATGCACGTAAGGATCGATTGTGACCTCAGGAGGGAAGTGCAACCGACTCATTTCAGTCTCAACAAAAACAGGACTAAAATTCCCGTTGGTTTCCATCTGGGTGAAGATGCGACCGATCTCCTGAAACTGGTATCCCACCATCTCTGCTGTTTCACGGTTGCGGGTGATTGATCGAGTCACCGCCTCCCGAACCAAAAACTCCACAGCCAATCCTGACCTAACAGACCCACCAACACCTCGCTTGTTGATAGGAGGAAAAGGTGGAAGTGACGGACGGCGGTTGGTGTCGTTCGCATTTGGAGTGCCACGCAAAAGGAATTCACCTTGTGAATAAGAAGGAGGATTGGATGCAGACAACCTCGCCCGCTCCTGCGTTGGGTGGAGATGGGTTGTCTGATTTCGTATGTCTCCACTGAGGGCAGCATCAGAAACAATGGCACCTCCCAACCAAACAAAAAATAAAATCACAACCAGAAAGAAAAAAGCAAATGCGGCTTGAAGTATCTTTTTCATGTTTCCTTTCCCTTCCCACAACTGTAACACACCTCAGAGGTGCTAGGGGCAGCCTCCAGGCAGTGATGACAAATCCAAGGATCGAAATGTGTCAAATCCCTGACGGGTGGACGGTAAGCCGTGAGGAAGAAGTAAATCATGATACTCGCCACGACCACCACCAAAAACAAGAAAGCATACAAAATCATCATGCTGTATTATCTATCCCTTCCTTAAGAATTCAGTATGCCCACTGCCACGATCTCCTCGCAGCAAGGCAATGGTGCCATCAAAAAAGGCAATGATTGGCGGCAAGGCAGCGTTCAAACAACCAATAAACAACCGACATCTGGAGAACCATCCCATGTTGTCCCAAGTGTCGTCACCAAATGTTTCAGTGAGAATGAGGAAAGCACCGAAGAAAGCCCAAACAGTGTAAAGTAGCAAACGACCAATCGCCATCTTCCAATAGAGGACATTTGAAAGGAACTCACGTCCAGCATCCTTCATCTGCTGTTTGGCATTTTCCATCACCAAAGAGTTCCAATCTTCTTCTTGCGTTTTGCTAATCTATTAAAACCTCCTGAAGCAGCATCGACCTGATCCTTGTATCGACTGTTCGGAAAATATTTTAATTCGTCTACAAAGTCCTTCGTCCAGTTCCTTTTCAGAACGTGGACTGTCCCACCACCCACCTGCGAAGCGAGGGGAACAGCACGAGCAACTTTGTCCCCTGTCGGATGGAAAACGTAAATGGGGAAGCCAGCAAGATTCTTGACTGTGTTTTCTCCCGACTCCTTTCCACCACTCCCGCCTTCAATTTCCAAAACAACTTCAACCTTGTCTCCATCCCACTCAGCCGTCTGAAGAATCCAATCCTCCCGCTTTGCTGCCCCCCACTGTCCACGCCTGACATCCAAAATCCAAAACTGACCTTTGTGATCGACCCCCATCAATATCCCCACCGACCACATCCCACCATCCTCAGAGGCAGCTTTGTCCCACGATCTGGCCATCCTCACCATCGCTGGTGCATGGTCTTCAAACACCAGTTTCCCCGTTTCAAAAAGACCGCCTCCCAACGGCACGGGATCCTGGAGAATTTGTGCTGCGTATCCATAGGGACCCAACTCGACTTCTAATTTCTTCAGAGTCTCTCGTGAGAGTCGTTTGGGATCGAGCAGACCATCGACGTAATTCTCGACAAGGTGAGCAGGAGATATTTTGTCGGTGATCTCACCGGGCAGGCAGATGTGCTTCACACTTTCAGGGGATCTCTCCAAAGCTTCTCCCGTGGGATCTCCCTGATGAAGTCGTTGCTGAATTAGAATCGTAACCGCAACCGATTTATCGATCTTGCGCGTGGGAAGAGTGGTCCGCATCCAGCGATTGACCGATTTCAATTCCGCTTCGGACATAGCCTCCTCAGGATTGATTGGGTCGTCCACAATCAGGAAGTGACCGTGGTAGCCTGTGACCAGTCCTCCCACACCCACCGAGAGTCGCCATCCTGTTTTGGTATTGGTGAAGAGACCTTTGGTGTTCTCGTCCTCACGAAGTTGAATCTTAAAACATCTTCGGTAAAGTTCGCAACGGACCACGTCCCGAGTCTTGAGCGAGTCCTTGAGCGCAACCTGATGAGCGTAGGAAGCACAAATAAATTTAGCGGAGGGCATCCGGGTCCACACCCAGGCAGGAAAAAGCTGACTGCAAACGATGGACTTCGTCATTCCGGGTGGAATGTTAACGACAATGTCATACTCCTTGGGCTCGTTGCGAAAAACACGTTCGGCCGCTTCCTGAAGTTCGTCACAGAGGTATTTGATGTGCCAGTTGTCTACAAAGACCTCGCCGGCAATGATCTCCCAAAACTCCTTGACGAAATCGTAGAAGGACTCTCGAACAACTGAAGCCAGAAGGGATTCTTCCTGAAAGGAAACCCCATGCTGCTCGATGTCATCAGCGACGAGGGTGTGACCGCTCTTTCCCGCAACCATGCTGCTACACTAGCAACATGGTAGGGTTATTGCAAACGCATTAGTTCCTCGACCCGCTCCATATACTTTGCTTCCTCGTCACCTCCTCACTCACCTTGCGCCTTGAATCGTTTGGATTGGTGACGAAGACATTAGGAGTTGTTTTTGAAGCCTCTTCCGACGCAATCAAGGTTTGAAGGTCTCGGAGAATGGAACACAACTCACAATGAGGAGGACAGTGACGAATCTCATGATCAATGTATTTGTCCACTACTTCCTGTAGTTCAACCTTTGCAATTGTCTCTCTCATACATCTAATTATCTACGCAACTTCCTCAACATCGACTACTTTTTCGTGTCCGTTGTTTTCCGCGAGTTGTTTGAATCCATTGGGAGGGGTGATGTCCACCACATTTGCACCGGACTTCTGCCGCTGTTTGCGAACGGCTTCCAGAATCTTTTTCCGAGTCTCGATGTCCAAGTCTAGCTCAGCCAGATTGAAATTTCCCGAAGACTCCGATCCATTCTCGATCTGAAGACGCTCCGTGTAACCTCGATCCGCGTTGAGAGTCCGATTGACAAAGATGATGGCACTCGGATGACCCAGGGCGCAGAGGTCCACCAGTTTCGATTCAAAGAAATCCTTTTTGTGCTGATGAATCTCCCCCATCAACATCTTGAATCGGGGGTCTGCCTGAATCCAAGAGTCGTGGTCCACGGGTGTCACCCCCGCCATCGCACATGCTTTGGAAATATTATAAGAACCACTCACCATCGCGTGCAGGAAGATTTCCTTTTTCAATTTCAGGCTGGCAGTTCGCATCACCCTCGGGGTGCGGGGAAGGTCCTCCTCCAGGGTCAGGTGAATGTCTTTCCAAATCTCCCGAGCTTCCTTCGACAGATTACCCAGGACATACTTTACCAGGGTGTTCGATTGGTCCCTCCGCTCCGCAGCCAGATCATGCACCATCCTCAAGGAGGGATACTTCTTCAATAGAATTGAGAAATTGGCCGAGGTCATTCCCGCTGCCCGCGCTGCCCGTTCGATACGGGAGTCCCTGAGGAATGAATCGTAAACATCGATCAGGATGCGAAGTGTGAGCTTTCCGTTCTTAACAAATTTTCCCATAACAGCTTCAATCAAACACACTTTGCGTCCTTTCAAAGCAAAATGCAAGTATTGGATGGTATTCTGAATGGTTTAAGAGATAATAAGGATGTGAAGAAAGACAATGGCCTAACCCCAAGCGCACCAACCAGAAAGGAATGGAGCATGACGAGACTCGACATAAATGGTAACACAATCAGCAAGAGCGCCACAGCATTACGCCGAAAGGTCCACATGGCCGAAACGTATTCAACCGATTCAGCGGGACGAATAATGGTTGATGACGGCAGCGGCGGAGTGATTGTGTTCTTTGCTCAAGATGAGCCGAAGCTAACCGCTTGGGTTGAACGAACCCTCACTTGCAACAACCCCCAACCCCGGAAAGACCAGCCATGATGAAAACGGAACAGAAGGAGGCGGCACAACTGATAGCGGCTGCACCAGAGCTATTAGAGGCGTGTAAAGCGGCAGAGATTGTCATTACTGAAATTGAATGCGGCCACGACAAGCCGCTGGCAACCGGCTACGCGTTGGACCTGCTTCGTGCCGCCATAACCAAGGCCCAACTATGACCCACCCACAGACAGCGCAGCAATTGCCGGAGAGGTTGGAGATTGACGGTATCAATGCCCGACTAATTATCGGCACACCCGACAAGGCAACATGCAGCACCTGCCAATTTGCTGCCGAACTTGTCCGCCGATACAACGCGCACAGCGAGCTAGTGCGGGCACTGAACCAATTTGCTGGGTGCGACCTGAACGATACAAACTGTGCCTCGCTTGAGGTTGCTACGTGCCGAGTTCGGGGCATAGCCCGCCAAGCTCTTGCCGCACTGGAGGCCGGGAAGTGAGCACCAAAACATTCACGGCGGGGGAGAGGCGGAAGAAGCGGCTTGCCTGTCCTTATTGTAAAAGTCGCACAACAAAGATTGTTAACATTACTCGCTGTAAAAGTCGCGCAACAAAGATTGTTAGCATTACTCGCGGTGAAGCGATGTGCCAAAACTGCAATAAGTGGTGGCCAGTAATTTTGAGGGTAGGACCATGAACAACCAGCAGCACGAGGCGGGGATGAGGCGCAAGCGGGCGCTGATTAAGCGAGCGCGGACACTCTTTGACAAGGTGGACGCATTCAATACGGCCTGTCTTGATGCCGGAGTCTGCACACCAAACGGCCATGAAACCTACTACCAGCAATTATGGGCGTGGATCACGGAACAGGAGAATCGGCCATGAACAACACACACCCTAATAGGAAGAACCAAAATATCATGACCCACGACACCGACAAAGTGCCAGCCAAAGCCTAGGCCGCCTAAAGCGGTTATGGCTTAGGCGGAATAACGCACAATCGCGTCGCCCGGTGCCGAAAAAGCACCGGGTTTTTTCTTCCCCAAGACGAAACATATTGACATTGCTTGAGCGCTCTCTGATTCCACGACCTCGTTAATACCGAGGTCTCAATTTTCCCTGAATCCATTCAGTAAATAACCTGGAAAATTTTGCCAGGATTTTTCAGGACCCCAAATTTTCACTTCGGCTGGCAGAATTCCTCGGGATGGGACCCAATTTGCTTTGGTGTATGGGACCCAAATTCAGGAAAAAACAGGAAAATACACCAAAAACATGGGATACCACAAATAGGACCCTACTAAAGGGGTATCTCTCGATAATGTGTGTAGGAATGTGTATTTTTCCTTTAATTTATTCAGACTTTAGCTACAAAAATTTGGGTATAATTTACTGAGTGACCCCCCACGCCCCGCCACAGGACTTCAATTCGTGAAACGCTAGATTCGATCTGATTGGCATTGCTTCCAGGAAAGTGGATTAAACGCACAGAATAGGGGTTCTGGCGTGTCTTCACATTGTTTGGTATCAAATCACACTCTCACCATAGTAAACGCTGCGTGGAGGTCCTATTGGTGATGTTTTCTGTTTT
>Ga0105347_1000536_pt1 | contig 17774 bp, 13 predicted proteins | sample EasRivMeERMLT890_FD_89677 | JGI IMG/M metagenome (GOLD analysis project Ga0105347, IMG submission 89677) | Soil microbial communities from meander-bound floodplain in the East River, Colorado, USA - East River MetaG ERMLT890 | ecosystem: Environmental > Terrestrial > Soil > Floodplain | place... | reverse complement strand
TACATGCGTTGGGTCGGGCGCCACTCGTGGATGACCGTCTTTACCCTTGGGATCGGTATTCCTGTCATTACCTTCCTGATCTTTGAGAAATGGTTTCTCGTGCCCATGCCCAAAGGGCCGCTTGAGCACTGGCTGGGTTACTAAGCGATGGGCCTCGAAAACCTTGCGCTCGGTTTCCAGATCGCGATCACCCCTTTCAATCTGTTCGTTGCCGTCGTCGGAATCCTGCTCGGGACCATCATCGGAGTGCTCCCCGGACTGGGAGGCGCCAACGGCGTTGCTATCCTCCTGCCCCTGACATTTACCATGCCTCCCACGTCCGCGATCATTCTTTTGACCTCGATCTATTGGGGCGCGCTCTTCGGCGGAGCGATCACCTCCATTCTCTTTAACATCCCGGGTGAGCCCTGGTCGGTGGCGACAACATTTGACGGCTACCCGCTGGCGCGGCAGGGGCAGGGCGGCCAGGCGCTTACCGCCGCTTTCACTTCTTCTTTTATCGGCGCGCTGTTCTCCATCGTGATGATCACATTCTTTGCGCCGCCGTTAGCTGAGATCGCTCTGAAGTTCGGACCGCCTGAGTTCTTTGCCATTCAGTTACTGACGTTCTCGAGTTTCGTGGGACTCGGTGGCGGCAACCCGTTGAAGTCTCTGGTATCGATCTTGATCGGTTTCATCCTGGCTTCCGTTGGACTCGACATCGTCACCGGCCAGCTGCGCCTTACTTTCGGCTTCACCGATCTCATGAAAGGCTTCGATTTTATCATCGCGGTCATCGGTCTGTTCGGCATCGGTGAGATCCTACTCAGCGTCGAGGAGGGGCTTACCTTCCGCGGAGGTAAGACTGGCATGAACCTGCGTGTGGTGCTCGATACATGGAAGGTTTTGCCGCGCTACTGGCGCACTTTCGTGCGCGGTTCCTTCATTGGCTTCTGGATGGGCTTCAAGCCGGGCGGTGCGACGCCGGCATCGTTCATGAGCTACGCTTTTGCCAAGCGCTTTTCCAAAAACGCCGACCGGTTCGGCAAGGGTGAGTTGGAAGGGGTAGTGGCTCCGGAAACGGCTGCCCACGCGGCGGGCGTGGCCGCAATACTGCCGATGATTACCTTGGGCATTCCAGGGTCGCCCACCGCGGCGGTGATGTTGGGCGGGCTGATCATCTGGGGACTGCAGCCTGGGCCGCTGCTATTTACAGAAAAACCGGACTTTGTCTGGGGACTGATTGCCAGCATGTACACCGGCAACGTGATCGGCGTGCTGATGGTCCTTGCCTTCGTGCCGTTTTTCGCCGCGATACTGCGTATTCCATTCGCGATCCTCACCCCGCTCATCGTCGTGGTGTGCGCCATCGGCTCCTATGCCGTGCATAACAGCATGATCGACATTTGGTACATGCTCATCTTTGGCGTCGTCGGCTATGTCTTTAAAAAACTTGATTATCCGATCGCCCCTTTGGTTCTGGCGTTGGTCCTGGGTGATCTGGCAGAGAACGCGTTGCGTCAGAGTCTGATCATGTCGCAGGGGTCGCTGGGAATTTTTTTTACGCGGCCCATCGCTGCGGCGATCACAGCGGCCGCGATCTTTTTCTTTGTGATGCCGGTCTTGACACCGTGGTGGCGTAAGATTCGCGGGCGGCCGCCGCCGGCACCAGCGGCGGCCGCCGACTGACGGCCTGATGGCGGTTATCCGGACACCGGGAGTGCTGGCGGACGGTTGCAAACCCTTGAGCCCGCGGACGATATTTTGTATTCTGGCGTCGACTTTCCCGGGGTTTGTTGCGCGGCGCCTGATCTGATGCCACAACGATGCGGTTTGGAGTGTGCGTCTGGCGGTTTTAGCCGTTCGATCCTCAATTTAACCCCAAAAAGCTTTGTTACGCTGAGTTAGGTGGTCAGCTCGGTCGCTTAAATATAGAACCAGCACCAGAGGGAGGAAACCATGGCAACGCCAACCAAACCCGATGCCAAAGAAGCTACCGGTCCAGTGATTTCCGGCGGTCATCTGGTCGCCAAGGCGCTCAAGAATGAAGGCGTCGAGGTGATCTGGACGCTCTGCGGCGGCCACATCATCGACATCTACGATGGTTGTCTGGATGAAGGTATCAAGATCATCGATGTGCGTCATGAACAGGTAGCGGCCCATGCCGCGGACGGTTATTCCCGGCAAAGCGGCAAGATCGGCTGCGTGGTGACGACCGCGGGTCCCGGTACCACCAATGCGATGACCGGTATTGCCAATGCGTTTCGCGCCGAAAGCCCGTTGTTGATGATCGGCGGACAGGGCGCGCTGAGCCAGCACAAGATGGGGTCGCTCCAAGACTTGCCGCATGTGGATATCATGTCGCCGATCACCAAGTTCGCCGCCACTGTGCCCCATACCGAACGCATTGCCGATATGGTGTCCATGGCGTTCCGTGAATCCGTGAACGGGGCGCCGGGGCCAAGCTATCTCGAAATCCCGCGGGATGTCTTGGATGCCAAGGTGCCGCTGGAACGCGCTCGGATTCCAAAACCCGGTGCCTATCGCGCTTCGACTAAGTCGGTCGGAGATCTGGCCGACATTGAACGTCTCGCCGATATTTTAGTTAACGCCGAACGTCCCTGCGCGCTTTTCGGCACGCAGGTCTGGACCTGCCGGGGACATGACGCGGCGGTGGAGTTTTGCCGCTCGCTCAACGTTCCGGGCTACATGAACGGTTCGGCGCGCGGCATCTTCGCGCCGGGCGATCCGCACGGCTTCAACCGCACGCGCGGGCTTGCCTTCGACAAGGCGGACGTGATTCTGATCGTCGGGTGCCCGTTCGATTTTCGCTTGGGCTATGGCCGCCGACTGCGTTCCGATGCCATCGTGGTACAGATCGATCTGGACTACCGCAACGTCGGTAAGAACCGCGATATCTCATTGGGCTTGGTGGGCGATTGCGGTGCGATTCTCACTGCGGTGGCGCAGGCCGCCACCGGCCGGGCGTCCAAGGGCAACAGCCAGCGCAGCGAATGGATGAAGGATCTCCGCGGAGCGGAAGCCAAGGCCTATGAAAAATTATTGCCGTCTTTCAAGTCGGAGTCGGTGCCGATCAATCCCTACCGGGTGGCCTACGAAATCAACGAGTTTCTGACTGACAACACCGTCTATATCGGCGATGGGGGCGACGTCGTGACGATCACGGCAACCGCTGTGGAGCCGCGCAAGGCCGGCAACTGGATGGACCCGGGCCCGTTGGGCACACTGGGTGTTGGAACCTCCTTCGCCATGGCGACGAAATTCGTCCATCCCAAAAAGGAAGTGCTTTGTTACTACGGCGATGGCTCCTTCGGCATGACGTCCTGGGACATGGAAACGGCGCAGCGCTTCGGCCTGCCCTACATAGCGGTCATCGGCAACAACTCGGCGATGAACCAGATTCGCTGCGGCCAGCTCGGCAAGTACGGGCCGGAGCGCGGCAACGTCGGCAACAAGCTCGGCGACGTCGATTTCGAGAAATTTGCCGGGTGCTTCGGCGGCTGGGGCATCGCCGTGCGGGAGCCGAATCAGATTCGTCCGGCCTTGGACAGGGCCCGCGAGCGGGTTGCCGGCGGCCAATGCGCCATCGTCAACATCTGGGTCGACCCTAACGAATATGCGCCGGGCACCAAAGCCCAGACGATGTACAAGTGATATCCACCGCGGTTTTGAAATCTAGTTGCAGCTGACAGCTCTCATGATCAAACCAAGGAGACCAATGATCAAATGGGAAAAGCGCTCGATGGAATTCGTATTCTCGATATGACCCATGTGCAGTCCGGGCCGACGTGCACGCAACTACTGGCCTGGTTTGGCGCCGACGTGATCAAGGTCGAGCTGCCGGGCCGTGGTGACATTACCCGGGGACAGCTGCGCGACCTGCCTGACGTCGATAGCCTCTATTTCACGATGCTCAATTGCAACAAACGCAGCATTACCCTCAACACCAAGACCGAGAAGGGCAAGCAGATCTTTCGCCAACTCATCAAAGCTTGCGACGTGATGGTGGAAAACTTTGCGCCGGGTGCCCTCGACCGTCAGGGTTTTACCTGGGAAGTGATCCAAGCGCTGAATCCGCGTCTCATCTACGCTTCGGTCAAAGGTTTCGGTCCGGGCCCCTACGAAGACTGCAAGGTTTATGAGAACGTTGCGCAATGCACCGGCGGGGCGGCCAGCACCACCGGCTTCGATGACGGGCCGCCGCTGGTGACCGGTGCGCAGATCGGCGATTCCGGCACCGGCGTGCATCTGGTCGCCGGCATTCTCGCGGCGTTGTTGCAGCGCGAAAAAACCGGCAAAGGACAACGGGTCACGTGTGCGATGCAGGATGCTGTCTTGAATCTCTGCCGCGTCAAGCTGCGCGATCAGCAACGTCTCGCGGCCGGACCGCTGCAGGAGTATCCGCAATATCCGAACGGGATTTTCGGCGACGCCGTGCCGCGGGCGGGGAACGCTTCCGGCGGCGGGCAGCCCGGATCGGCGGTGCGAACCAAGGGCGGCGGCCCGAACGATTATATCTATGTCATCATTCAACCCCCCGGCTGGGAGCCCTTGATGAAGCTGTGCGGCCGCCCGGAGCTGATTACGGATCCCGATTGGGCAACGCCGGAGGCCCGCTTGCCTAAGCTCAACCAATGTTTCGCGATCATCGAGCAGTGGACCTCGAGCATCGATAAATTCGAGGCCATGCGCCGGCTGAACGAGTTCGACATCCCCTGCGGCCCGATCCTCGACATGCGTGAGCTGGCGGCGGAGCAGGCGCTGCGCGAAACCGGTACCGTCGTCGAAGTGGACCATCCCAAGCGGGGAAGGTTTCTTACGGTGGGCAATCCCATCAAACTGTCGGACTCGCAGACGGAAGTGAAGCCTTCGCCATCTTTGGGCGAGCATACGGATGAAGTTTTGAAATCCATCCTCGGACTGAGCGACGCGGAAATCACGGCGGCGCGCAAACAGGGCGCCGTATAACTCCAGCTCTCGCAATCTAAACAGACCAACAACGGGGTGGCCATCATGACGAACAACAAGAGCGTACGCGCGATTATCGATGCGGCTCTCAAGGCAGGCCGTCGGGCCCTGAGCGCGCCGGAAGCCAAAGAGTTGTGTGATGTCTACGGCATTTCCGTGCCCAAGGAAGGTCTGGCGAAAACCGCCGACGAAGCGGCCAGGATAGCCAGCCGGCTGCGCTTCCCGGTCGTCATGAAGATCGTTTCGGATGACATCCTGCACAAGACCGAAGCGGGTGGCGTGATCGTCGGCTTGGAAAGCGCGGCGGACGTGAAGCGTGCCTTCGCCAAGATCGTCAAGAACGCCAAGGCATACAGCAAAGGCGCCAAGATCGAAGGCGTTCAGATCCAGCAGTTCCTGAAGGGTGGCCAGGAAGTCATGGTCGGGGCCGTAACGGATCCAAGCTTCGGCAAATTGATCGCATTCGGTTTGGGTGGCGTGATGGTCGAAGTGATGAAAGACATTACCTTTCGTCTAGCACCGGTCAGTAAGAAGGATGCGCTTTCGATGCTGGATTCCATCGGCGCGGCGGAAATTCTCCGCGGGGTGCGCGGGGCGAAACCTGTGAACCGCGCCGGGCTGGCGGAGATCATTCAAAAGGTCTCGAAGCTGGTGACCGACTTTCCGGAAATTCAGGAAGTGGACCTGAATCCGATTTTCGCCACCGAAAAAGCGGCGACGGCCGTCGATGTGCGCATTCTAATCGGAAATCAACCCATCCCGCGGCAGCGCTTCAGCCGGGATGCGATTCTGGCCGCGATGCAGCGCATCATGAATCCGCGTTCGGTGGCCGTCATCGGTGCTTCTGCGGAAGACGGCAAGATCGGCAACTCGGTAATGAAAAACCTGATCAACGGCGGGTATCGAGGGGCGATTTACCCGATCCATCCAAAAGCCAGCGAGATCCTGGGTCGGAAAGCATGTCCGAGCGTGCTCGACGTTGCGGAAGAGATCGACGTCGCGGTTTTTGCGATTCCGGCGCGTTTATGCGCCGCGGCCATGGACGAAGTCGGCCGCAAAAAGATTGCCGGCGCGGTGATGATTCCCTCGGGCTTCGCCGAAGTGGGCGAACAGGGATTGCAGGACGAATTGCTCGCGGTGGCGCGCCAGCACAATGTGCGGATTATGGGGCCCAATATTTACGGTTTCTACTATACGCCGCAGAATCTCTGCGCGACCTTTTGCACTCCCTACGACGTCAGGGGCAAGGTGGCGCTGAGCTCGCAATCCGGCGGGGTCGGCATGTCGATCGTTGGGTTCTCGCGCTCCACCCGCATGGGGGTTTCGGCCATCGTCGGGCTCGGCAATAAATCAGATCTCGATGAGGACGATCTGCTGACCTATTTCGAACAAGACGAAAACACTCAAGTCATCGCCATGCACTGCGAAGATCTCAAGGACGGCCGTTCATTCGCCGAGGTGGCGAGCCGGGTCTCCAAGAAGAAGCCGGTGATCATGCTCAAAGCCGGTCGCACGCCATTGGGCGCCCGTGCCGCGGCCTCCCACACCGGCGCGTTGGCCGGCAATGACAAAGTCTATGACGATGTGTTGCGCCAGTGCGGTGTTATCCGGGCGAAAGGTTTAAACGACCTCTTGCAGTTTGCGCGTGGGTTGCAAGTATTACCGACCCCGAAGGGCGAAAATGTCGTTATCATCACGGGAGCCGGGGGGTCCGGAGTCTTATTGTCGGATGCCTGCGTCGATAACGGCTTGTTGCTGATGAAAATGCCGCAAGATCTCGACCAAGGCTTTCGCAAGTTCATTCCGCCTTTCGGAGCGGCGGGTAATCCCGTTGACATTACCGGCGGGGAGCCGCCGACAACCTACGCCAACACGATTCGCTTCGCGCTTGCCGAGCCGCGCATCCATGCTTTGATACTCGGGTACTGGCATACCATCATCACCCCACCGATGGTGTTTGCCAAGCTCTGCGCCGAAGTGGTCCAGGAAGCGCGCGACAAAGGAATTGACAAGCCGGTGGTTGCTTCCTTGGTGGGTGATGTGCAGGTTGAAGAGGCCAGCGAGTATCTCTACGAAAGGGCCATCGTGGCCTACCCCTACACCACCGAGTTGCCCGTCGCGGTGCTTGGCGCCAAGTATCGCTGGGCGCGAGGCGCGGGATTGCTCTAGCGACGGGCCGCCAGCGGCGAGTTTGGCGGCAGTTGGAATCTCAACCTAAGCGGTCGCCGACTTGCAAATTGACTTGCTTGGCAAACTCGGCGGCGGCGATTTTGCCGGCCTCGCCGCGGACCTTCTTTACAACCAGCGTACCGCCGGACGCGGCAACAGTCAGATCCTCGGTACCGAGTGCGATGATTTGCCCCGGCGAGGCCGGGGCGTTTTCCGGCTGTCGACGGCAATCGAATAGGCGCACCCTCTTTCCTTGCCAAAACGTGTAGGCCCCGGGTTGGGGATCACAGCCGCGGACCAGATTGTGGATTTCGCGGGCCGGTTTGGTCCAGTCGATATTGGCGTGCTCGTCACCGCAGGGCGGATCATAATTCGCTTTCGACTCGTCTTGCACGATCCGTGGTGAATTGCCGGCTTTGATCAAATCCACGGCCTCGCCGATCGCTTCGACTCCCATGGGAAAGAGTTTGTTAAAATACAACGTGCCGGTGGTGTCTTCAGGATCGATGGCGACTTCTTTTTGCAAGAGGATGGGCCCCGTGTCGATACCCTTATCCAACCAAAAAATCGTGAACCCGGTTACGGTTTCACCCTTGATCAAAGCCCAATTAATCGCGGTCCGGCCGCGGTATTTTGGCAGCAGTGAGGGATGATAACAAATACCGCCGAACCGCGGGGCATTGAAGACCGGTGGGGGAATGATCTGGCTCACGAAGGCCAAGATCGCTAAGTCTGCGTTGAGGGAAACAAATTTCTCCAGCACGTCGGGGGTTTTGAACGATTTGTGTTGATGCACGGGGATGCCCAGATCAAGGGATCTCTGTTTGACCGGGTCGATTTTTCCGCCAGGCGCATCGGGTGGGCAGAACACCCCCAGCACTTCTTCTCCTTTGCTGACGAGTTTATCGAGAGTTTTCTCCGCGAATGCTGCTTGTCCAATAAGAATGATTCGCACAGTTTTCTTTCTCCTCTCCCATCGACCCTTTTGCCGGGCTCATGAATGAATAGGTCGGGCTAGGGAATTGTCTTATCCGATGACTTTATAATCTCCACCCAGATAACTGCGGCATAAATTGACGTACGTCGCAGAACCCATCTTGATCCAATGGAGCGCTTCTCCGGCGAGTTCTTTCTTGACTTTGGCGGGGCTGCCGGCGGCGAGCACGCGCGGCGGAATCTTGGTGTGGGGGACGACGACGCTGCCGGCGGCGATGAGAGCCTCTTCACCGATCTCGACGTTTTCCAGAAGAGTCACATTCATGCCAATAATCGCGCCCCGTTTGACCAGGGGGCCTTCCATGATGGCGCCGTGGCCGATGGTGCAATCTTCTTCGATAATCGTCGGTGCTTCGCCGGAGTGAATGACGCAATTGTCTTGGATGCTGGTGCGAGCACCCACGACAATTGGATTGCCATTTTGATCCGATCTCAAGACGGCGCCCCACCAGATGCTCGCTTCGTCGCCGACCGTAACGTCGCCGATCAAAACAGCGGTGGATGCGATAAACGCGGTGGGAGCGATGTTCGGTCTTTTCCCTTTGTACTCGATAATCATGCAGCATCGACCTCCGTTGAATCTGCGACCACGATATTGGACGGGGGGATGGAAATCAAGGTTGTATCCCGAGGCGCGGCGAAGATTGATCCATAGACCGCGGAAATATTGCGCCCGCAGAAAAAGCCGTGAAGCCTGTGAACGATCAGTTTTTCAATTCAAAGTTCTTTGCCGCCATTGCGGCGATGCTTTGGCCGATGGCGAGGGAAGCGGTTGCGCCGGGAGAGGGAGCGTTGAGGACGTGGATGGCATTCCGGCTTTCTTTAATGACAAAATCGTCCACCAGTGCGCCGCTAACGGAGACGGCTTGAGCGCGGACGCCGGAACCGCCGGCCACCAGATCATTGGAGCGAATTTCGGGAAGAAGCTTCTGCAGCGCCGCGACGAAGGCTTGTTTGCTGAGCGATCGGTACAATTCGCCGAATCCGGTCTGCCAGTATTTTCCCGTCATCGCCCAGAAGCCTTTGAATGAGACCGTCTGCAAGAGATCGCCGATATTGACGTCGGTTTTGCGGTAGCCCTCCCGGGCCAAGGCAAGCACCGCGTTGGGTCCGGCCTCGATGCCGCCGTCGCCCTTGATCATGCGCGTGAAGTGGACGCCGAGGAAAGGAAAACTTGGGTCCGGCACCGGGTAAATCAAGTTGCGCACCAGGAAATGTTTCTCCGGCGCAAGCTTGTAGTACTCGCCGCGAAAGGGGACGATGCGGTGCTCCTCGCCGGCGGAGCCGCCGCCACCCCCCAGCATTTTGGCAACTTGATCTGAATGCAATCCACAGCAATTGATCAGAAATTTTGATCGATAGTCTCCGGAGGACGTTTGCAGTACCGACTCGTTCTGGCTTTGAATCAGTCCGACGACCCGGCTCGAAGTCCGGATCTCGCCGCCAGCCGATTGAATCTCTTCCGCGTAGGCTGCGGCGACCTTCAGATAGTCGATGATCCCTGTCTGGGGCACGTACAGGGCTTTGATGCCGGCGGCGTGGGGCTCGATCTCCTTCAGCCGCTCCGGGCCGATCATCTCAATTCCTTCAAGGCCGTTGGCGCTGCCGCGGCGGCAGAGCTCTTCGAGCCGCGGCAGCTCTTCCTCAGAGGTCGCCACGACGATCTTGCCACAGATTTCATAGGGCACTGATCTGCGGTCGCAGAATTCAATCAGGGCTTTGCGGCCGGCGACGCAACTGCGGGCCTTGAGCGATCCCGGCTTGTAGTAAAGTCCCGAGTGGATCACGCCGCTGTTGTGGCCGGTTTGGTGCTGGGCGAGCTGGGATTCCTTCTCGAGAATCAGCAGTCGGATGCGGGGATAAGCGTGAAGAATGTTGAGCGCAGTGGCGAGTCCGACGATCCCGCCGCCGATGATGGTGAGATCGTATTGGGAGGTCATAGGTTCAATGCAAGGGCATCCGGGGCGTGCTAGATATGCAGCAGCCCGCGTGAGTTTCGCTCGGTGAAACTCTTCACGTGGGCGGGGTTCGGTTGCTTATCGACGGCCGCGAAGCATTTCTTGAGGGGACCGAGACCGCCGCAATAGTCCGATCCAAAGACCATCCGCTCTTCGCCCATGGTGTCGATCAAGAAGGATAGGGTTCGGCCGTCCGAGCTGGCGCAGTCGATCACGAAATGTTCGAGAAAAATTTCCGAGTAGCGCTGCTCACCCTTGGGGCCTTTGTGCTTCCAGAAGAAGCGATGCAGCAACAGTGGCAAACCGCCGCCGGAGCTGCGAATAACGATGCGTAAGCTCGGGTAGCGGTCGAAGACGCCGCTCGCGATCATGCGCAAGACGCATTCCGAGATCTCCGCATCGGAGAGCACGGCGTAGGCTACCCCTGCGCCGCCGTCCTCCAACCGTTTGAGGGTGGGATTGGTCGCGGTCCCGGCCCCGTGGAGGAAAATAGGCCAGCCCAACTCGGAGATCTTTGCATAGATCGGATTCATTTCCGGCAGATCGACGATCATCTCGCCGTTCACGGTCGGATAAAGCAAGGCCGCGTGGAATCCTTGTTTGGAAGTGCGTCCGAGCTCTTCAACTGATCCTCCGATGTTCTTGAGGGATAAAGCGGTAACTCCCAGGAGGCGGTCGCGCTGCGTGGCGATGCGTTGGGCGAGTATTTCGTTCGATTGGCGAACGACCACCAAAGCCCGGTCGGCGGGAAGCTGATCGGCGTAGAGACCGGCTCCTTGGCAGATCAGTTGGAGTTCGATGCCGGCTTCGTCCATTTCCTTCACCCGCTGAGTGAAGTCGGTGGAGTCGTAATCGTCGATCTTGGGTCCTTTCCCAGTAAACTCAGCGAAAGTTTCCACAACTTCGGGGGCGGTATGGTGGGAGTGCCAATCGATCCAAGTGGCCATGGTTAGTTTCCCTTCGTATCCGCTTCTAACTCTCGATTACTGCGGAAGGGCAGGGGGAGTCAAGCGCCGCAGCGACGCTAACTTGATGTTTGATGAGCCGTTGGCTCAAAGCTATTTCTGAGTGGCGTCTTTCTTGTCACCCTTCGACGTCAAGTCTCCTCCGACGATCTTGCCGATCAAGTCCGGAATATCCGGCGGCGAGTCGGTTTCCCGGATCCTTCCGCCAGAGGGAATGATCTTATCGGATGCTCCGGGTGTGATGAGGACGAACTTATCGCCGATCAGTCCGCGGGCGCGCACCGAAGCGATCACGTCTTCCTGGAGCTTGACGTCGTCCTGAATTCGTAATTGCAGCCGGGCACGGTCCTCCACCAACCCCATCTTCTCCACCCGCCCGACCTTTACGCCGGCGATTTCCACCGGATCACCAAGCTTCAGCCCGGCCACCGACGGGAAATCAGCGTAAACGGGATAGCCGCTGTTGGCTAGTACTTCCAGCTTGCCGAGCTTGATAGCGAGATAACCGAGGCAGGCGATACCCACCAGGACAAAGAGGCCGACAATTATCTCTGTGCGAGTATGGTTCACGAATCGATCTCCTATAGCACCGCGAGAGGGCCTTCGGTGTCTGCTTGCAAGAATTGCCGAACCATGGGATTGCGTGACGCCAGAAATTCCGGTGTCGCACCGACCTCTAGGATCACGCCGTTCGCCAGCATGGCGACTCGTTCCGAAATCTTGAAGACTTCCGGAATGTCGTGGCTAACAATGACTCCTGTGAATCCGAAGGTGGCATGCATTTTACGAATGAGCTCGTGAATGCTCTTGCCCAAAAGCGGGTCCAATCCGGTGGTCGGTTCATCGAATAACACGATTTCGGGTTCCATGACCAAAGCGCGCGCCAGTCCGGCGCGTTTTTTCATCCCGCCGCTGACCTCGGCTGGATATTTATATCCCATACCGGCAAGTCCAACCTGGGCCAAACGCTCTTCGGCTCTCTTCTGGATCTCGCTCTCGGTCAACCGGGTCTTCTCGCGCAACGGGAAGGCGACGTTGTCGTAAAGGGTCATGGAATCGAGCAAGGCGGCGCCTTGAAAAAGGACGCCGAATTTTCGTCTAATCTCATTCAATTCGCGATCGCCCAACCTGGTAATATCTTCTCCGTCCACTAACACGCTGCCGCGATCGGGTCGAAGCAGGGCATTGAGATGCTTGAGCAAAACGGTCTTGCCCGAGCCGCTGCCGCCGATGATCGTTGTGATCTTGCCGGTTTCGAGCTCCAGATGGATGCCTTTGAGGACCGCTTGGCCGCGAAAGGTCTTGTGCAAGTCAACGACTTTAATCATCAGCTAACAGTTGGCGTAAACCTCTGACTGCGGGCTGCTCAAAAAAGATCTCAGAGGCGTATGAGCGTAACGAAGCATAGGAGTCCTTTTCAGCAGCCTGCTAGAGCATTACCGAAGTCATGAAGTAGTCCCAGATCAGGATCAAGACGAAACAGAGGACCACCGATTCGGTGGTGGCCTGGCCGACGCCGGTAGCCATCGGTTGTGCCCCGAACCCCTTGTAACAGCAAACCCAGGTTATAATCAGACCGAAACTCACCGACTTGAGCAGGCCGCTCCAAACATCCTGGAAAACGACGCTGCTTTCCATTCCCGCAAAATAACTCCCGGAGCTGACGCCGAGCAGACCGACTCCGACAAGGTAAGCGCCATAGATGCCGACTACATCGAAGATCGCAGTGAGCAACGGCATTGAGATGAGGCCGGCGATGATGCGCGGAGAAACCAAATATTGAATTGGATTGATCGCCATCGAGTAGAGGGCATCGATCTGTTCGGTGACCTTCATGCTACCGAGCTCCGCCGCCATCGCCGAGCCGGTTCTTCCGGTCACCATAAAGGCTGAGAGCACGGGGCCGAGCTCACGCAACAAACTCAAGGCAACGGCCGAACCGAGGAAGCTTTCGGCGTTGAATTTCCGGAGGCTGTAGTAACCTTGAAGTCCCATCACCATGCCGGTGAAGACGCCGGACAGGAGCACCACCGATAACGAATCGACACCAATGCTTTTGACGTGGTAAAGGATCAAACGGAAACGGGTGGGTGGCCGAAAGGCCCAGGCGAAGGCGGAAAAAAGAAATAGGAACATGCGACCCATGCCTGCCAGTCGTTCCAGGGTTAAGCGTCCAATCCGAGCGAGTAGAGAGAGCATGCTTTGCGTTGCGATGCGGCTGATACTAAAATCAGGCTACGACAAAAAACTTCAGCAATTTTCAAGGAACCATAGCATTCGATGACGCGATTTGACAGAGGAGAGACGAAAAACCCGGTGTCGGTGACTCCCAACAATGAAACAGCGACTCGCATAACGGCGGACGAGACATTCGACACGCTGTTCCAAGGTAAGCTCAAGTTCTTTCAATCGCGCCACGGCTATCGCTGCTCGCTCGATGCGCTGTTGCTGGCCGACTTTGCGTTCTGCCTTGACGGTGAGCACGTCGCCGATCTCGGTGCGGGCAACGGCGTGGTGGCTCTGATGCTCGCCTATCTCCATCCGTCGTTGTCGATTACAGGACTGGAGATTCAGCCGGCAATGGTTGATCGAGCGTGCCGGAATGTCCAGGCGAATGGATTCGTTCAGCGAGTAGCCATACGTCAAGGCGATGTTCGGAAGATCCAGGACGCTTTGGCACCGGGAAGCTTTGCGACCGTTGTCTGTAACCCGCCTTACCGGCGCCTGTCCGCGGGACGAATCAGTCCTGGCGAGGAAAGAAAGATTGCCCGGCACGAAATTGCAGCGTCACTCAGCGATTTTTTGCGCGCGGGGGTTTACTTGCTGGCGCTGAGAGGACGTATGGCTCTGGTTTATCCGGCCGTCCGGATCGTCGACTTGCTGCAATCCATGCGCAGCGCGGATCTCGAACCGAAGCGTCTACGGATGGTTCATTCATTTGCCGATGCGAGCGCTTCTCTGGTGCTGGTGGAAGGGGTGAAAATGGGAAGGAGTGGAATCGAGGTGCTTTCGCCGCTAGTGGTCTATGAGCGGGCAAGACAATACAGTACCGAAGTTGAGGCGATGTTGACAGGAAAGGCCGCTTGCTAGACCGGATTATTTAGTGGTGAACATCGAACGAGGAGCGAGCCCTCCGTAGCGAGTGGGAAGATTTTCGAGTTCAATGGTTAAAGTTCAAGGTCCGAAACGAGTTAAAACGTTGAACCCGGAACCCGTTCGACAAGTCTAAGGGCAGGCATTGAACCTTGAACATCCTTTGACTGCTAGTTTTTTCGTTTGCGTCTTGAGTAGCCCTTGAGTAGCCGCTTGAAGGCCTGGCGAATCTCCGGGTCCTGGACCGATTCGAGAAACTCCTCATTGTGCTCGGGATCCTGCACTGCAGGAGCGACCGGTGTTGGCGGCTTTGACTCGACCTCGACGGTCTCCCTGTGTATTCGCCCAACGACGAAAAAGATGTTTTTAACGACCTCCGTCTTTAGCCGTTGATTGAGCTTCTCAGCGATCATTTCCTTCATGTACTGAAGTTGCTGCATCCAGACCGGGCTGGTCACCTTCACAAATAGAGTTCCGTTGCGAATTTTTTCTGGTTGGGCGTTTCGCGCGATGGTGTTGCCAACAATGTCGTTCCAGATCGGCCAGACGGCGTACTCGTCCAAGCGTGTGGAGATCTCCATCCGCTTTAGAGACTTATCGAGGACTTGGCCGAGCCGTTCGATCTGTAAGTCGTTTTTCGCCATTTTGATCAGCCGGAAACGAATGTAGCAGATGTGATGTCGGGACTCTACAGCTATTCATCTGCGGGCTTGCGCTAGGTAAAAACTATGGCAAAGATAAAAAAATCGCCGGCGGGAAAAATTTTCTTGACAAAGTTTTTGAAAAGCTTTACCAATACAAAATCTAGTACGTTCCAACTTGATTCACACCATATATTGACAATCCAAGGGTAGAAGGGGGTAGGCGCGATGGCAAGCACGAAGTCACAAGTGACTGAATTTGGTGTCTCTGAAAGGGGGCCGGGAACCCAAAAAGGACTCAAAATCGGGCGGTATTTTTCCCGTCCCGGGGTAGATCCATACGATGAAATTGAGTGGGAACAGCGTGCCTCCTCCATCACCAATGAAAAGGGCAAAGTCGTCTTCGAACAGAATAACGTGGAGATTCCAAAGGCATGGTCGCTGATGGCGACCAACGTCGTGGTTTCAAAATATTTTCGCGGCCCTTTGGCAAGTCCGCAAAGAGAACACAGCGTGCGCCAGATGATCGGGCGCGTGGTCGATACGATCACGGGATGGGGCCGGAAGGACGGTTATTTCGCCAGCGAGGAAGACGCGCAAAGCTTCCATGGCGAGCTCACCCACATTCTTGTGCACCAGAAGGCCTGCTTCAACAGCCCGGTATGGTTCAATTGCGGTATCGAAGCCAAGCCCCAATGCTCCGCCTGTTTTATTCTCGCCGTGGACGACACCATGGAATCGATCCTGGATTGGTACCGCAAGGAAGGAATTATCTTTAAAGGCGGCTCCGGTTCGGGAGTCAACCTTTCGAAGATTCGTTCAGCTAGAGAACAATTGGCGGGCGGTGGTACCGCCTCCGGTCCGGTGTCCTTCATGAAGGCAGCCGACGCCTCGGCCGGGGTGATCAAATCCGGAGGCAAAACCCGGCGCGCCGCTAAAATGGTGGTGCTCAATATTGATCACCCGGACGTTGAAGAATTCATCAAGTGCAAAGTTGAGGAAGAAAAGAAGGCTTGGGCTCTCATCGAAGCCGGATATGATTCCAGCCTCGATGGGCCGGCCTACGGCAGCGTTTTCTTCCAAAACGCCAACAATTCGGTGCGGGTTTCCGATGAATTCATGCAGGCGGTGCAGGACGACCGGGAATGGAAGACTCGTTACGTGAAGAGTGGGGAGGTATGCGAAACCTTTAAGGCGCGGGATATGCTGCGGATGATCGCGGATAGCACCTACGTTTGTGGCGATCCCGGAATGCAGTACGATACCACCATTAATGATTGGCACACCTGCTCCAACACCGCGCGTATCAATGCTTCAAACCCGTGCTCCGAATATATGCATCTGGATAACTCGGCTTGTAACCTGGCATCACTGAACCTGCTGAAGTATCTCCGGGACGATGGCGTGTTTGACACGGAATCTTTCCTTCGCGCGGTGGATATCATCAGCCTGGCGCAGGATATGCTGGTCGATAACTCCTCTTACCCGACGGCGGAAATCGCCGCCAACGCCCACGCGTTCCGCGAATTGGGGCTCGGCTATGCCAACCTCGGTGCTTTGCTCATGTCTTTGGGGCTGCCCTATGATTCGGATGCCGGCCGAGCCTATGCGGCAGCCGTGACGGCTTTGATGTCGGGGGAAGGATATCTGCAGTCGGCGCGAAACGCGGCGGCCACCGGAGCCTTCGACGGGTTCGAGGTCAATCGCCAGCCGATGCTGCGGGTGCTCAACAAACACCGCTCCCACGCTTACAAGATCTCACCGTCTCATGTGCCGCTGGATCTTTTGACGGCTGCTCGGGAAGCCTGGGATCAGGCTTGTGGGGAGGCGGAAAAATACGGTGTAAAAAACTCGCAGATCTCAGTGCTGGCGCCCACCGGGACCATCGCCTTCATGATGGATTGCGACACCACCGGTGTTGAGCCCGATATCGCTCTTATCAAGTATAAAAAACTGGTCGGCGGCGGTCTCTTGAAAATCGTCAACCATACCGTGCCTCGTGCCCTCAAAAGGCTTGGCTATGACGTCAAGCAGATTCAAGAGATCGTCGAGTACATCGACGAGCATGAAACCATCGAAGGCGCGCCGCACATCAAGGACGAAGACTTGGCGGTGTTTGATTGTGCATTCAAATCGGAGCAAGGCAGCCGCACGATTCATTACATGGGCCATGTGAAGATGATGGGGGCGGTACAGCCCTTCATCTCCGGCGCCATCTCAAAAACCATCAACATGCCGAATGACGCCACGGTGGAAGACATCATGCATGCCTACGTGGAGTCTTGGAAGCTGGGACTCAAGGCCATCGCCATCTATAGAGATGGATCGAAGCGGACGCAGCCGCTTAATACCTCGAAGGACAAAGAAGAGCAGAAGGCAGGGGCCGTGGAAAACAAGGGGACAAGAGCGCTGCGGCATAAGCTCCCCGACGAGCGACGCTCGATCACCCATAAGTTCGATATTGCCGGCCACGAAGGCTACATTACTGCCGGAATGTACGAAGACGGTCAGCCCGGCGAGATTTTCATTACGATGTCCAAGGAAGGTTCCACAATCTCGGGACTGATGGACTCATTCGCGACGGCGATCTCCATGGCCCTTCAGTACGGGGTGCCGCTCAGGGTTCTGGTGGATAAATTCAGCCACATGCGTTTCGAACCTTCCGGGTTTACCAAAAATCCCGATATCCCGATGGCCAAGTCGATTATGGACTACATCTTCCGCTGGCTGGCGACCAAGTTCCTCGACGGCGACGCGCAGCAGGAAGTCGGTATTGTCAGGCAGGAGCCGGAGGAGCCCGGCAGCAGGGAGACGACCGCTGGCAAGAAGGTGGTTCCGATTACCTCCCAAGCGCCGCGCGGTGGCGCGCCGCTGGTGGCAAGCATCAGCAGCGTGACCAGTCTTTACCAGCAGGATGCGCCGCCTTGCCCCGACTGCGGCGCCATCATGATTCGTAGCGGCGCCTGCTACAAATGCATGAACTG
>Ga0105347_1000535_pt1 | contig 17786 bp, 8 predicted proteins | sample EasRivMeERMLT890_FD_89677 | JGI IMG/M metagenome (GOLD analysis project Ga0105347, IMG submission 89677) | Soil microbial communities from meander-bound floodplain in the East River, Colorado, USA - East River MetaG ERMLT890 | ecosystem: Environmental > Terrestrial > Soil > Floodplain | place... | reverse complement strand
CCGGCCCGAGCTCGAGCTGACCGTCCGGAGCCTCGGCTACTCCGGCGATGAGATCAGCACCCGACTGCGGGTCGAAGGAAGCGAGACGTGGGACGAGCAGCTCACGCGTTGCGGCGCGACGGTGATCCTCGCGTTCTTCGGGTCGAACTCCCGCGCCGACCTCGACGATCTCCCCGCCTTCTTGGAGAGGATGGCCACCCGCCGCTACGACGGAGTCCATGCGCCCTGGGTGGTGGTGTGCAGTCCGATTCCGTTCGAAGACCTTCACGATCCACTGCTGCCCGACAGCTCGAAGCGGAATGAGGATCTGCGCTTCGTCGTGAAGTCCATGGCCCGTGTCGCGGGCGAACACAACGTCCCGTTCGTCGACCTCTTTACACCGATGCTGGCGAGGTACGCGGGGGCGGGTGCGAAGCACCCGCTCACGCTGGACGGTATGCACCTCACCGAAGAGGGCAACCGCATCCTCGCCGCGAACCTCGTGCACGCGCTCGCCGACACGAACGCCCCCGCCGCGCAGCGGCTCTCGCCTGCACAGCGCGACGCGCTGCGCGCCGCGGTCCTCGAGAAGGACCTCTTCTGGTTCAACCGCTACCAGACGACCGACGGATACAACGTCTACGGCGGCCGCTCGTCCCTCGCCTACACCGACAGCCAGACCAACTTCGAGGTGCTGCAGCGCGAGCTCGAGATCCTCGACGCGCTCTGCAAGAACCGCGACCGGCGCATCCATTCGCTCGCGAACGGCAAGGACGTCCCGGTCGACGACTCGAACGTCCCGCCGAAGATCGCGGTCAAGACCAACTACAAGGGCTCCCGCCCCGACGGCACCTTCGACTTCACCGGCGGAGAAGCCGCGATCGCGAAGATGACCGTCGCGAAGGGGATGAAGATCGAGCTCTTCGCCGACGAGCAGCGCTTCCCCGAGCTCGCCAAGCCCGTGCAGATGTCCTTCGACCCGGCCGGCCGCCTCTGGGTCGCCGCGTGGCCGACCTATCCGCACTGGGAGCCGCAGACTCCCATGCGCGACAAGCTCCTCGTGCTGGAAGACAAGGACGGCGACGGCCGCGCCGACACCTGCACCGCGTTCGCCGACGACCTGCGCAATCCCACCGGCTTCGAGTTCTGGAACGGCGGCGTGATCGTCGCGCAGGCGCCCGAGCTCTGGTTCCTGAAGGACACGGACGGCGACGGCAGGTGGGACCTGCGCGAGCGGTTGCTGCAGGGGCTCTCGACCGCCGACACGCACCACACCGCGAACAGCTTCGTCTTCGGCCCCGACGGCGCGCTCTACTTCCAGGAGGGGACGTTCCACCAGTCGCAGATCGAGACGATCTACGGGGTCGAGCGCAACCACGACGCCTGCGTCTGGCGCTTCGAGCCGCGCACGTGGCGCGTCGAACGCCACATCGCCTACGACTTCGCCAACCCCCACGGCCACGTCTTCGACCGCTGGGGCCAGGAGTTCGTGACCGATGGCACCGGCAACGAGAACTACTACGCGCTGCCCTTCAGCGGCCGCGTGATCTACCCGCAGAAGCACTCGCCCTACTTCCGCTTCTTCGACCAGCGCAGCCGGCCGTGCGGCGGGACCGAGATCCTGTCGAGCCGCGCGTTCCCGCCCGAAACGCAGGGCGACCTCTTGCTCTGCAATGTCATCGGGTTCCAGGGGATCTTCCGCTACCACATCGAGGACGCCGGATCGGGCTTCGGCGCGAAGGAGGTCGAGCCGCTCGTCTTCAGCAGCGACCCGAGCTTCCGTCCGGTCGCCGCGCAGGTCGGGCCCGACGGCGCCGTGTATCTCCTCGACTGGTACAACCCGATCATCGGCCACATGCAGCACCACCTGCGGGACCCCAACCGCGACCACGACCACGGCCGCATCTACCGCATCACCTGCATCGACCGGCCCACGCTGAAGCCGAAGGCGATCGCCGGCCAGCCCATTCGCGAGCTGCTCGAAGTCCTGAAGGAGCCCGAGGACCGCGTCCGCTACCGCGCGCGCCTCGAGCTGTCGGGCCGTCCGTCCGCGGAGGTGATCGCGGCGGCGCAGGCGTGGGAGAAGCAGCTCGACCCGAAGGAACCGGAATACGAGCACCACCGCCTCGAAGCGCTCTGGCTGCAGCAGCAGCACGGGTCGCTCGACGTCGTCCTGTTGAACGCGCTGCTCGAGTCGGCCGACCGGCGCGTGCGCGCGGCGGCGGTGCAGTCGCTCCGCAGCGCGCACCGCGAGCTCACCACCGCACTCGAGAAGCTGCGCGAAGCGGCGCGCGACGACGATCCGCGCGTGCGGCTCGAGGCGGTCGTCGCGGCGAGCGACTTCGACGACGTCGCGGCGGCCCGCGTCGCGCTCGAAGTCCTGCGCAAGCCGACCGATCGCTTCCTCGACTACGCGTTCCAGGAGACGATGCGAACGCTCGAGCCGCATTGGAGGAAGGCGCTCGCCGTGGGCGTCCTCGACGTGCGCGACAATCCTGCCGCGGCCGCGTTCCTGGTCGCCCGCGCGAACGACGCCGAGCTCGCGAAGCTGCCGCGCATCGAGTCGGTCCTCTCCGCGCTGATCGCCCGTCACGCCACGACCGACGAGCCGCGTAGAGCGGCGCTCGCCGAGCTCGCCGCGCTGCGCAAGAGCAGCGTCGCCGCGGAGCTCGTCCGCGCGATGCGCGAGGTCGACGCGGCTCGCGGCGACGCCGCGGGCCATGCGCGCCACGTCGAGCAGGCGCTCGGGACGCTGTTGCTCGAGACCGTCGCGAAAGAGAAGGGCTCGATCGATCGGGACGGACTCGTCGCGCTCGCCGACGCCGCGCGCCAACCCGAGACCGCGGCCTTCGCGCGCGCGGCGTGCATCGTGCTCGACGGCGGCGCGGAGAAGAGCTGGCAGGAGACGCTGTCCGATCCGAAGCGGCAGGTCGCCGTGCTCGGCGCGCTCGAGCGGCTGTCCGGTCCGCTCTCCGACGCCGACGTCGAGCGCGTGCGCCGCCTCGCGCGCGAGGGGGCGCGCCTCCCTCCGGGTCCGGGAGCGACCGGCGCAAACGCGCCGACCGGCTTCCTCGTCTCGTACTACCCGGTCCGCCTGCGCACCGCCGCGCGCGAGGGGTTCGCCGCGCGCGTGCCGGCGGAGCGGCGGGTCGTCGACCACGTCGGCGTCGACTTTCCGAGCCTGATCACGACCGATGCCTTCGCGCTGCGCTTCGAGGCGCGGCTCAAGATCGAGCAGGCGGGCGACTACACGTTCGCGCTCGCCTCCGACGACGGCTCGTGCCTCTACCTCGACCAGCAGCTCGTCGTCGACAACGACTCGGACCACGTCATGGCCGAGAAGAGCGGCGGCTGCCATCTCGCAGCCGGACTCCACTCCCTGGAGCTCTGCTACTTCGACCAGGCCGGCGGCCAGGGACTGCGGCTCGAATGGAGCGGCCCCGATCGCGCGCGCGGCCCGCTGACGGCCGACGTGGTCGAGGCGGTCGCCGACGATCCGCTCCGCGCCGCCGCGATCCGCGTGCTCGCGGCGCGCCCGGTCCCCACTTCCACGAAGATCGCCGACGCGATCGTGCTGCTGCGCGAAGGCGCGTTCCCGAGCGAGGCGGTCGCGCTCGCCGCGTCGGTCCCGCCGGACGGATGGAACGCTCGCGATGCCGCAGCCGCGGGCGACGCCGTGCTCGCCTTCGCGCGCGCGCTCCCGCCCGAGCAGCGCACGCGCGCCGACGTGCTCGCCGCGCTCGACTTCGCCGGGAAGCTCGCGACCCGGCTGCCGGCCGACGCCGCGCGCGCGCGCCACGACGAGATCGCCGCGCTGCGCGGCTCGACGATCCTGATCCGGACCGTGCCGCACCAGATGCTCTACGACCGGCGCTCGTTCGCCGTCGTCGCGGGCCGCCCCGTCGCGATCGTCTTCCAGAACGACGACCTGATGCCCCATAACCTCGTCGTCACCGCGCCCGGCGCGCTCGAAGCGGTCGGCACGGCGGCCGAGGCGCTCGCGCTCGACCCGGGCGCGCAGGCGAAGAGCTTCGTGCCCGAGCTGCCGGCCGTGCTGCAGCAGCTGAAGCTCCTGATGCCCGGCGAGTCGGCGACGCTGCGTTTCGTCGCGCCGGCCGCGGTCGGCGACTACCCGTACGTCTGCACGTTCCCCGGCCACTGGCGCGTGATGAACGGCGTGATGCACGTCGTCGCGAACGAGCAGGAGGTCGCGAAGGCGGAGCCGGCCGCGCCCGGTCCCGTGCAGGTCGCCGGCTCGGCGACGCCGGCTGCGCCGGCTGCGGACGCGCGCGCGTTCGTCCGGATGTGGACGGTCGACGACTTGAAGTCGGCGTTCCCGAGCGGCTGGGAGCGCGCCCGATCGCTCGCGCGCGGTCACGAGGTCTTCGTGACGGCGGGCTGCGTCAAGTGCCACGGCTTCCGCGGCGAAGGCGTGAAGAGCGCGCCCGAGCTCGGCGAGATCACGAAGAAGTACCGCGACCTGGAGCTGCTGCGCCAGATCGTCGAGCCGTCGGTCGCACTCCTCGAGGGCTACGAGAACCGCGTCTTCGAGCTCCTGAACGGCGACAGCGCGGTCGGCCGCGTCGTCGGCGAGAGCCCGGAAGGCTGGCGCATCGCCGCGAATCTGCAGGAGCCGGACAAGACCGATCTCGTGCGGCGCGAAGACGTGAAGTCGCAGCGGCCGAGCAAGCTCTCCCCCATGCCGACCGGCCTGCTCGTCACGTTCACGCGCGACGAGATCCTCGACCTGATCGCGTTCCTGCAGACGCCCGCGCCCGAGCAGAACTAGCGGCGCGCCGTCACTCGAGGCGGCAGCTCGCGAGGCAGATCGCGAGCGGGGCGGCCCGGTTCGGATTGTGCCGCATCACGAGGTAGGGGACCTCGTCGCCGACGCCGAGTCCGTCGAGGAGCTTCTGCGACACGGAGCATTTGTGCGAGCCGGCGAGGTCGGAGACGCCGGTCACCTCGAAGACGACCTTGCACATCTTCCCCTTGCGGCTCGCACCGCCGACGCTCTCGATGCGTGCCGACGTCAGCTCGCCATCGCTGAGCAGCGCCCTCCGCCGCTGGTGGTGGAGGTACGTGAAGAAGATGAAGCCGAGGACGATCAGCCCGAGGCCGCCGCCCGCCCCGCCGACGAAGAGCCAATGCCGGTCGATCACGTCCTGCGTGACGCTCCCGACCTCCGTGTTCTCCGGATCCGCGGGGTCGAAGGTGATCCGGATCCGATGTCCGGGGACGGCCGCATCGTACGTTCTCGACGACACCGAGGCCTCGTCGCTGCAGACCTTTCCGTCGCACGTGAACGTGTAGCTCACGTGCCTCGTCCTCGATTTCCTGCCGCTGGTCCATTTCCGTTCGACGACGGCGTCGGTGACGACGCCGCGGTCGCGCAGCCGCTCGAGGCGGCCGGCCTCCCGCGTCGTCAGGATCGCGACCAGGACGGCGACCGCGACGTACGCCACGGCCCCCGCGATGAACCCGACGCGGACCTTCGTCCGGAAGACGGCGGCGCGCGGCGGCGACGACAGGACCGCGTCGATCCGGAGGCTCGTCGGTACGGGCAGGTCCGATGATGCGGCCCGATCAGCCATCTCCAGTCCCCTCCTTCACGAGCCATGGCACGAGCCACGGCACGACCGCGGCGACCAGGCGCGGGACCGCGCCGCCGAAGCGGTGGTCGACGCCCGCGAGTTCGACGAGCTTTACGCGGTCTCTGCGGTTCCCGTTCAACGGCCGCGTCTCGCCCGACTCGCAGGCGGCCTTCGCATCCTTCGCGTCTTCGAGCGGGACCATCTCGTCGGCGTCGCCGTGCACGAGCAGCCACGGCACGCGCACGCGCGCCGCCGCCGCGTCCAGCGAGCCGTGACGCGCCGCGTCGTCCGCGAGCGCGCGCGACCACGGGCAGCTCGCCTTGCCGAGCATCGGGTCGCCGGGGCGGAGTTTTCCGAAGTGGCGCTCGAAGAAGCGCGCGACGTGGAACATCCCCGCGAGCGAGACGAGCGCGCGCACGCGTTCATCACGCGCTGCGAGCAGGACTCCGACCGCGCCGCCCATGCTGTGGCCCGCATAGGCGACGTTCGTGAATCCGGCGGCGTGCAGCGCGTCGAGGACGCCCGCCGCGTCGTCGACCTCCTTCGTGGGCGTCGCCTCCTCGAAGCGCCCCTCCGACTTCCCGTTCCCCGAGAACGAGAAGCGCAACGCCGAGATCCCGGCGCGCGCGAGTGCGTCGCCGAGCTCGACGAGATAGGGCCGGTCCATGTTCGACGTCACGCCGTGCGCGAGGATCACGACCGCACGCGACGCGGCTGCATGGAACGCGAACTCGAGCCGCTCGCCGCGGCGGTTGCGCAGCTCCGCGAGCGGGCCGCGTTCCGCCGCGCTCATCGCTTCTCGATCAATCCGATCAGCCGGTCGACGGCTTCGGTGACGAAAGCGGGATCCTCGGCATGGAGGTCGCGCTCGACGATCTCGATCGTGCTCGGCGTGGACGCCTTGAGCTCGGCGAAGAAGACGGCGTCGCCGGCCGGGTCGTTGAGCGGACCGCCGGGCTTCGCGTAACTGCCGGTGCCGAGCTTCGGGATCATCAGCACGGCGTTGCCCTTCGTCGACGCGAGCCGCCGGCCGGCCTCCTGCGCGACGCTCTTCAATTCGTCGGCGTTCAGGCGCGGCGCGAGGACGACCGGGTTGTGCCAGACGTGGCGGTGGTCCTTCCAGCGGTCGGGCAGCGCGTGCGGCGTGGAGACGAGGATGCCGAGGTGCTCGGCGCCGCCGGGACAGAGCACCTGCGGCAGCCCGAGCTCGCCCGCGACGGTCATGCGGTCGGCGTCGCCGGCGCGCAAGCCCTTGAACAGCGCGTCGGAGATCTCCCCCATCGCGTAGTCGAAGACGGCGCCGATGATGCCCTGCCGCATCATGCGCTCCATCGCGCGCCCGCCGGTGCCGACGGCGTGGAAGACGATGACCTCGTAGCCGCGCTTCGCGAAGAGCTCCTGCGCGAGCAGCGTCCCCTGCGTCAGCACGCCGAGGTTCGACATCCCGATCAGGGGCTTCGCGCCCTTCTTCCTCTTCGTCGCCGCGAGCGCGACCTTCACCTGCGCCATGCCGTGCGCCGCGCCGGCCGCGTTGGCGAGCACCTTCCGCATGAAGGCGTTCAGCCCGAGGATGTCGCCGACGGAGAACATCATCGTGATGTCGGAGACGCCGACGTAGGCCGACGTGTCGCCCGACGCGACCGTCGAGACCATCACCTTCGGCACGCCGTACGGCAGCGCCCGCATCACCGCCGTGCAGGCCGCAGTCCCCTGCAGGCCGCCGAGCCCGATCACGCCGTGCACCTTCCCCGCCGCGATCCGCTTCAAGAGGATCTTCGTCGCGCCCGCCGACATGACCGGCGCCGCCGCCTCGCGCGTGGGATTCGCGGCGAGCTGCGCGAGCGGCGTCCCGCCGGCGCGCGCAACCTCCTTGCGCGAGACGTCGGCGCGCGCCGCCGGCTCGCCCAGCACGCCCATGTCGACCACGAGCGCCTTGCTGCCGAGCTCCTTCAGCTGCTTCCGGAGGAAGTGCGCCTCGGCGCCCTTGGTGTCGAGCGTGGCGAGGACGGCGATCGTCTTCTTCGGCATGGTCGGGATTCCTCGCGCGGGCCGCCTACTTGCGTGCCGCCCGTTTGCGCCCGTCGAAGCTCAGCGCCGCGAAGGTCTTCGCCGTCTCGAGCACCGCGCGCTCGATCGGCAGCCGTTCGGTCGAGCTGCCGGTCCAGAAGCCGTCGCAGCTCGTGTGGTCGAGGATGTACTGCGCGTCGGGCGGCGTCTCCATCGCCGCGCCGTGCGCGACGAGGATCAGGTCCCTCTTCAGCTTGCGCAGCTTCTGGTTGGCGGCCTCGGTGCGCTGCGCCGTCTGCTCGATCGTCTCGCCCGAATCGAAGCCGCGCCGCCCGCCCTTCGTCGTCCCGGCGTGGAAGCAGAAGATGTCGGGCTGCGCCTCCTCGACGATGGCGCAGCTGTCCTCCTCGTCGAAGGCGAGCCCGATCGAGACCATGTCCATCTCGCGCGCGAGCTTCAGCATCGCGATCTCGTTCGCGAGCGTGACGCCGGCCGATTCGAGCACGCGGCGGATGTTGCTGCCCTTGTCGACGTAGGAGATCGACGGCCCGATGTTCGACGCCGACATCACCCCCATCGCCTTGCACTCCTCGAGGACCATGCGCATGTCCTTCAGCGGATCGTTGGGATTGAGGCAGGCGCACACGAAGGCGTCGCCCTTCAGCGCCGGCATGACGTCCTCGCGCGTGTAGTTCAGCGTCTGGCGGTTGCTGTCGAGGATCGGCCAGAGCATCGACATCGTGCCCATGCCGTTCGCGCGCAGCCGCGCGCCCGAGAAGGTGTTCACGCAGTCGACGCCCGCGCTCTCGAGCAGCTGCGCGACCAGGCCGCTGCCGGCACTCGCGATGAAGATCGGCTTGCGGCCGCGCACCCTCGCGCGCAACTTCGCGAGGATCTTCGTGCGGGTCGTGCGAGGGACGATCATGTCGGGGCGCTCCAGGTGTCGGGGGGCAGGAAGCTACCGAAGAGCCCGACCCTCGTCAGAATCGTCTGAGTCACTTCGCCATTCCGCGGGATGAGAGGTACGCGGGGCTTCTCGTCGAGGCCCCTCTGCTCACGGACGGCGGGAGACGAGACCATGGCCGGAGCGCATGAAGGGGTGGCGTGGGACGAGCTTCTCGCACACGGGAGGTTCGTGCGGTCCCTCGCTCGCGCACTGGTCGATGACGCCTCGCTTGCCGACGACGTGGCGCAGGGAACCTGGCTCGCGGCGGCGTCCCATCCGCCGGCGGATCGGGAGCGGGTCGCGGGATGGTTGCGGCGCGTCGCGACCAACGTCGCGCTGAAGCTCCGGCGCAGCGAATCGCGACGGGCACGGCTCGAGCGCGTCGTGGCGGCGCGCGAGGCGTTGCCGCCGACCGATGCCGCGGCGGAGCGGCTCGAAACGCAGCGCGAAGTGATCGACGCCGTCCGCGGCCTCGACGAGAAGTATCGCACCATCATCGTGCTCCGCTTCTTCGAGGAGCTTTCGGCGCGCGAGATCGCGCGCCGACTCGAGATGCCGGTGGCGTCGGTGCGGACGCGCCTGCAGCGGGCGGTCGAGCTGCTGCGGGAGACGCTGACGGCGCGCAACGGCGGGGACGAGCAGCGGTGGCTCGCGGCGATCGTGCCGCTCGCGTGGCCGCATGCGGCGGTGGGCGCGGGGGCAGTCGCGTGGGCCGGCGGAGCGATTGCGGTCGCTGCGGCGCTCTTGATGATCGGGTCGATCGGCACGTGGTGGCGACACGGTCAGACAGATCCCGCCTCGGCGGCAGCGATCGCAACACCGCAGGATGCGTCCAGGAACACTGCGGCGGTGGCGTCTTCGTCGCAGCCTGTCGACCCCGCGCGGGGCGACATGGCCTCGAAGCCGTCGAGCGACGACACCGTGATCGACGGCCGCGTCGTCAACGCCATCGGAGAACCGCTCGGCGGCGTCGAGGTCGCCTGGCAAGTCGCGGGCGAGCGCTACGACCACGGCGACGATTGGCCGACGACTCCGACCAAGACGACCGATCGAAACGGCTGCTTCGCGTTTCACGGACTCGATCTCGCCTGGGGACTCGTGCGCGCGCGCAAGCCGGGCTTCGTCGCGACGTGGGAGCGGTGCCGGCTCGCGCCCGACGAACGTCGCAGTCGCGGGCTCACGCTCGTATTGCACGAGGCGCGGTCGATCCACGGAACGGTCGTCGACGAAAACGGACGGCCGGTCGCTGACGCATGGGTCCTCGGTTTCAACCTCTCTCGCATCGAATTCGATTGGCCTACGGCACGAAGCAACAGCGAAGGGGTCTTCACGCTGGAGGGACTGCCGCTGTCGGACGTCCATGTGAACGCGTTCGCGCCCGGATTCCGGCCCGACCATTCCGATCCGATCCCTCTCGGTGTCGATGCGGTCGCGTTGCGATTGCGAAGCGAGCCGCGGACGCGTCTCGAGCTGACGGTGGTCGATCCGGATGGGCGACCGGTCCGCGATGCCGTGAGCAAGTTCACCTATTCCGGCCCGCCTCCCTCGGCATCGTTCCGCTACAGGGCGCCGCCGGATTTCGAGCGCCGCGCGATTCCGGAGGACGGTCGGCTCGTTCGCGAGGATCTGCCGGCGGGCAAATACACCTTCCGAGCCGCGGCGAGCGGCCACGCATTCGACTACTCCGGGGTCGAAGTCGAGCTGCGGCCCGGCGAGACGGCGAGCGCGCGGATCGTCGCGTCCGCCGGCGGCGCAATGGCGCGGATCCACGGGCGGCTGCTCCGCGGCGACGGCACGCCGATCGGGAACGAGCGCATCGCTGTCGCGAGGCGAGACATCGACGCGCCGCAACTCGCGACGACCGACAGCGCGGGGTCGTTCGAAGTCGAAGCGCCGGCGGCCATCGGCAGCCGCGTCCTCTTCTGGTTGCCGGGTCCGTCGCTGGCGCTCGTGAAGCCGGACGGAATCGGGGGCATCGCGAGCGCCGCCGTCGATCCCGGTCTGGCAGTCGAGCTCGTTGCGGTGCCGGGCGCGCGAATGACCGGGCGAGTCGTCGATGAGGATGGCGAGCCGGTCGCCGGTGCGTCGCTTGAATTGAAAGGGGAATCCCGGGCCTCCCACAAGCATGTCGCAGCGACGAGCTCGGGACTCGACGGCCGCTTCGTCTTCGACGCGCTTGCGCCGCAACCAGCGCCGGTCGAGCTCGTCGCCGAGTGCGGCCCGATACATGCCACCGCAGCCGAGAAGTTCACGATCACCGCGGGCGACACGATCGAAGGCGTCACGCTGACCCTGCCGCGCGCCGCCTCCGTCGAAGGTCGAGTGGTGGATGCGAGCGGACGGTCGAAGGCAGGCGTCGTCGTCGGTGCGCTCCACGAAGAGGAGCGGCCCTTCGCGCTGACCGATGTGAACGGCCGCTTCCGACTCACCGGCCTCTCGGCCGGCGACCACGAACTGTGGGTCACGACCGCCGAAGAGCGCTTCCCGGCGCGATCGGCCCTCCCGATTCCGATCCGGCTCGGCGCGGGCGAACGGCGGACCGGCCTCGAAGTCCGCCTTCCCGCCGCCGGTCCCACCGCGGATTCGATCTCCGGCCGCGTCGTGCGAAGCGACGGCCGACTTGCGACGGATCGCAATCTCTCAGTCGTACTCACCGGTCCCGGTGGCAGCGCGAACTGCATCGGCGGCAGGAATCCGTTCGAATTCCGCGAACTGAAACCTGCCACTTTCGATCTGCGTGCTCGGGTCTTCGCAGACGAGCCCCTGACGTCGACGGAGCCGCGCTGGTTCCTGCTGTCCAAGGAGGTGGTCGTCAAGCCGGGCACAGCGAACGCGACGATCGTCCTTCCCGAGCTTCCCGACACCGGCGCGATTCACGTGGACTTCGCCGCGGGCGCGGAGAAGCGGGCACCATCCAAGATTTCGTGGATGGTCGATCCGTTGACGGAGATCGACCCGGAGGGGAGGTCGGGTTTCGGTCAGGAGGCGCTGCTCAAGGACGGCGAATTCGAGCTCCGCGGTTTTCCACCCGGCGACTTCAGGGTCAGTTTCGAATTCGAATCCGGCGAGTCGACCGAACGCACCGTCACGTTCCGCGGCAACGAGACCATCGACCTCGGAGTGATCGAGCTCGGCCGGTCGGCGCACTGCCGCGGCGTCGTCGTTGACGCGTCCGGAGCCGCGATCGAAGGCGTTCTTGTCTCGCCGCAGTCGGCCGTGAGACCGTGGCTCGGCACGTTCGAAGAGAACGTGCCCGATGCGAAGAACACGGAGACGAGCGTGACCGGAAGCGACGGCTGCTTCGACGTCGTTCTCGCGCGCGGATCGCTCCTCCTCTTCAAGCCGGGCTACGCGCCGCTCACTTGGATCAAGCCGCAACCCGAGGCGTCGAGCGACTTGCCGCTTCGCCTTACTTTGCTGCCGGCGGGCCACCTCCGCTTCGCGGACATTCCGCCCGACCTGTCGTCTCGAGATGTCGCCCTTCACGTGCGATGGCTCGCCGCGTCCGCAGGTCGCGCCGGCTACGAATCAAACGAAGTACAGCTCTCCACCCAACCATTCCGCGAGGACTTCGGAATCTTCAACCTGCCGGTCGGCGAATACGAAGTGTGGGTCTGGACGTCGGACAGCGCCGGCCAGAAGACGGGATCCGACACGAGACCTCCCATCGACGACCAACCCGGCCTCTCCCACCATTGGCAGGTGCGCATCGACGCCGGAGCGACGACGCGGATCGACGTCGCGAAGGGGTGGTGAGTCGGCGCACCGCGCTGCTTTTCTTCACTGACCCGCCGCATGCTTCGCGACGCGGATGCGGACGTTGCGGATCGCGAAGTCGCGGGGCGCTCCGGCCGGGCCGGGGGGGACGTCGAAGCCGAGCAGGCCGGAGGCGGCGCGCGCGGTGGCGTCGGGGTCGGTGAAGTCGGCGGTGACGCCGCCGTTGAGCTCGACGACGAGGCGGCCGGCGGCGGCGCGGACGAGGTAGTGGTTCCAGCCGTGCGGGTCGGCGAGGACGTGCCAGATCTCGAACTTCGGCTGCTGCAGGATGCCGCGACCCGCGTCGTCCGCGAGCGCGCCCCACTTCTCGGCGCCGGCGATCGCGCGCGTGCCGTGCAGCGCGCCGTTCGCGTCCTTCGTCGCCCGGAACGTCAATCCGCGTTCGAGCTCGGGCGCGGCGAGCTTGATCTCGTACTCGATCACGAAGTCGGACGCGGCGAGCGGCGCGCCGTCGGGCGCCTTCGCGACGAGCGGCGCGCTCGCGCCCGTCTCGTCTTCGAACAGGGGGATCCAGGTCGGTCCCGCCGCAGGCTCCGGCTCGACCGCCTTCCCTACGAGGACGTACGCGACGAGGTCGGCAATCTCCTCGAGCGAGAGCCCGTCGAGCAGCCCTTGCGGCATCAGCGACTTCGAGGCGACGCGGCGGCTCTCGACGTCGCTCGCGTCGAGCTCGCGCGGGAGACCGCTGCTTTCCACGAGGACCACGCGCTTCCCGTCGTCGAGCGTCGGGATGCCCTGCACGACGTCGCCGTTCTTCAGGAAGAAGTTGGTCGCGCGGTACTGGTCGGAGATGGTGCGCGACGGGTCGAAGATCGTCTCGAGCAGGTCGTGCACCTTGAAGCGGCCGGCGGCCGTGGTGAGGTCGGGGCCGACCGACTTGCCGAGCCCGGCGACCTGGTGGCAGCTCGCGCAGCCCTTCGCGAAGAGGCGCGCGCCCTCCTGTTCGGAGCGGACCGGCGACGCGCGCGTGCGCTCGACGAAGGTCGTCACGGCGTCGAGGTCGCGCGGCTCCTGGGCCGCCGCCGCCGGCAGCGCGCTCGCGACCGCCCGCTTCGCGGCGACCTCCGCGGCGAGCTCGGCGCGCTCGGCGTCGCCGAGCAGCGCGTCGACGTCGCTGCGCACGTAGCGCAGGTACCCCTCGAAGCTGTGGCCGCCGGACCACTCGGCGATCCCGTGGTCGAGCCAGCGCGCGAGTGCCGTCCGCGTCGGCGCGGTGAAGCCGTCCTTGCAGCAGCGCAGGCAGTAGGCGAGCCAGATCTGCTCGACGCGCGACGGCTCCTTCTGGAAGGCGGCGAAGAGTTTCGGCGTCGCCGCCGCATCGCCGAGGAAGGCGAGCAGCTGCGCGAGCTCGCGGTCGGCGTCGCGCGCGCCGGTCGGGAAGAGCTTCAGCAGGAGCGGCGAGAGCTCGGCCTGCACGGTCGCGAATTCGGCGGGCCGCTTCGCGAGCTCCTCGCCGTCACGACCCTGGAAGAGGAGCTCGAGCGCGCGCAGCGCGGTGACGAGCGTCGGGTCGATTGGACCCGGCGACACGGTCTTCGGCTTCGGATCCGCGGCCTTTTCACCCTCCGCAGCGACGAGGCGCACGGCCGCGGTCAGCCGCCGCTTCCACGCCGCCGGGTCGGAGCTCACGAGCCCGACGCGCGCGAGCGCGACCAGCGCTTCGGCACGCGCCAGCGGCGAGGCGAGTGCGAGCGCCTCGCTCTCGAATGTCGCCGGATCGCGCCGCTCGAGCGCGCGCGCCGCGAGGTAGCGCACCCAGCGGTCGGCATCGCCGAGCGCCGCGAGCAGCTCACGCGTCGGCGTGTTCTCGGTGAACTGCGGTGTCTTCGCCATCGGGACGTCCGGTGTTCCCGACGGCGGCGTCTGCACAGGATGGGTCGAGCCCGCCGGCTCCGCATACGAGAGCCGATAGACCCCACCCGCCGTCCCGCGCCCGCCGACCGAGAAGAGGACGCTGCCGTCGCGCGCGACGACCAGGTCGGAGACGGCGAGCGGCCGGCCGCTCAACAGCACGTCGACCTCCGCGGTGAACGTCGCGCCCACGCGCTTTGGATGGAACGCGAGGATCTGCCCCTGCGACCAGTCGCCCGCGAGGATCGCCCCACGGAAGTGCTCCGGGAACTGCGCGCCGTCGTAGCAGGCCATCCCGGTCGGCGAGCCGCGCCCCGTCTCGCACGCCGGCGGCAGCGAATCGGCGTACCACTCCGGCCACGTCGACGAGCCGGTGCGCCAGCCGTAGTCGCCGCCCGCCACCACGTGGACGAGGCGAACCGCTCGGTACCACGGCAGCCCAACGTCCCACTCCATGTCGGAGTCGAAGGTGAAGAGCGCGCCGCGGCGGTCGAAACAGAGGTCGTAGTGGTTGCGGAAGCCGGCGGCGAAGAGCTGCCACTCGCGCGTCTCGGGATTCATGCGCGCGACGACGCCGCCGGGCGCGCGGCACTGCGTCGCGTGGCCGCGCGGGTCGACGTAGCGCGGCAGCAGGTGGCCTTCGTACCGCAGCGGCGAGAGCGGCGACGCGGCGGCGATCGGCTCGGCGACGCTCGCGTGGTTGCCGATCGCGAGGTAGAGCCAGCCGTCGGCACCGCGCACGATCGCGTGCGGACCGTGCTCGCCCATCTCGCCGTCGAAGCGGCCGAGCAGCTCGGGCGCGCGCGACGCCTCGGGCACGCGATAGAGCCCGCAGCCCTGCGGCCCGTCGCCGGTCACGAAGAGCGCGTCGCCGTCCCGGAACATGCCCTGCGCGTTGTCGATCGCGCCGGTGTAGGTCTCGACCTTCCGGAATGCGCCGGCGCTCCCGCGCGCGGGATCGGGGTCGGAGAGTCGCATGATGCTGCGGCCCTCGGACGCGACGTAGACGCGCCCCTCCGGATCGAGCGCGATGCCGACCACCGAGCCCACGGAATCGGCGACGACGTCGACGCGGAAGCCGGGCAGCGGTTCGAAGCGGTCACTGAGCTGGGCGACTTCGAGGCGCCCCCACGGCGCCATGCCGTACGCGCCGACGTCGCGCGCCTTCGCCGACGGGAGCTCGCTCGGAAACTTCTCCGCGGTCTTCGCGAGGGCCGGCTCGCAGCCCTCGGCCGACCAGCTCCCGTCGCTCACGATCGTCTGCGCCGAGCCGTCGGGAAGCGTCACGTGCAGCGCGCAGAGGAAGGCCGCGGCCGAGCCGTCGTTCCAGCAGAACGCGTCGAGGCGGTTCACGCCGGCGCGCAGCTGCGGCGCGACGTCGAGCGTCGTCGGCTTCGACCAGTCGTCACCGTGGCCCGCTTCGTTTCCGTCGACGAAGAGGCGGAAGTGGTTGTCGGCGCTCACCCACGCCGTCGCCTTCGCCGGCGCCGCGGCGAGCGTGAACTCGACGGCGAGGTGGCAGGCGTCGTCGGGATGGCGCCCGTCGCCGGTCGGCGCGCTCCAGATCCAGCGCGCGCCGTCGAACGGCGAGGCGCCGCCCGCCGCCGCACCCGCCGCCGGCAGGCTCGGGAGCGCGAGCGCGAGCAGCGCGCCCAGCGAAGGCAGCGCGGAGCTTCGGATCGCGTGCACGCGCGCGCTCAGACGTCGCAGATGTCGATGGCCTGGCGCAGCGAGGTCATCGGATCGCGCACCGGGACGAACTCCTGCGAGACGAAGCCCTTGAAGCCGGTCTCCGCGATGGCGCGGCAGACCGCGGCGTAGTTCAGCTCCTGCGTGTCGTCGATCTCGTGCCGGCCCGGAACGCCGCCGGTGTGGTAGTGGCTGATCACGTCCTTGTGGTTCTGGATGGTGCGGATGACGTCGCCTTCCATGATCTGCGCGTGATAGATGTCGTAGAGGATCTGCACGCGGCTCGAGCCGACCTTCTGGACGATCTCGGCGCCGTAGCGCATGTTGTCGAAGGCGTAGTCGCCGTGGTCGACCTTGCTGTTCAGGTACTCGAGCGCGACCGTCACGCCGAGCTTCTCCGCCATCGGCGCGATGCGCTTCAAGCCCGCGGCGCACTGCGCGATGCCGTCCGCGTCGGACTGCCCGTTCGAGTTGCCCGAGAAGACGATCATGCTGGGGAAGCCGGCGGCCGCGATCTTCGGCAGCAGCTCCTCCGAGCGCTTCACCAGCGCGTCGTGGTGCTTCGCCTGGTTCCACCCCTCCGTGATCCCGCCCGGTCCGTTCGGCATCGCACAGGTGAGGCCGTACTTCTTCAGCGTCGGCCAGTCGTTCTCGCTCAGGATCTCGACCGACGCGATGCCCATCGCGGCGGCGTTCTTGCAGAGGTCGTCGAGCGTCATGCCGCCGTAGCACCAGCGGCAGACCGAGTGCTTGATGCGGCCCTTGCGGACGGTCGGCGCGGAGGGCGCGGCCGGTGCGCCGGGTTTCGGGGGCGTGTCTTGCGCGAGCGCTCCGCGCGGCAGCGCTCCCACCACCGAAGCGAGCGCGAACGAACGTCCGGCGATCTCGAGGAACTGGCGGCGATCCATCTTCTTCTCCGGAAGCCCGCGAGATTCCCGAGTCGCGGGGGGCCGGATCCTACTGCCGGAATCCTGTCATTCGGGTCGCGGGGCCGTTGTCGTCCTCCGTGGGGACCGGGGTGGCGGCGCGAGACGCGCAGGTTCGCGTACACCACGGATGGCGTACGGGCATACGATCCACGCTGGCCATCGAGAGGAGTGGCCCCGAGCGATGGACCGCTCCCCGTCCGGGATCGTCCGCTCCATCCGGCTCGCCCGCGAGGGGCGGCAGGAGGCGCTCAGCGATTTGTTGGAGACGCACCGGAACTACCTCCGCCTCCTCGCGGCCTCGTGCCTCCGCCGCGAGATGCAAGGAAAGGCCGACGCGTCGGACGTCGTCCAAAAGACCCTCCTCAAAGTGCACGAGAACTTCCGCCAGTTCCGCGGGACGACGGAGCTGGAGTGGATGGCGTGGCTCCGGAGGATCCTCGTGCGTCAGCTGGCCGACGTCCAAAAGGGATTCCAGCGTCAGCGGCGGCAGGTCTCCCGCGAGCAGTCGATCGAGAGCCTCGTCGACCGCTCGTCGGCCATGCTGCGCAACATGGTCCCGGCGTCCGGCCCGTCGCCGAGTCAGGACGCGCAACGCCGCGAGGCGGCCGCGCTCGTCGCGGACGCGCTCGCGGAGCTCGAGCCCGGGCATCGCGACGTGGTGATCCTGCGCAACCTCCACGAGCTCGACTGGAACGCGGTCGGGGAGAAGACCGGGCGGTCGGCTGATGCGGCGCGCATGCTCTGGGCCCGGGCGATGCAGCGCGTGGGCGGACTGCTGAAGGAGAAGTTGTCATGACGGAACGAGGCAACCTCGCCGACGTCCTCGACGAGTACCTGGTCGCGCTCGAAGCGGGGAGCCCGCCCGACCGAGATGCTCTCCTCGCGCAGCATCCCGACCTCGCGGAGGAGCTGAAGGCGGCGCTCCTCGGCGTCGACTTCGTGTACAGCGCGGCGCCGCGCCTCGCTCCTGAGGAGCACGCGGACGTCTTGCCGGAACGATCGCTCGGCGACTAT
>Ga0105347_1000534_pt1 | contig 17813 bp, 28 predicted proteins | sample EasRivMeERMLT890_FD_89677 | JGI IMG/M metagenome (GOLD analysis project Ga0105347, IMG submission 89677) | Soil microbial communities from meander-bound floodplain in the East River, Colorado, USA - East River MetaG ERMLT890 | ecosystem: Environmental > Terrestrial > Soil > Floodplain | place... | reverse complement strand
GCTGACCCAGGCGGCCATGCGGGCCTCGATCTGCGCCGCGTCTCGGTGTACGACACGGTACCCGACGGGTGCGATGAGGGCTCTTCGAAGTGAAGACCCTCGGCGGATATTCTGGAAGTTGATACCCCCATCACCACTGAGGCGATGGGTACGGGCGCCTGAGAATTTCAGGGGAACCGGCGCCCATGAGTTACCCTGCGTGGGCCAGCTCAGCTTGGATATACGTAAGAGCGCCTCGGCGCGGGTCTCGTCGATCGTAGACTTAACGCTGCGACGTGTAGCTAGTATCGCCTGGACAATAGGTGGGTTAGAGGGGTCCGCACAAAGTTCCTTGAAGTCCCAGTCCCCGCGTGCTAGCGCCGGGATCTCACTACCGGTAGTGGGTGATATCTTCATCGGCACCACTACCCCGTACTGGGTGAGCAGCTCAGCGAACTTCTGGTTCGAGCTGAAGTGCTCTTTATCTATCCCGGCAACTTGCTCCAACGCGAGTTGCTTTTCCGCGCGCACCTCGACCAGATGTTGTTCTATTATCTCAGGGTCCAGTTGAACCTGGGGTAAGATATACATTCGTAAGATTAAATCTATTAGCTGAAGCTCGGTGTTCTGGAAGCAACCGCGTAACGTCTTAAAAATATCATAACAGTTATCATTATCGCGGGCACAGTACTGGGTGTATGCTTCTAGCTCGTCTGGCGTAAAGTCCGCCAGCCGCTTACCTATAGCCCGCAGTACCTCGTCCCCCTTGGGCGGCAGTTCGAGGTAGGTGGACACAGCTTTCAGCGAACTCTTACCCAGTACCCAGTGAGTAATAGCGCGGGACATTGAGAGGGTATCCAGGTACAGCTTCGGTACGTAGCCGTAGCGCCACGCCAGGATCGCGCCGTCGAACCTTGTGTTATGTGACAGCCACGCGGTGTGTTCCCAATTCACCCCTGCAAGGGCGTCTGCAATGGCGGCCTCTCCCACGTAAACCTGGGAGGGGCCGTCGCCCACCTTCAACGCGAGCATGATCGCCTCGAAGCGGTCATCGAGGATGTACTCGGCCTCCGACATCTTCGAAAGTGAGTAGTCCTTAGAGTAGTGCGTTTCCCAGTCGCCCGTGACGATCATAGCTACTACCTTTATAATATTAGCTCAGGTAGGCCCGCCGTCCCAGGTTATGATCTGGGCGAAGGGCTTGGTATTATCGACGCTGGGGTGGTGCCCGGTGTCCATCATGCTGGCCCCGGCGAGCAGGGCTTCCGCTGCGTACATGCGCCGCTCGTTGTCGACGAACCACTCGACGGCGACTGTCCCCTGCTTGTCCCAGCCCCAGTTGTGGAGACCCCGCCTCGGCACGTCGCGGATACGCTGTGGCCAGGGCTGGCCCATCTTGTTAAACAGGATCTTCAAGCCGGGCCAGCGCGCCAACAGGTGGGCGGTACTGGGGCAGTACTCCTGGACAAAAGTGCTCACCAGCTTAGTCACCTCGAAGGCGAGGCGGCGTTGTCTTGTTGCTTCGTTGACCCACTTCACGAACTTCTCGTGGGTCGCTTGATCTAGAGAATCTAGATCAAAGGGTAGATGCTGCGCCTCCTTATGCCCCGCCTCTCGCTTATGAAACGGCTCTTTTGCGTAAACACTATGCGACTGTACGTCCCACACGTACGGGATATGCTGCGACATGGGCACGTTGATCTGCAGCAGTACCGGGATCGGGATATCGCCGGTCTCATCGACGATCGCGAGGATCTCACGGGTCAGGTGCAGCCGGGCATTCATCGACTGCAGGCCGGCGAGATACTTACGCGCCGGCTGCGGGATGCAGACATCTACTACCTGCTCGGTGGTGGTCAGGGGGAAGTCACGCTGCGCCGCCGCTACTGGATAAGCCAGTAGCCGGCGGGCCTCGGCGGTGATCTCGCTCTTGGCATTGTCGGTCAGCTTAAAGTTCGCCATTTGTCAGATCCTTTGGTCTGGTGCCGGTATTGGCACTTCGATATTAATCCTGGTACGCTGGCCGGGGCATAGATTCATACCCTGGTAGAACTCGACGATGCTGGGCTGGGGCAGCACGCAGGCGCCCTGCATCGTCCAGATAAGAGACGCCACTACGGTAGTGGCGATGACGCCGACGCCGTTAATGATGGCATTGCTCTTTGATGAAATGACGAGTGACCACGCGGTCATGCCGGCGCAGATGATAGCTGTCACCGTATTAACCCAGAACAACCACGCGCCGGGGTTCAGCCCTAACATCATTTGCCAGGCTCCGGTGCAGAGACAGGTTCAGGATCACGGGTAACAACAAGTACAAACTCTTTGTTGTGCTCTGAGAGGTTGCACGTATATGTACCTCTCATGCCGTCGAGCGATAGGTACTCGCAGTGCAGGTTGGTGATCTCGCCCCCGGCGTTACGCAGGGCGAGGGCAGCGGCGAACGCCGCCGCTGCCTCCCCCATCCACTGCTTGACCACCGGTTCGTACCCTTCGGATACGAACCGCCACCACGGTGCCTCGGCGGGATCGAAGATGCCGGTGGGTAGCGCAGTTTTCATTGGTCGCGCCCTACTGGCTCTACCATGCTAAGTACGCTTCTTAGAAGGGCGTCTGGATCGCACTCTGCTTTACTTAGTAAGCTTAGTAAAGTTTGCAGGCCGTCAGTTTCGATTAGCTCGAATAATATTGCGAGGCGCTCGGCTTCTTGTTCGTTGTAGCAGAGACAGACAATTGCGCCTCTAGGGTCAACGAGTTCATAACCATACTGGAAGGACGTAATACGAGCCTCGTCTTCCGTTTCGTCCCTAAAGTCTCGTTCCTCTGCGAAGCGGGTGGGCCGCATTATATATTTCTTGAACCTTCCACTCATCGCCGCACCTCCACATGAACCGTATCCCCAAAGGGCGCTTCCTGCTTCGTCGTGGCACACCAGACCACAGGATACACCTTGGGGTCCTCCGGGAACCGACCCATCATGTCCGTCAGGTACACCAGGGTATCTGGCCGGATATTGTTCTCCTCTAGCCACGCAAACGGCGGGCGGAAGTCGGTACCGCCGCCACCAAGAGAACCCTCGACCCGGATGTGCTCCAGCTCGTCCAGGCACCTGGCCTCCTCGACCCGGCGCACCTCCCAGTCGCACCAGATCACCCTTACGAGTTTAGGTTTACAATCGGCGAGGATGGCCGACGCCTCCGAGAAGAAGACCGTCATCTCCTCGTTGCTGACGCTCCCAGAATTATCCACGACTACCGTGACATCGTTGGCGCCGTGACCCTGTTTTCCTGGGAGGTAAATCGCTGGATTTAGGACGATACGTCTGCGATTAGGAGACGCCCAGGACTCGCGGCGGCGACCGATCTTGCCGGTCAACACCATTCGAATATGCTCGCGCCAGTTAACCTGCGGCTCAAGAATCTCGTCGACCATACGCTGCAGCGAACCTGGAAGTTTCCCTATGGCCTTCGCAGCCGCAGCAGCGCGGGCGATAGCTTCGGTGAACTCGATCTCGCTAGGTAAGTCGTCCTTACCTGTCACAGGGTCCTGGTAGGGTGCGAGCACCTCGTCGAAGCTGCCGCCATTAGCCTGCGCGGTCTTGTCGGGGCGCCCGCCACGCTGCGTGTCGCCGTACTTCGGCAGATCCCCTTGGTTGCCACTACCGGTAGTGGGCTGGTTGCCGGTACCGGGCTGGTCGCCAGGCTTCTTACCCGTACCACCACCGCCGCCCGGCTTATAGATCTTACGATAGACGTCTTCGAAAACTTCATCCCCTTTGATCTTGGGGTCGTACAGCCACGCCGGGTTGCACGCTCCCACGCCCATCTCTACGAGATGCGCGTTGATGCGCAGATCCATCGCGACGTTAGCCAGCTTCTGGTCCCAGGGCAGGCGAGTACCGTCGGCGTACTGGATGTATCCCTGCGCCGCGTAGTAGGCCATGCGCTGCGGATCCTTGAGGACGGTATGATCGACCTCGTGGGCATAGGCGAAACAGCGCTCCATCGGAGTGATGGACTCCAGGTACGACGGATTTACAAAAATCCGTCTACCATCGGTTGCTAAGGTAGCAACCTCAGCCGTGACGTACTCCTCCATCTCCTCGTAAAAATAGTGACAGAAGAAGGGGCAGAATCTCATAAATGAGATTCTGGCTTCGATCATCGCCTCCTCTTGGTTGCGGGTGGGACGCACCCGCTTAGGTAGTGAGTTAGTCATAGGTCAGTACTCCAGAGTTGGTTGAACAGGTTTTGGATGCCGTTGGGTTCAAGCTCTGCGGCCTGAAGGGCCATGTCCATACGATTAAGCGCGGTTACTACGCGGTTGGCTCGTATAAGGTCGTCCACACACTCCTCTATTGGTAAGGCTTTCGTTCGTATCAGTACCTGTTCTACGTATACGATGTCGATGCTACTGAACGGGACGTGGTACACGTCAGTGAACGGTAGTACAGCTCCAGGTTTTAACTCTACCACCTCGATACGGTAGAGGTCGTTCAAGATATTATTAACGTAGAAGACGAAGCGAGGCGCCTTAATCCCGCGCATCCATGTCCATGTCCATGTCACAGCCCAAAAGCTGCCATCTTCTCCTGGACCTGTTTTGCTCCGCGCACCACGTCCGCACGAACCACTTGGTTCGCGCGGAGGGTTTTGGCGTCGAGGCCAGAGATCAATTCATTGATCTCCTCGGTGACCTCGGTCATCCGAGGGTCGCCGGTTATATTCCACCCCGGCAGCAACGTGACGATTTCCCTGAGAGCTTCGACCGTCGGCTCCTTGATCGTGGTATCGGCATTCTCCAGTCTTTCTATTAATTTTCTCACTGGCTTCGCGGCGCGCTTCCACATTGCCGACGATGCGTCGGCAATCTGGCGCTCTTGCTTCTTCTGCAGGCCCTTGGTCAGGCGCTCCAGCATAAAATCATCGAGACCCTTGAAGTTCGACGCGGCCGGTAGCGGCTCGAAATCAAAGTGGACGCGGAACGATGCACGAAGTTCATCGACCGTCGGGTACCTAGTCGTGCCCGCCATGCCGCCCAGGTTAGCCTTAGCCTGTACGATCAGGTCAGGATAAGCGGCCAGAAACTCCTCCAGCGTGTTAATGGCCGTCCTCTTGAGGGCGGACATTTCGCTCATGTAGCGCTCGGTGATGAGATGTGGCAGGAGGCGCGGGCCTTCTTGCCTCGTGGCGTGAGGGTCGCTGACCCACGGCAGCGTCATGGCGTAGTGGCGCAGCCGGACGGCCGAGAACGCCGTGCGGGTTTTCTTGAGCAACTCGTCGGCGCCGGCCAGGAGTTTCTTGTTGACGGTACCAACGTCCCCGGTGGCGCCGTGTTGGTGTTTAAGATCGTTGAGCAGCTTGCCGTCGGTCTTCGTGCCACCCCACATAGATATACTGACATCGGCGAGCACTGCGCTTTCGCGCACGGCTTGGAGTATGTCGGTCTGGGTTACGTCGTTCATCTTAGGTTCCTCTGGACCGCCCACTACCGTAGTGGACGGCCCTGGTTTCTAGATAACGCAACGGTACCGGTGCGTTTTGTTTAGGACTGAGACGCTATTAATCTATCTTTATTCGCCATCAGCCAGGTCTGGTACTCGCGTACCGGTACCAGGTGCTTGAGCCTACGCTCGTCCCGTTGGATAATTCCAACGGAGAGGATCTGCATCTCCGGCGCCATGCGCATGATGTAACGCAGGATATTTCGTGCGTTGTCTTCCCGAAAATGATGCACCATCATGTACGCACAGACCATCTGGGCGTCCCTACCAGGAGGCAGCTTGGCCTCGGTAGGACGTTTCTCGATGTCCTCCATGTCCGGCAGCTCGTCCGCGTACCGCAGATGCGTGAAGAACTGCCCGCTGGTCGCGTTACCTATCCAGCCTGCACACACCTGGCGGGCGACGTTGGTCATCGGCAGCTTCCCATGAGCCAGGTCGTCTTCGTCGCACAGGGCCTGCAGATCGCGGTCCATGAGCACCAGGGAACGCGGCGTGCAGAACGGGTCCGGCCCATCCGGTACCGTCGATCTGAAGACGGTATCCGGGTGGGCACGGGCATAGGAGACCGTCAGGTAATGGGGACGCTTCTCCGACGGCAGGCTGTCCACCCACTCCAGCCAGGTGGGCAGGGACGCGTCGATCTCCAGCAGGCACCTACGATTGACGATGAACATCATCTCTCGGACCGTTCCAGAGCGGTCCGACATCCTGTTCTGGGCGGCCAACACTCTCCAATTATCTTGGAGAAATGTTGTTCCGACGCAGGCGTCGAGGATAAGCCCAGCGCCGGGCTTCTTGACGTCCTCGTCCGCCTGCCCCCACTCGTCGAGAAACAGGATACCGACTTCGGGCAGGGAACCTGCCCAAGTCCCCGGCCGGTGCCATGTGCCGTCGGGCTCGACGACCCAGGTGTTTTCGAGGCTGGGGTACCACGGTGGGACGCTGAAGATGGTCTGTAAGGGCTCGCCGGGCTGCGGCTTCAAGGGCAGCATGAAACCACGCACGTCGGGGCTGGTGATCGTGGTCATCATGAATACGACCAGGCCCACGGGCTCGTTTAGCTCACGAGCTAAACGAGCGGCGTAGCCAAACCCGCCGGCCTCGGTTTTGCCGACACCCGGTGGGCTCTGCATGACGTAGCTCCTGGCCCGCTCGCCACGCTGTAACGCGGCGACGTGGGTCCGTAGGAGCACGTCTTGTGCTTCAAGTAAGTTCATTTGTCAGGACTCGCTTTAGGGGTTTAGGAGGTAGTGCCCACTACCAGTAGTGGTGGGGTCGGTCAGTCCGGCTTAAGCCGTTGTTCTAAATCGACAAACATAATACTACTGTTATAATTATAAGTCAAGGAAATAATTTTAGACCAGTAGGATCGTCGTTTGGGTCCTGTGTATGTCTTAATCTGCGTCTCGCTGCATCCAGTAGGGATGCAGCGAGCGCAAGCGCTCGCTGTGGAGTTAACTCCACAGCGATGCCCAGCGCGTCGTGGTACACGACGACCTTGATGGTCACGTTGTCGTCGACGACCACGACGCGTTTATTTACCATTCTCTTTGCTCAGTAACGCCTCGATACGGTCCATGCGGGCCTCGAACCGCTGTTCGAGGCTGCGCACCTGGTCGTCGGTACGCGCCATGCGCATCCCTAGCCTATGTTCAAAGCTGGTTAGGCTTGCTGTTAGCGCCTCGATGCGCTGCTCGAAACCGGCGAGGCATGTCTCGACCCCGGTCGTCACCTGTACCATTTGACGGGTTAACGTCGAGATCAGCGACTGATAGCTGGTCTCCCGCTGGTCGTCGCGCAGCTGCATGGTGTGCAGCCCCTCGCGCAGCTCCTTCTGCAGCGTGTCGAAACGACGCTGGATGTAAGCCAGGTCCGGCTGGTCGCTCATCTTATTACTATCCTCTTAAAGCACGCAGAGGCGCGGCCGGGATCGGATATACTATCGCAGAACGCTATCGCGCGATCGAAATCACGGTTAAGCTCGTCCCGTCTACGCTGATGGTCGCGCTCTTGCCGTTCTTGGTCGCGATCGAACTGGTCCCATAGACGCTGCTGGTCACGATCGAAGCGATCCCATTCGAGCTGGCTGTTCAAGCGCTCTAGTTGGTTTTGCAGCGACTCCGAGTGCGCAGCGACTGGCGCACCCAGGTACGCCGTGGCGCAGAGCGCGATGCCTATAATAAAACGCTTCATCTGTCAGTTCTCCAATGCGGCTATCGCTCGCAGTTCACTACGGTAGTGGCCGGAGCTTAGCTCCGGCCACTGGTTAAGTTACCTCGACGCGACCGCGCACTTGGTCGCAGCCAGTTGGGCAAGATAGCCCTGCCGGCTCTGAAGCGCGTTGCTCTCAGTACCGGCAGCGTCCTGGAAGTCCATCGCGAACAGCGCGGGCCAGAACAGGATAGCCCCGGCGACCCCAGCCACCACGTTCTGGGTGCGCTTATTTTGTTGTTCAACTGCCAGTACCGAGACCTGGTAGGTGTTGGCGTTGATCTCGTTCTGTAGTGCCAGGCAGTCTTTCGCCTGGTCGTATGGCTGTACGACAGCCGTGGGGGTGGGGGGACGACCGGCGCACGCTGCACACAAGAGTGTAGCAGCGATAACAGTTGTAATATTCTTAAACATGTCAGATCCTGGGTTACTGGTTTGCAGCAAAAGCGCTGCGTGACGCCCCCTGGCCCTGCGCCACCACGTCGCGCTGTTACGACGTGGCGCAGAGGCGAGGGGGCGCTGCGCAAAGCTCAGTCCTGTAGCGTTATCGCCTCGATACGAAAGTGGTCTCGCTCCTCACCGCCGTAGACTTCTTGTAAATACTCGTCGGCCCAGGTTGCGGCCCGCGCATTCTCCGCGCCCTCCGCCGTGCGATAGACGCCTATTACGTCCAACACGTCGCTCTCGTCGCCGAGGCGGCGCTGTAGAAGCACGAAGACGCGCTCGCCAGTGCCGCAGTTGTAGCATACTGTCTGTGTCATTTGTCAGTGCTCCACTACTGGTAGTGATTGGTTGGTGTTGGTGACAGTACGGGCTGGTGTTGGTTTGGTGACGTAGAAACAGAAACCAAATCTGCCCAGCTTACAGAACGTCAGCCCACCGACGCGCTTACCACGTAAGATAGTAAACGCGAGGGCGCTGCATGTAATGCTGGCTAAGCAGGCAACAGTAAACAACAGGTGCAGCGTGTAAGTGTCGATGACGTACATAACCTCAGCACTCCTCGTCGATGGGCTCGTCGGCCCAGTAATTAGGGTCGGTCAGTACCTCGGGACGGTACTGGGCTAACTTACGCCGCTTACAAGCGGCGCAAGTACGACACAACGCGATGCCGCGAGCGTCGAACTGCCAGGTGGACGGCAGCCCGCTGCCGCACCAACATTCACGGTCACACATGTTAGTCCTCCCACGCCACTGCCGCAAATGCGGCAGCGAAGATAAGTACGAAGACCACGATGATGGCGATAGACAGTAGTTCCGATGGCATGTGTCAGTACTCTGTGGTTAGGGGCAGCGCACAGCGCTGCCCTAGGTGACGCGGTTACGGCCGAGCTTGCGAGGCTGCTACGCTGGGGTGCTCGACTGGGTAGCAGACCCAGATGTGGTTGATGTCGGCGCCGAGCGACGCATCGACGAACTGCTCGACTGCGTGGTCTACGTCGTCCGCTTCGCATAACCAAAAATCGTTGTCGGCGTCGTAGGCGATCAGGTACGTGTTCATGTGTCAGTACTCCGTTGGTTAAGTGAAGCCGCTTCGCAAGCCTTCATGCAGCGATGAAACTCATCGAGGCCCATGTCGGAGCCGATGCCCATCAGATACGCGAGCTGATGCGTCATGAGACGCAGCGCCGGATCGGTACGCAGCTGGTCAGTGCCACGGTACGCGATTTCCTTGCGCGCCTCGGCGCAGCCGTCGATGAAGGCGAGTGCGATGCCCGAGGGATTGCAAGCGCCGTTGATGATGGCGAGTGCGTCTTTGTGTCGTTGCGTCATGTGTCAGTACTCCGTTCGAACTGCTTGGTGAGGGGGGTGAAGGTGGGCTCCACTACCGGTAGTGGCTGGTGGTGGAGCGGGTTACTCACGGCAGGATTGCCGCTGAGAATGAGTATCATAAAGTAATCGCAAGTAAATGTCAAGTAAATAATATTTGGGGTAAGGAGGTTATGATTGGGTAAGTACTTCGATCACTTGCAGCATGTCCAGTACTTCCTGTGGGGTGGGCTGGGTCGGATAGGCTGCGTCGCCTGCGAAACCATAGCCCGAGGCGGCGCCGCCCAGGCTATCTCTCACGCCGAGCCACTCCAACGCGGAGGGGAGGAGGCGGTAATTGCCCAGGAAGCGCGTGTGATCCTGACGCGAAGACGAGGAGACGCAGAGGTCGGCGAGCTTCTGATTTATGCTGTGGCCTAACAGTATGCGTGATGACACTGGTAGTACGTATATTATGGGAGTGACATAGCTTGCCTGTAGGATGGTGTTGATCTGCTTTGCTGCCATACCGTCGTACTTGGGTGCCCAGGTCAGACCTGTGCTGAGCACGATGTGACGCTGCGTAAGTCGGTACGCGGTGGCGGTTGTGTTGTTATGGTCAGTGACATAACGCTCGACACAACGGTACACCATGAACGGATCGAGCTTGTCACCTGTGTATTTTAGGGGTGCATCGAGCACCAAAGCGCACATCTGGGCGGGTCGATCGCCTATGAAAACGAGGTCCATAGGCAAAATTATAACAGTAGTGGGATGGTGGGCAAGCGAAAATTGACCGTCGAGCATAAAACTAAACTCGTAAATTCATTGTTACGGGATGTAAGGAGGAAACTAAACACGTAAAATCGTGGTTACGAGGGGACGCGGGGGCGCCGAGGCGAGGTTGATCGAGAAAATTAAGCTAGTAAAATTGTCCACTACCGGTAGTGGTAAGGATCTGGTAGTGTACGGGCGCACCTGGGCGTTTCGCCACCCCCCCTACTCGTATCTGATAGGCTCACGTATCTATCTAGCAGTGTCTGAATGTAAAGTTAGTATCTCCACCCCCCCTACTCGTATCTGATAGGCGCTAGTAAACTCCACTACCCGGTAGTGGAATGAATAATTCGGGATTAATTAGGGGTCAATCCCGCGTTGCGTGCTCGTAAGCCATTGAAAACAAACATGATCTAAAAAAACCGATTAATCCCTGCGTAAAAACGAAGGGGTAGATATATACACGTACGCTCTCACCTGGAATCGCGTGAAAGCCGCTGCGAAGCCCCAAAAGATCGCGTATATAATAAAAAAACCTAGGAAAAATAGGTTTAATAGGGTTAATTAGGTTAGACCCTTATTTTCATTGAAAAAGTTAATCCTCTCACCCTACCGGAATGCGGGATTAACGGGGCATAGAACAGGATTAAATCATATGAGAGCCTATGGGCTACGATCAGAGCCATCGCCCACCTACGGGGCTGCGCTGACAGAGCGCCCATCTATCCGATACCGTTGTGTCACAAGGTGTTAGTGACACATGAGCCATGCAACCATCGTCACATCCCACTACCGGTAGTGATGGTGACGGTTTGCAGGCACGACAAAACGCCGGCCAAGGAAACCTGGCCGGCGTTGTGGTAGTGACGCGGTGTTAGGCGCATAAGACCGCAGTCTTGAGCGCATCGCTACACGGCACCGATGTGGCAGCGTTAGCGCGGCGTGAGTGACGCAACGCGCCAGCCGTGCCCACGAAGAAATAGCGCGCTTGGCGCTGGCCGCATTCACTCGCGGGGCGAACGAACATCGTGTACTTGTTGCGCTTGGGCATTGGCTCGCAACCGAGCTTCGCCAGCCCAAGGCAATACGCATCGTGTAGTGTCATATGTCATGCTCCTATGTGAGGGGGCGGCACCACTGCCGCCCCCACTACCCGTAGTGGCGATTACTCGCCAGTTAGGTCATCAAGCGCATTCTCGATCGCAGCCGCTTTGCCCTTGGGAGCGGCCGGAGTGCTGAGCACGGTACGGGCCTTGGCGACACGTTCCTGCGCTTTGGCCGCCTTCGCAGCCTCGATCGCCGCCTTTGCTTTCGCCTTGGCGAACGTGTCGGCGTCCAGATCTTCCGCCAGCAGCAGGATCTCGTCCAATTCCCCTACGGGGAACTCCGCCTTGATCGCCTCGATCGCCTTGACGAGCTTGGCGATCACACGGGCCGCCGCCTTGGGGTCCGCCTTGTCGGCGCTCTGCTTGGCGCCAGCAATGGCGTACGGGTCGCTGGCATCGCCGTGATCGGTCGCAATACGCTTGTCGGGCGTTCCTGCCTTGGGAGCCGGCATGTCGGCGTCTATGTGAGCCTGCAATACGCCCTTGCTACCCGCAACCATGTGGTAGCGCTTGGCGAACGCCTTGCGTAGCGGGTGACCGTCCGTTTGAGCGGATTGCTCCCACAACTCGCGGCTGTCCTCGAACGCCTCCACGACGTATTCACGAGCGGAAGGGTGCATCGCACGGCGCAGCTCGACCGCAAACTGCGCCAGTGACGCGCTAACGAGATTGTGTGCGCCCTTCCACTGCTCGACTGCCGCTTTAGCGGCGTCCGTGATGTGATCCGCAAGCCAGTCCTCGGCAGCGCTCAACGCCGCCATATCGCCCATAACCCGCTCACGCACCCCAGCCGCTTCCGTGGCCGCATCCTGCGCCGCATCATCGGCAGGCTTGAGCGTCGTGAAGGCATCCATGATCGCCTTCGTGATGACGCTCGTCTGCGTCTCGCTGTCGGGCTTGGGAGTGACCGCTTGCACTTCCGCTGCGGTCATGTTCACGTTCGGTCGTATCGTCATGTCAGGCTCCGTATGTCAGGTGAATGTCGTGATTGACACCAATGGCCGACGTGATTAATTGGCCGTCACTACCGGTAGTGGACGGCGGTTTTCACCAGCGAAGCTGGTCGTGCGTCATGACAGGTGTCATTCGCGTGTGTCATTACGCGTGTATGATACGCGGGTGCCCACCCCCGGACGGGTAGGCTGCCCATGGGTGCCACGCGAGGCCCCGCCGTCAGGTACCGCGTAACCACGAGATCGTCAAAAATTTGCCTCTACTGCCAATAACTGTTATAATCCCGGCATGTCTCCTGGAGACTCAATGACGCAGCCGCCGGACCCACACGCCGTGGGCTGGTACTTCGAGCACCGGATACGGTCGCTTTCGGGTTATACGCTTCAGCAGGCCGCTATGAACGATCTGCTTTGGCGGATCATCTGTGAGCGGGGTGTAGAGGGCGGTCTTAGGCTCCTGGAGGCCGACCAGAACCCCGTTGTTAACACAGGAGCCTCCATAGACCCATGTGTTAACAGGGATCGCCACGCGCCCGGTTATATGCGGGACTACATGCGGAAGAGACGGGCTGCTGCACCTGCCTGATGCCCAGACGCACCGGCACCCCAGCCATGCCCCCACCGCATACCGGTTATACCCTCCGCCGGTACTGTGGATTGTGGGTTGATTTCCGCCGTTACTCCAGCGTCGAATAGCCGTTAACCATAATTATGAACGGGAGGAGGGTACGCTCTGTGAGAAATTACTTCGGCGGACTCCACCAGTTCCCCACCAATATCACTGGCCGGTACCGGATCGCAGTGCTCGCCGACGTGGTTTTGTCGGGGCCGAATAATTATCTTTCGCAGGTTGATTATTTTTTGGGCGTTGCGTCTCGTCGTGATATATCTGACGCGCTTTATCTCGGACCGTCTCTATCCCCCGTCGAGGTTGCTAGCTGGCCGCAGAAACCAAACCTGACGACTTGGTGCCTGCACCCGCCCCTCGTCGCCTCGAACCTACCGGGTAACGGTCGCGACGATATGCGAGTAGCCCCTGTCGGGTTTGTCATCGCCCGTCCAGGATACATGATGCCACTGTTCCTGCACCGCTACGGTCACTTGCCGGCTACGTTTGCGAAGCGCACGGCGGATGCTGCTGTTCACCTCATAGGTGGACTGCCGCACCAAGGTGACAGAGAACTGCCTAACGGCGGCTATGAAATCTCGATCGGCACGTTTCCGTTTGCGGCTGCAATCGTCGAGTTGGAGCTTTCTGAAAGCGGCGAGTTAGTGTGCAGCGTACTGTATTGGCAACTGGATACCTCGCCACCCGGCGAGTGGGCGTGATCGAGGGCACGAGGTGGCGGCCGATTCGCTTAGATTCCGCTAGACACTATCAGATACCGCTGGACTGCGACATTATGCGCATATAATCTATCCACAGGCAGGGGTGCTTATGGGCCTCCCTAAAATATAATAATTTTAATAGCTTAGCTCGGTCGGCATGTGGTGCGGTGACATTTACCCACAACCGGTAGCGCGTTAGAATGCCCTACCGTTAACCACACATCTTGTGGACGGAGTTAAATTTGGGACGTTATAGCCTTGATGTGCGGGGGGATTCCCAGCGTCGAGTCCCCCCAGCCCCCTAGGGGGCTGGGGGGCGGGGGCAAACTGTCCGAGGAGATACTGGTGTGAAAACCACCAACCAACACCAACCGGTGAGTCTGATGACGGGCGGCGGCAAGTCTAGACCTCAGTCTAGACTTGGCCGCGTACCGGCGCCTCCTGTCACACTACCGGACATTAACCAGGAAGCCCAGGCCATCGCGGACTGGCTTAAAGATCGCGAAGGCGCTCAACGACGGCCCGAGCAGACTGCCAGGGTGCTAGCCCTGGCAGTCAAGCTCCACCTCGACGGCCAGAAACCCTGGCCGACGCGTCAACAGGTTGCCGACCATACCGGGGTGTCACTGCCGATGCTCGACGTGGTTATGTCACAAAGGCAGGCGACTAAAGATATCACGGTTTGGACCGCTACCGTGTCGGGTAACATCAAGAAACACGAGTCGGTCATCACCCAGCGGTTCATTCAACCGTGTCGGACGAGCTGATCGAAATCGTACGGAGGTCTATATTGCAGCGCACAAAAGATGAGAAAAATGCAAAACGTCGTGCGAAGACTAAAATCGCAACTGCCAGGCGCCGCCTGGCTCTAGCTTTTATGGGCCTGGTGCCGCCGGCCGTCAACTCGGTGTGAGCTTGCGAAGCAAGAGGCTGCGAGGTGGCGGGGCTGGTTGCGTTAACCAACGATACCGACTAGATAGCTAAGAGCCTGTTAGACGGCGAGTGAGGCGGGGGCGCGTCGTACGCGCCCCCACATAACCCCGTCCGCCAGTGGAGAGGGTGCTTTTGTCAGACTCCTGCTCTCTCGCGACTGGTCCACCAAACTAAACTCAGGGGAGCCGCGTACCGGCTCCCCTGTCATTTTTGCCCCGCCTCTTCCAACAGCCTTCTGACGACGTCGCACGGCTCTATTACGGACAACATCCGTCCGTCCGCCAGCCAGACCCCACAGCGCGCCGTCGGGTTGACCACTTTATTTCCCCCGCTCGTCGGCGCCTTGCCGTGCAATGCGGTGACCTGATCCGGCGCCACCGCGACCTCTCCGCCATCAGCCCGGTGCAACAGCACCATGAGCGACAATGCGGCAACTAGCTTCATGTCCAGCCGGCGGCGCTGACTTCCGGTTGGCGGTTAAACCCGTCAAAGAACCTACGCTCGCGCGCCAGCACGCGACCCGTCAGGTTCGCCTGGGTACCGAGACAAAAATATTGGAGGGCGTCACAGATATCAGACCAAGGGTGTAATTTTTCAGGGATATCATCAAACTGCCCGTCCCTCCTCCTACGGTACCGGTAGTTATTCCCCAGCGCCCGGATCAGGGTTGGGCACCCAGCCCGGCTTATCTGTAAGCCGGGCTCGCCCATAACGGTTAACCTCAACAACCTCTCGACAGCTAATAATCTCCCGTTAATCTCGTTGGTACTGGCAGGGTAAGCCAGAAATCCTAAACTCTTCAAAACATCAAACGGCGTCTCCTCGGTAACCTGAGATCTTTGTTTACCCGCAGGGTCGCCAACGATAAACACCCTTCGCCCCGCGAAGGGCGGGTTTAATAAAATAGGCTTAAGATGCTCTTCGACCATTTGGAGCAACCCCATGCCCTCGGTGATGACTTCCTTCATCAGGATGGCGCGGCCATAATTATCGTGTTGGCCTATTATGGCGCAGGGGGTGCGGCCAAAATCCAGCCCAACCATGACCGGTTTGTTTGGGTTAACCACCACCCCCATGTCACGTACGTGCGTCGGGGCGTGAAACGTCTTACGAAAAACCGCCTGACCAGCATTGCTGGTCCCCCACTGGGATTCCACATGTACCGTGGTCCAGTCGACGTCGTGGTCCTCCATTAGGTCCTGATAATAACCATCAGGTAAATTATCTACGTTCTCCGCTGTCGGCCCAAGGGCCGACGGTTGGTGGTACAATCCCCATCCGGGTCGCGGGTTGAGCACCATTCGTTCATGATAAGGCGAATCCGTGTCCCAGGGGTTAGTGTCGCAGATAATCCCGCGCCAGCTCGAACCGCCCAGCGCCTTACTTGGATATCTACCGACGCGTCCCAACAACGGCCGGATAATTTCGAACGGCACCTCTCGTAATTCATTGATCCACGCCCCGGACAACTGCAAGCTCAATAATCTACGGACGTCATCCTTACTGTCGAGAGGTAACAACATCCAGTCTGAATGGACACTGGTACCGTCCGGTAATCTAAGCCTGAGTTGGATTGTCGAGTCGGTGGTATAATAGTGCGCGCAGCTTCCGAGGTACTGCATGGTGTCCGCCATAACAGTCTGCCGCAACTGTTGCAGCGTATTACGTATGCAGGCCCATCTGGTATAACGAACGCCGTTATAGGGCTTTTGCTCACATGACCTCCTGAGTAACTCCATGATACAGCCCATTGTTTTTCCGCTGCCTAGCGGACCAACAATCACTCTGATACGATGGGTGTCATCGCGCATAAAATCCTGAACCGTGGGCGGGGGGGTGTAGTAGAGCATTTAATCAGATCTCGACCTGGTCTTCTTCGAAGTCCTCTTCTACCCCCGACGGCGCTGCGATCGGCGCGATCGCCGTCAGGGGAGGGATTTCCTCGTCCACTACCGTAGTGGCCTGGATGTTCAGGGCTTCTCGACCTCCAGCGAAATTAATCACCAGGTTAAACGGCTGCCCGGCGTCCTTACCTGTCTGCTGCTTTGCAGCAGCAGACAGGCCGTCGAGCCCCGCCCCTCGTTGGATCTGCTTAAACCCGTCGATGCGCGCGCTCAGGGGCGTGCGGGGATCGGCAACGAGGCCAGCCATCGGGATGATTAATTCCTCGGTCGCCTGGAGGAATTTCATCCGTACGCGCTCTTCCGAGGCGCCGTCTGATTCAAACAACGCGTGTAATTTCCTGGCTCGCTGGACCACCGCTGGGTGGCTCTTGAGGTAGGATTTAAGTTCCTCGACCCCGCCCAACCCGTACCGATGGGCGATCACCTCGGGTTTATGAAGTTTGGTCGCGAGGTCGTAGGTGAGGCGCATGATCAGCGCGTCGTCGAGCTGCGGGTTGTCATCCAGGACTAAAATCTCCTGGTCTCCATCCCCCAGATCTGCCAGACCCGCCATAGATCACCCACTACAGGTTGTTGCGCTCTGATTCGTTCCGAGTTATATGGTATAACAGTTCTAATTTGGCGGGGCTACTCCGTGCAAGGAGCGCTGCCTGGCCCGGCGTCAGTCCGGCCTAACGTGATCCCGCTCAAGGGTGAGGGGCCTGGATTCCTGCGCGTGGTGACTCCGGCGCAGGTCAACGCCCAGGAGCAGGCGGCTAACGCTCCAAAAATTACTCAGGAGCAGGCAGATAACCTCGCCGCCTACGTACGTAGGCGGTGGGAGGCGATGCGGAGCCACCGTAACGGCGGGAATAACTCTCTTAGTTCCCGCCTGCTACGCGCCCAGCGTATGTTCGAGGGGCAATACGAGCCCGCCAAGCTCCAGGAAATCCGCCGGTTCGGGGGTTCAGAAGTCTATTCGCGGATGGTCGCGGTTAAATGTCGAGGAGCAACAGCGTTGCTCCGAGACGTGTATCTCGGAGCTGAGCGCCCCTGGACGATAGAACCTCAGCCCGATCCCCCGGTACCGCCTGGCGTGATGGCGTCGATCGCCACGCTGATCTCGACCGAGGCGATGCAGGAAACGATGCAGGCGCAGAAGCCTCCCGACCAGGAGCAGGTTCACAACCGTTATATCAACCTGGTCCGCCAGGCTCAGAACGCCGCCCGTAGGACCGCCATGTCTCAGTCCGAGGCGGCATCTAACAAGGTGGACGACATCCTGCAGTCGGGGCGGTTTTACGACGCGCTCGCTGAGTATCTGGTTGACGTCGCGCTGTTTCCGTTCGCGGTCCTGAAGGGGCCGGTGGTTCGGATGGTCCCAAAGCTG
>Ga0105347_1000532_pt1 | contig 17846 bp, 18 predicted proteins | sample EasRivMeERMLT890_FD_89677 | JGI IMG/M metagenome (GOLD analysis project Ga0105347, IMG submission 89677) | Soil microbial communities from meander-bound floodplain in the East River, Colorado, USA - East River MetaG ERMLT890 | ecosystem: Environmental > Terrestrial > Soil > Floodplain | place... | reverse complement strand
CCCCTTGTATTTCTGGGCATACACCGGCTGCGCCAGACCGCAGGCGACCAGGATGGCGATACTCCACCGCTTCATGTAGCTCTATCCTCCGTGCACATCGCTAGTGCGACTGTGCCTTGGCCTTGTGGGCCTCTTCAATGATTTTGGCCGCCGCCTCGCGTGGGACCTCTTCGTAGTGCGAGTAGGCGCGTGAGTGAAAGCCGCGTCCCTGCGTCATGGAACGCAGATCGCTCGAATACTTGTACAGCTCGGCCAGGGGCACCTGCGCCTTCACGCGCTGGAACGGGCCGTCGGCCTCCATGCCCTGGATCTTGCCTCGCCGCGACGACAGATCGCCCATGACGTCGCCCATGTAGTGCTCGGGCACCACCACTTCCACGGTGTAGATCGGTTCGAGCAGAACCGGCAGGGCTTTCTGAATGCCCTCCTTGAACGCCATGGAGCCCGCGATCTTGAAGGCCATGTCGGAACTGTCCACGCTGTGGAACTGTCCGTCGAACAGCTCCACTCGCACGTCCACGATTTTATAGCCCGCGACGGCGCCCTCTGTCATCGCCTCGGCGACCCCTTTTTCCACCGACGGAACGAACTTACCCGGGATGGAGCCGCCCACGATGGCGTCGACGAATTCGAATCCGCCGCCGCGCACCAGAGGCGACACCCGGATGGTGACTTCACCGAACTGTCCGCGCCCGCCGCTCTGCTTCTTGTGGCGGTAATTCACTTCCGATTTGCCGCGGATGGTCTCGCGATAGGGAATGCGCGGGGCCTCGCGGTGAATTTCCACGCCAAACTTGCGCTTGAGTTTGCCCATGAGCACGTCGAGCTGCATTTCGCCCTGGCCATACAGGAGCGTCTGATGGATCTCCGGATCCACTTCGATCCGGAAGCCGGGGTCTTCTTCGCGCAGTCTCGCGAGCCCGGCGGCCATCTTCTCGTCGTCCCCCTTGGCCTTGGGGCTGATCGCCTCGCACATCACCGGTTCGGGGAAGGTCAGCTTGGGCAGCACGACCGGCCGCTTCGGCACGCACAGAGTGTCGCCCGTGTGCGTGTGCTTCAGTTTCACGGTGGCGCCGATGTCGCCCGCGGACAGGACCGGCACGTCTTTTCGGTCCTTGCCATTGAGGATGGACAACTGTCCGAGGCGCTCGTGCGAGTCACGTGTAGTGTTGAGCACATCGTCGCCGGATTTGGCCGACCCCGAGATCACCCTGAAGATCGACAACTCGCCCACGTGCGGTTCGGAGATGGTCTTGAACACGAAGGCGGCAAACGGCGCCGCGGGATCCGCGGCCAGATCAACTTTATCCTGGGATCCGGGCCGCACGCCCTTCCACACGCTACGTTCGGCCGGGGACGGGGAGAGCGCGGCCAGCGCATCGAGCAGCAATGGTACGCCGGTCGCCTTCGTGCTGGCCACCGCGAGGATCGGGTAGAGTGTGCCTTCGGCGAGCCCCTTGCGGAGTCCGCGCTGCACCTCCTCGGGAGAGAGCTCGCCTGCTTCGAAGAACTTTTCCAAAAGCGTGTCGTCTGCTTCCGCCGCGGCCTCTGCTACTTTGTTTTTCCACTCGGACAGTATTGGAGCCAGATCCGCCGGGAGGTCGATTTTGGAGGCTTTCCCCTCGGCGTCGGTGGCGAAGGCCTCGCCGCTCAACACGTTTGCCATGCCCTTGAAGTTCAGTCCTTCGCCCACGGGCCACACCAGGGGCACCGCTCGCGGTCCGAAACGGTCCTGGAGGGCGCCCACCACGGCTGCGAAGTCCACGTTTTCGCGGTCGACCTTCGTGATAACGAACAGACGGGGTAGCTCGCGCACCACGGCCTGGCTCCAGGCCTGTTCGGTGCCCACTTCCACGCCAGCCGAGGCCGACACCAGAAGTGCCGCCGTGTCGGCCACGGCGACGGCGCCCAGCATTTCTGCGGCAAAGTCCGCGAAACCGGGGAGGTCGAGCAGATTCAACCGCTGGCCCATCCAGGTGCCGTGCAGCACGCCTGTCTGGCTGGAGTGTGTCCGTTCGACTTCCTCGGCCCCGTAGTCGGACACGGTGTTGCCTTCCTCCACCGTGCCCTGGCGCGTGGTCTCGCCGCACACGAACAGAACCGCTTCGGCGAGCGTCGTTTTGCCGCAGCCCTGATGACCGAGGAGGGCCACGTTGCGGATTTTATCGGGTGATGTTGTGCTCACAGGTCAGTGGAGGGTCCCGGTCTGGCAACTCGTTTGTCCCGGCATACCAAAGGCTCCGCACTCTCCTTCACTTCACCTCCCAGCCAGCCCCGGAACGCCGGGTCGTATGCCGCCCGATCCAGTGGCCGATTTCGGCCCCGGGCGGGCTCCGGGATTCGTTCCATCCCGGGATCCCGAAAAGGGGCATCTTAGAGCGCCATTGCGAATCTGTCAACCCGGAATTGCCCGCCTCCGGGTGGATTGGAGCGGTCGGGGAGCGCAAAGTGAAGCTAGTTGGGGAGGCCGGGCGGAGTGCCTTCGGACCTGAGGAGCACCGGCGTGCTCAGCCGTGGACGCACACTTCGGGTGGTTCCAGATTCAGAAGCCGCAGCATCACGGTCAGCTGGCCACGGTGGTGAATCTCGTGGGCGAACGACTGGATACAGAGTGACTCCATGGGCACCTCGCCCCACGGGGTCTTGATCTTCTGTCTCCAGACCTGGTCGTCCACGCTGGCGTGCGCGAGCAACTCTTCCATGGTGCGTTGCGCGTAGCGCAGGAGGGGTGCCGTTCGGCCCGTGTCCAGGTCGTCGGGCAGATGCGACAGCTCGTCGGGAATGAGTTCGCGGCGCACGCAGGCGTTGAACATCCCGTTGACGTGGGCGTAGATGTGTGCAAACACCAGCCCCGGCGGCCTGAGCCCGGGTACGATCGTGCGCATCAAGTCGGCTTCCGGGAAGCGCTCGATGGTGGATTTCGTTAGACGGAACGCGTCCGTCCAGTACTCGAAGAATTCCCGCTTTTCCATGTGGGTCTGAGCCTGTCGTGTGCCGGGGTCTCAGGGCGCTCCGGCCGATCGGATGCGATAAGTATGGCAGATCGAGTCCTCGGCCACAAGCTCGAGAACGTCAGGGGCAACGCCATGGCCCGCTTCAGCCACGGGCCCGTAGCGGAGAACGCTTTCCGCCTGTGTGAGACCATCCTCAAACCAGAGGAGGAAGTTCACGTTTCTCAGGGCTGCCCACCGCGCGAGGGTATCCGGGCTGAGCACCCTGCCGCCTTGATGTGCACGCGGCAGATAGTAACCAGAGACTCCCCACAGGTGCCAGGCCCGCCATGCTTCATTGCTTACAACCAACTGGTCGGACAGGAGTTGCCGAGTGGCATGAAAGTCCTGCTTCGGGAGGGGAGGCCTGGGCTCAAGCAACGGAAGTCGGATTACACCGGCCGAGTGCGAAAGCAGGAGAAACACCAGCGCGACTCGGTAGCCGTGGGCATGACCGGGGCGCAGGCTGGTCCCGACGGCCAGCGCCAGGAAGACCCAGCCGGGCCACAGCAGACGGTCGGTGGCAAAGAAGGAGGCGGGATTGGCCAGACCGACGATCCAGGTGCCCGCAAGCAGCGACCAGCCTGATAGCCACAGAAGCCGTGAGAAGGACGATTGAGTCTCGCGCGTGCGCCATTGCAACACGCCGAGGCCACAGATCACAAGGACACCCGGGAAGGCCAGCCAGGGTTCCGGGCCGAGCCACGGTGCCATCACGAGCTTGCCAAGTGCAGCCGCTGTTTGCCCACTGGAGCGAATCATGCGCCACGGTTCCAGTGCAGCCATTGCATCCAGACCCATGGGACTGTGTCGCCACAACCACGCGGCAGCCGGAACACATGCCAGCGCGATCGATCCCGCCGCGAGAGGTCGGGTTGTACTTCGACGGCGCTGAATGTGCCATGCGAAGGCCGGCAGCACGAACCAGCAGGCGTGTCGAATCAGGAGGGCGGTGGCAAGAGCGCCGCAGAAAAAGAGTGCGGCCGGCCAGGAAAGCCGGTGATCCGGTTCACACAACCAGGCCAGAGACGCGATGGCACCCGCCAGCGCCAGCACAAAGGGGCCCTCCGACCAGGCCGTCACCGACACGACAGCCGTCATGCTGCACGCCCCAGCCAGTCCCAGGCCCGCCCAACCGCCGGGCCGCCGCGCCAGCCAGACTGCGGCCGCCACAAACAGCAGCACCATGCTGATGGCAGAGACACAGGTGGCAGCCACCCACGGGTCGAGTCCGGCTTTTGTCGCCAGGGCGACCAGTGCCGGGTACCCCGGTGGCCATGCGGAGAGCGGCACGGGCACCGACATGGCCGTGGTGGGCGCGAACGGGAGACTGAAGGATCCGGTCTCCAACGCTTGCTGTGCAGCCGCCACGTAAACGTACGAGTCCGGAGAGAACGGCTCGTAACGAACCGCCAGGTACAAGGAGCTTGCAACCAGCCAGAGTGTGGCCCACGTCAGGGGCCACGCGGGCAACCTGGCCCGGGGGCTCAAGGGAAGGTGACCGGTCGGCTGCGCAGGAGGAGTTCCAGCATCTGCCAGTCGGTGTCGGTTGCGATCTTCGGATTGGCGGATGTGTTGTGATAGAGCGCGGGTGTACAACCGTCCCGCTCCATGGCCTCCGCTTCGTCGGTGACGTTCAGGCCTTCCTGCTCGCACCGCGACAGCGCACGCTCCAGTGCCAGCCTCGGGAACACCTGCGGTGTCTCCGCGTGCCAGAGTTCCGCGCGAGGGAAAGACGAGAGAGCGCCATCCGGCGACAGGCGACGGATCGTGTCGGTGGCCGGATGCGCCGCCAGGGCGCCGCCACGTTTCATTGCCAGAGTGATCACGGCCGTGAACAGTTCCGACGTGACCAGCGGCCGGGCCGCGTCGTGAACCGCCACCCAGTCTACATCGCGGCCGGCGGCTTCCAGTGCACGCAGCACCGACTGTTGCCGCGTGGAGCCGCCCGCCACGAATTGCACCCGCCCGGCGTCCGCCGTGTGGGGTGCCGAAAGCGTCTCCAGTTCTTCGCCCGGAACGGCCACGATGACACGCCAGATGTCCGGACAGGCCAGAGCCTCCCGCACGCTGTATCTAAACATTGGCAGCCCCACGAGTGCACGCAGGGCCTTGGGCCTTTCGCCCCCCAGGCGCAGGCCGCGGCCGGCCGCCACGATCACTGCCGCCGTCATAGGATCAGCATCGCGTCACCATAGGAGTAGAATCGGTATCGCTCGCGCACGGCGGCCCGATACGCTTCACGCACCAGGTCGAGGCCGGCGAACGCGGCCACCAGCGCCAACAACGAGGAGCGCGGCAGGTGGAAGTTGGTCACGAGGGCATCCACCTGGCCAAAGTCGAACGGAGGGCTGATGAGAAGGTCCGACCACCCCGAAAGGAGTGGCGGAACGGTACGCGCCGCACACTCGAGTGAGCGCACCACCGTGGTGCCCACGGCCACCACGCGTCCTCCTCCTTCGCGTGTCTCCTGAAGCGCCCGCCACGAGGATTCCGGAATGTGGTACCACTCGGGATCGAGCTTGTGGTCGGTCACGCGTTCGCTGGTGACCGGACGAAACGTGCCCGGCCCCACGTGCAACAGGAGCTCTCTGGTCCCCACACCTCGGGCCGAGAGGGTCTCGAACACGCGGGGCGTGAAATGAAGGCCCGCCGTGGGCGCCGCCACGGCGCCCGATTCTCGCGCAAACACAGTCTGGTAGCGCTCACGATCCGAGGGTTCGTCGTCGCGCCCCAGATAGGGCGGGATCGGCATGTGGCCATGGCCATCGAGCCAGGCTTCCAGATCCACACCGTCGGGCACAGTGCATTTCACCAGGCCATCGTGTGCGCGCTCGACCACCGAGATTGCGAGACCGCCCTCGAGTTCGATGCGTTCGCCGGGCTTCAGCCGGCCCGCGGGCCTGGCCAGGGCGCTCCAGACTGGGCCCTCGCGTCTCAGCCACAGGAGTTCCACTCGCCCGCCCGACGCCCGCTTCCCAAACGTGCGCGCGGGACGCACGCGCGTGCGATTGAGAACGAGACAATCGCCTGCATGGAGCCAATCCGGAAGGTCGCGAAAGCGACCGTGTTCCCATTGTTGAGTTGCGCGGTGGATCACCAGAAGCCGGCTGTCATCGCGCTCGGATACGGGATACCGGGCCACCAGATCTTCCGGCAGCTCGTAGTCGAGGTCCGACGTGAGCAGGGCACCGTCCTTGCACTCTGAACTCATGCCAGGGACATGTGAGCGTGGATCCTTGAGCCACGCCTGGAAGGGACTGTCCAGGGGCCTAGAGAAGGCGCTCCTGGACCTCCATGGGACCGGGCGGCGGTGCTAATCCAAGGTGGCGGTAGGCGCGTTCTGTGGCGGCGCGGCCCCGCGGCGTTCGTTCGATCAGCCCTTCCATAATGAGAAACGGCTCGTAGACTTCTTCGATCGTGTCGTTTTCCTCACCCACCGCAACGGCCAGCGTGCTCACGCCCACCGGGCCGCCCCGGAACTTGTGAATGATGGTCTCGAGAATGCGTTTGTCCATGTCGTCGAGACCGAGATGATCCACGTCGAGCATGGCGAGCGCGTCCTGGGCCACGTGCTCTGTGACCACGCCATCCGCCTTCACCTGTGCGAAGTCCCGCACGCGGCGTAACAGGCGGTTGGCCACGCGAGGAGTCCCGCGCGACCGGCGCGCAATTTCGAAGGCGCCAGCTTCCTCCACGCGGACCCCGAGAAGCCCGGCGGAGCGATTGACCACCCGGAGCAGATCGTCCGCGTCGTAATAGTCGAGCCTCCCCACCACTCCGAAGCGTGCGCGCAGAGGCGCCGTGAGCAGACCCGCGCGTGTGGTGGCGCCCACCAGCGTGAATCGTTTCAAGGACAACTGCACGGAGCGTGCCGCAGGCCCCTTGTCGATCATGATGTCGAGGGTGAAGTCTTCGAGGGCCGGGTAGAGGAATTCTTCCACGGTGTGGTTCAGGCGGTGGATCTCGTCGATGAAGATCACCTCGCCCGCCTGAAGCTTGGTGAGCAGCCCCGCCAGATCGCCGGCCCGTTCCAGAACGGGGCCCGACGTCGTGGAGATCGGCACGCCCATTTCGTGTGCCAGAATGTGCGCCAGCGTGGTCTTGCCGAGCCCGGGCGGGCCGTACAGGAGCACGTGGTCCAGGGACTCTTTGCGTTCGCGCGCGGCGCGGATGAACACGCGCAGATTCTCGATCAGTTTGCGTTGACCGACGAAGTCCTCGAAGCGCAGAGGCCGCAGCGTCGCATCGAACTCGGATTCGTCCCCAAGCGCTCCGGGGGCGGTCAGGCGCTCCGTCATGGACCCCAAAGAACGAGCCCTCGGGGCGTCCACACAACTCCAATTCGGGCCGCGTCCACGTGTCAGCGTTCCACTTCGGAATCGGGGGGATAGGCCGCCGGTCCGGTGGCCCGTTCGAGCGTCCAGGGCGTTCGCTTCTCATACGCATGTGCGCGGATCGGGCACGGCTCGAAGGCACAGAAGGCACAGCAGGCGTCCACGCACGGATCGAGATGCGCGATCAGTTCGGTGGGCCCGGAATACGTGGACTCCACGGCACGCGTGAGCGCATCGGAGGCGGCGTGAGAGCGCTCCACGTCCCAGTAGCGTGGCACGGTGAGGTGAAGATCCACTGAACGAAGCAGACCGATCTGGTGAGCGCGCAGGCGGTGCACATCGATCCAGCCGGGTTCGCGCTGGCGCTCGAGCGAGTCCACGATCTCCGAGTGGAGTGCCGGGTCGGCGGCATCCATGAGCCCGGACACCGACCGGTAGATCAGCCGTCCCCCCACGTAGAGGATGTTCGCCGCCACGGCCAGGGCCACCAGGGGGTCGAGGGGCGTCCAGCCGGTGACGAGAATCAGCACCAGTCCTACCACCACGGCGACGCTGGTGATCGAGTCGGTCAGAACGTGCTGCCCGTCCGCCACCAGGGTGAGCGAATTCGTGCGCTTGCCCACGCGGATGAGATGCAGTCCGAGCACCAGATTGACGACCGCCGCCAGAGCGATCAGCAGCGCCCCCAGATCGAGCGTGGTGGGTTCGGCCCCGCGGAGCAGTTTGCCTGTGGCATCCTGGCAGATGAACAGCGCTGCCAGAACGATCATGGCGCCTTCGAAGCCTGCGGAGAAGTATTCGATCCTGCCGTGTCCGTAGGGATGCGAAGGGTCGGGCGGCCGGGACGAGAGGACCACGGAGAACAGAGCGAATCCGATGGCGAACTGGTGCACCACCGACTCCGCGGCATCCGACAGGATCGCTGCCGACCCCGTGAGCAGGTACGCCGTGGACTTGACCACGAGCAGCGCCATCCCGACGGCCAGAGAGAGGCGCGCCGCGCGCAGGCGAACGCGATAGGGCTCGGGAGCCAGGTGTGCGCCGCTCATGCGTTGTGCGTTCGCGTGCCGGGGGTGGGATGCAAAAGCGGGAGACGGGACTCGAACCCGCGACCAACAGCTTGGAAGGCTGTGACTCTAGCCAACTGAGTTACTCCCGCATGACCTGCTGACTACCGTACGGAAGGGGAGAGGACCGGGGCAAGGCGATTTGGAAAGAGACAATGGTGGGGGCAGGATTCGAACCTGCGAAGCCTGAGGCGACAGATTTACAGTCTGTTCCCTTTGACCACTCGGGAACCCCACCGGTTCGGGCAGACAAGGTAGGGTCATCCCCGGGCGTGTCAATGTCTTTCGCTCCGAACCAGCCTGCCGCGCTTGACAGCGGATCGCACGGTGCGATAATTGTGCGCATGGCAGCGAATCCGTCCCCACCGCGTGGCACGTTTCACGGCGAAGTGGTGGGCATATTCATCGCGTCGCAGGAAGGCGGACCCACGAAGGGATTGAACCACGTGCGGGCCATCTCCGGCGAGGGCCTCGAGGGCGACCGGTACTTCAGCTCGCGCGAGCCCGACTCCGATCCGTCGAAGAGAAGCGAGATCACGCTCATCGAAGCGGAGGCCCTTGAAGCTGCAGAGCGCGACTACGACGTGAAGTTCGAGCCGGGCGACAGCCGTCGCAACCTCGTCACCCGTGCGGTGGCTCTCAATCACCTGGTGGGCCGTACGTTTCGCGCCGGGGACGCCGTGCTCGAAGGCGTGAAGTTGTGCGAGCCGTGCCAGTACCTGGAAGGGCTCACGCGCCCCGGTGCGCGCAAGGCATTCATCCATCGCGGCGGGCTGAGGGCGCGAATCGTCCGCTCCGGAGCGATTCGCGTGGGCGACTCCGTGCTCCCCGACGCGTGAACCCCCACCTTCGTTCGCTCTCCGGCGCACGGCCCCACTGATCCGTGGCCATTCTCAAAGTCGCCCGACTCGGTCACCCCGTACTGCGACAGGTGGCCCGGGAGGTTCCGGTGGACGTGATCGAATCCGCCGAGCTTCAGCGGTTCGTTCGTGACCTGCGCGAGACCATGAGGGAATACGAAGGAGTGGGCCTGGCGGCACCGCAGGTGTTCGAATCGATCCGTGTGTTCGCCATGATCTCCGGTGTCGACGAAGAGTCCGCCGTGCGGCGTCCTGCCACCGTGTGGATCAATCCACAGCTTCACTTCCCGGGCCCCGAGGAGATAGAAGGGTGGGAGGGCTGCCTCTCCATTCCCGATCTGCGCGGCCGGGTGACCCGGCGACGCGTCGTGGAAGTGAGCGGATTCGACGAAACGGGAAAAGCGCACCGAATTCGCTACGAGGGCTTTCCGGCCATCGTCGCTCAGCACGAGAACGATCATCTCGACGGCAGGGTCTTCCTCGACCGCATGTCCGATTTTTCCAGCCTGAGCTTCCTGCAGGAGTTCGAGCGCTACCATCTGACGTCGCCGGATGACGGCGACGAGTAAGAGACAGCTCGAAGCGGGCGATCCTGCGCCCGCCTTCCGTCTCGCAGACGACCGTGGCAACGATCACGAACTCAAAGCGTACAGGGGCCGCTGGGTGGTTCTGTTCTTTTATCCGCGCGACCTCACTCCCGGGTGCACGCAGGAGGCCTGCGACTTTCGCGACACGTATACGCGATTCACACGCCGAAAGGTTGTGGTTCTCGGTGTGTCGGACGACCCGGCCGAATCGCATCGCGAGTTTCGAGCGAAGCACCGGCTTCCGTTTCCCCTGCTGGTGGATGAGGGCGGGCGAGTGGCCGGCCGGTTCGGCGCCTGGAAGCGCAAGCTGATGTTCGGACGACGTTTCATGGGCATCGAACGCTCCACGTTCGTGATCGATCCCCAGGGCCGGCTCGCGCTGGTGGTTCGCCGGGTGAAAGTGGACGGCCACGCGGAGCAGGTGATGCACGAACTGTCGGAACGAATGAAATGACTCGGTCCGCTGGCCCACACCTGGGCGCTCACATGTCCGTGGCGGGCGGCGTATCCCAGGGACTGGCACGCGCCCGACAAATCGGCATCGAGGCCGTTCAGATCTTCACAAAAAACAACAACCGCTGGCAGGAGAAGCCGCTCGATCCGGGGGAAGTGGCCCGCTTTCGCGAGGCGGCCGCGGGGTTCCGGCGCGAGCTTCTGGTGTCACACGCGGGCTATCTCATCAACCTGGCGTCGGCCGATGCCGCCCTGCATGCGCGCTCGGTGGAAGCGGCGCGTGACGAGCTGGATCGTGCGGAGGCCCTGGGACTGTCGTGGGTGGTGTTGCATCCCGGAAGCCATCTGGGCACGGGGGAGGACGCCGGGCTGGCGAGAATCGCCGCGGCGCTTTCACAACTGCTTTCGGCCACCGAGTCCTACTCAGCGGGGTTCCTGGTGGAGAACACCGCCGGCCAGGGCAGTGCGTTGGGGTACCGCTTTGAGCATTTGGCGTATCTGGTTGAAGAGGTGCAATCCGATCGGCTGGGTGTATGCATCGACACCTGTCACCTCTTTGCGGCGGGGTACGAACTGCGCACATCGGCCGGGTACCGAGACACCATGAGCCAACTCGATTCCACCGTCGGCCTCTCCCGCGTGGGAGCGGTGCACCTGAACGACTCCAAGAAGCCTTTCGGCAGCCGGGTCGACCGGCACGAACACATCGGTCAGGGCGAACTGGGCACGGACGGCTTCAAGTATCTGCTCAACGACAAACGCCTGCGGCACCTACCCATGATGCTGGAGACGCCGAAGGGGCCGGAGATGTTGGAAGACGTTGAGAATCTGAAGGTGCTGCGATCGCTTCTCGGAACGGCCCGCGTGCGCGCTCAGGGGTAGATGTTGCCGCCGACCGAGCCGGCCTGAAACTCCTTGAGCGTGCTGTCGGGCGTGTCATGGATCCACTCGATCCGCCTGATTTCATCCACGCCGGGTGCGTACCAGCGGTACGCGCTGTCCACAAGCGTGTCGGTGGCGCCCAGAATGTTGCGGATCGTCCAGAATTCCTGACGGATCAGGACCACACTGTCAAACGTCCCCGCCGGCACGACCACCGAAAGACCGGTGTCCACGAGCCGTGAGATTCGCCGCACAGGAACCGTTTCCGTTTGCGTGACGAATCCCGAGCTGGCCACGTGATTCCCGCTGGCCGGCATGAGCTCGGGGAGGGCGGCGAGTGGTGGCGAAAGCAGGAAGAGGAAACCGCTGGTGTCGAGAGTGGCCACCCAGGCGCGGTTCGACGTGGCCAGGTATTCGTGTGTTCCTGCCTGATTCACGGCGTCCGACGAGAGGACGCCGTTTACCACGGTGTCCTGAATCCAATTTCTGGACGAGCCATCGATGAACAGCTTTACAAACCCCGATGTGGGCAGCACGAAATACCCCGTCAGGTTGACGGTGGGGACGGGGGGCGGAGGCTCGGGCTCGGTGCTCTGACTGCACGCGAGCACAGCGAACGCGAGGCACACGCCTGCCGCGCGAAGGCAGAATCGAAGCCCACAGAAGCTACGCGTCACTTCGACTTCTTGCGTGGCTTCGACGCGGGTTTGGACGCGGCCGAAGGCTTCGTCGGCGACTTCTTCTTTGCGGCGGGTGCCTTTGGCTTTGCGGCCGGTCGAGCGGCGGGCTTTGCAGGAGTCCTGGCGGCTCGCGAAGCAGGCGCGGGCTTGGTCGCCGGAAGCGGCGCCTTGACGGTCTTGGGCTGACGCGCAGGCAACGGCTTCTCCTCGGACTCGGTCTTGCGAAACGGCATCTGCGTGACGACCGTGCCGTCCTGTTCCGCCAGCTCGCGTCGCAGCTTCTTCAGTCGTTTTTCCTTCTGGTGCTGGGCTCGCTTGTCAAAGAGGCCGCGGAAGTGCTGTGAATCCAGTTCCTTTTCCAACCGGCTGATTTCGTCGGCCAGACTCTGTCGATCGGCTAACATGTAGGCTCCTTGCGTTCTGGTTCCCCTATCAACACCGAATGGGACGCGATTCGTTCCGCCGCCGTGCGCAGACGCGAGACGCACTCGGTGCGGCCCAGAATCGCGGCCAGTTCGAACAATCCCGGCCCTGCCACCTCGCCCGTGAGCGCAAGTCGCGCCGGATGGATCCAGGCCGCCAGTTTCTCTCCCCGCTGCTTCGCCAGGTCACGCATGACCGCTTCGACCTTGTCCTTCTCGAAGGCGACGAGTGAATCCCAGCCGGCCGCCAATTCCGTGAGACGGGCCGGCGTGTCGGTTCCCGTAAAGTGCTTCGCCACCCCCTCCTCATTATAGGTAGCCGGCGGCTCGAAAAAGAAGCGGCCAAGGCGGGGAAAGTCGGCCAGCGTGCGGGCACGTTCCTGCAGGAGGCCCACCATGGCGGTGAAACTCTCGTCCTTCGGTGCCTTGAGCAGGCCGCTCTGTTCGAACCACGGCAGCACGATTTCGGCAAGGTGGGGAAGCGGCGCTTTGCGAATGTACTCGCCGTTGAACCAGTCGAGTTTGGCGATGTCGAACACCGGGTTGGCGGACGTCACGCGCTCCAGTTGAAAGGCCGCCACCAGTTCCTCCCGGCTGTACACTTCACGATCGTCGCCGGCCGACCAGCCGAGGAGGCAGAGATAGTTGAGCAGCGCCTCCGGCAGATAGCCGCGGTCGCGGTAGTCGGTGACCGACGGATCGCCCTTGCGTTTCGACACCTTGCTTCTGTCCTCGCGCAGGATGAGGGGCAGATGGGCAAACCTGGGACGCGGCCAGTCGAGCGCATCGTACAGGAGGCACTGCTTGTACGTGTTCGTGATGTGATCGTTGCCGCGGATCACGTGCGATATCTCCATGAGGTGGTCGTCGACCACCACGGCAAAATTGTAGAGCGCGGTGCCGTCGGAGCGGGCGATCACGAAGTCTTCGATGTCAACGTTACGACGTGTGAACGTGCCGCCCACCAGGTCGTCAAAGGAGGTAGACTCGGTGGCGGGCACCTGCAGCCTCACCGCGGCAGGTCTCCCCTCGGCGCGGTACTGGCGCCGGACGTCCTCCGACAGGCCGAGGCAACGGCGGCTGTATTTCCAGTCGGATCCCGACTGGCGTGCGCCCTCCCGCTCGCGCTCGAGTTCCTCCGCTGTGCAGAAGCAGGGATAGGCGCGGCCCGATTGAAGCAGCGAATCGACATGGGGCCTGTGAAGTTCGGTGCGTTCCGACTGGTAATACGGACCTTCGTCCCAGGGCGTTCCCAGCCAGCGCAGTCCTTCCAGGATCACATCCACGAATCGTCGCTCCGAACGATCGAGATCCGTGTCCTCGATGCGCAGCACGAATGTACCGCCGTGATGGCGCGCGAAGAGAAAGTTGTACATGGCGGTCCGCGCGGTGCCCACATGGAAGTACCCCGTGGGGGAAGGCGCCAGACGCACCCGCACCGGTGCGTTCATGACGTCAGCCACCAGGTGTGGCAGGAGGTCCGGAGGCGGGCGGAGGAGGCGTCCAGCCGGCCGGCGGACCGGGCGCGGCGGGCGGTGCCCAGTGCGCCACCGGCACATCTGCGGGAGGCGGCAGAACGAGCGTCAGTTCGATGCCGCCCACCATCCCCACCAGCAGATTGTATACGCCGGCCAGAAGGCTGTTCATGATCATGAACAGAACGGCGTACAGAACGCCAAGCACAAACGGCATCATGGCCCCGAGATTCGAGAGACCCTCCATGGCCTCGGGCTCGCCGAGTTCCGACATGGGCAACTGCGAGAGGAGCCCCGCGAACATCCACAGAAACAAGCCGCCGCAGAATCCAAGCACGCCGCCCAGCACGAATGACACCTTCGCCACCGACCAGACGCTCACTTTTCTGACTTCGTAGATCATGGCAACCCTCCTGCGCGGCCAACATAGGCAGGGAAAGGTCTGCGTGCAAGGCGCACCCTGGTGTCGTGTCCCAGAGGTAACTTGCATACGTCCCGCAGGCCATCGCGGCGACTGGCAAGGCGCGACGACGAGGCGTATCCGTGAGACACGGCGAGGAGTCGCAACGCTGCCAGGGGTCGTGAGGGCCGCGAGAAATTCAAGGAATCTCTGGGACACGACACTAGTCGGAGCCCGCGATCTTCGCCCAGCTGTCCCGAAGGGACACGGTGCGATTGAAGACCATTCGCTCCGGTCGTGAATCCACCGCATCGATGCAGAAGTAGCCGTGGCGCAGGAACTGAAATCGGTCCCCCGGCCGGGCCGACGCGAGCGTCGCCTCGAGCTTGCACTCCGACAGAACGTCCAGAGAGTTCGGATTGAGGTGGTCCAGGTAGGTGGCGCCCTCTTCCACGTCCTCGGGGTCGGGTCGCGAGAACAGGTGGTCATACAGCCGTACTTCGGCCGTGATCGCGTGATCGGCCGACACCCAGTGCAGCGTGCCCTTGACTTTGCGTCCGTCGGGGGCGGAGCCACCGCTTGTGGCGGGGTCGTACGTGCACCGAAGCTCCACCACCCGTCCCGCCGCATCCTTGATCACGCGCTCACAGCGGATGAAGTAGGCATGTTTCAGTCGAACTTCCCGGCCGGGTGCGAGCCGGAAGTACTTGGGCACCGGCTGCTCCATGAAGTCGTCCTGTTCGATGTACAGTTGCCGGCTCAACTTCACCTTGCGCGTGCCGGCCGACTCGTCCTCCGGATTGTTCACGGCAAGGGTCTCTTCCGTGTGCCCTTCAGGGAAGTTCTCCAGGGTAACGAGCAGGGGACGAAGCACAGCCATCACGCGCGGTGCGGTGCGATTGAGTTCCTCGCGCAGCGAAAACTCGAGCAGGGCGATGTCGACCCGGCTTTCACGCTTGGCCACGCCGATTCTGTCGCAGAACGCGCGAACGGCCTCCGGCGTGTAGCCGCGGCGCCGGATGCCCGCCAGCGTGGGCATGCGCGGGTCGTCCCAGCCGCGCACGTGGCCCTCCTTCACGAGCGCCTGAAGTTTGCGTTTCGCCAAGATCGTGTACGTGAGATTGAGTCGCGCAAACTCGATCTGGCGAGGATGATGAATGCTCAGCGACTTCACGAACCAGTCGTAGAGCGGACGGTGGTCTTCGAACTCGAGTGTGCACACCGAATGTGTGATGCCTTCGAGGCTGTCGGACTGGCCGTGCGCCCAGTCGTACATGGGATAGATGCACCAGGTGTCCCCCGTGCGGTGGTGGTGCGCATGGAGGATGCGGTACATCACCGGATCACGTAGGTTGAGGTTGGGGGACGCCATGTCGATTCTGGCGCGAAGCACTCTCGACCCGTCGGGAAACTCGCCGGCGCGCATGCGCTCGAGGAGATCCAGGTTCTCGGAGGCGCTGCGATTCCGGTAGGGGCTTTCACGGCCGGGCGCGGTGAGGGTGCCGCGATGGTCGCGGATCTCGTCGGCGGTCAGGTCGTCCACGTACGCCTTGCCGTCCTTCACCAGCTTCACGGCCCAGTCGTACAACTGCTGGAAATAGTCCGACGCGAAGAACAGGCGCTCTTCCCAGTCGAAACCGAGCCAGCGCACGTCGGCCATGATGGCCTGCACGAACTCGTCCTCTTCCTTGGTGGGGTTGGTGTCGTCGAAGCGCAGGTTGCACTTGCCGCCGAAGTCACGCGCCAGGCCGAAATTGAGGCAGATGGACTTGGCGTGGCCGATGTGCAGGTATCCGTTGGGCTCGGGCGGAAACCGCGTGATGACGGGCTCGCGGAACCGCCCTTCGCTCAAGTCGGCGCGAATTCGTTCCCGTATGAAATCCTCGGGCTCGTTCGCTGGGGAGGGGCCGCTTTCGTGTTCGAGACTGGACAAGTTGGTTCTCCGGTTCCGTTTAATGAGTGTGCCAATGTAGGAAGAAACCCCGTTCGTCCAATCGAAATGTGGCGCATCGGGGGCTCCTCCGGGGCGAGTTGCGACCGTCAAAGCCCTTGCCAGTCGGCCACTTACCGAGTTGCTTGCGCCCATGCAGTCTGAGCAGCCGGGCGCGCTCCGGGAATTCCTCGTTCACCGCCATGAAAAACTCGCCCGGTGGCGCGAAGCGGGCATCGATCCTTACCCGTACAGCTTCCGCATTTCACACCGCACCGGGGAACTGAGAGATCGCTACGAGGAACTTGCGGCTTCGCAGGAACCGGTGACCGTGGCCGGACGGCTTCTGGCCATGCGCGGATTCGGCAAGAGCACGTTCGCGCAGCTTCAGGATGCCACAGGACGCATCCAGGTGTACTTCCAGATCGACAAGCTGGGGGAGGCCGTGTACGAACGCGTCGGCTGGCTGGACATGGGCGACATCGTCGGCGTCACGGGCACGCTGTTTCTCACGAAGACCGGCGAGAAGACGGTGGCTGCCTCGTCTTTCCAGCTACTGGCCAAGTCTCTCGAGCCTCTGCCGGAGAAGTGGCACGGTCTCGCAGACAGAGAGCAGCGCTATCGCCGCCGCTACGTGGACCTCACGGTGAACCCGGAGGTGCAGGAGGTATTCGTGCGGCGTGCCGCAGCCCTGTCGGGCCTGCGCGCCTTTCTCGATTCGAGGGGATTCCTCGAAGTGGAGACGCCCGTCCTGCAGCCCCTGTACGGCGGAGCATCGGCCCGCCCCTTCGTCACGCATCACAACGCACTGGACATGCAGCTGTATCTGAGAATCGCCGACGAACTCTATTTGAAGCGGCTGATCGTGGGCGGATTCGAGAAGGTGTACGAGGTGTGCAAGGACTTCCGAAACGAGGGGATGGACCGCGACCACAACCCCGAGTTCACGATGATCGAATTCTACTGGGCCTATGCGGACTATCAGGACGGCATGCGGCTCACGCGTGAACTGATTCAGCATCTGGCGTCGAAGGTGTCGGGGACACTGGATGTGCCGCATCGCGAGGGCACGCTGCACCTGGGCGGCGACTGGCCCCAGCGCCCCTATCTGGCTGCGCTCGGTGAAGCGATTGAGGCGGATCCCGCGTCGCTTTCGGAAGCTACGCTGGCCAAACTGTGCGATGAGGCCGGACAGGCAGCGGCTCCCGGCTCGGGACGCGCCCGGCTGTACGATCTGTTGTTCAAATTGAAAGTGGAGCCCCACCTTCAGGAGCCGGTGTTCATCATCGACTATCCCCGGGAGCTTTCGCCCCTGGCCAAGCCGCACCGGGACCACGCTCATCTGGTCGAGAGGTTCGAGTTGTTCGCGGGCGGCACTGAGCTGGCCAACGGCTTCTCGGAGTTGAATGATCCGCGTGACCAGCGGGAGCGGTTCGAAGACCAGATGGCACAGCGCGCCAAAGGGGACGACGAGGCCCAGGTCCTGGATGAGGATTACCTTCGCGCGCTCGAATTCGGCATGCCGCCCACGGCGGGTGTGGGGATCGGCTTCGACCGCCTGGTGATGCTGCTGTGCGATCAACGAACCATCCGGGACGTGCTGCTGTTTCCCCAGATGCGCCCGGAAGCCGCCGGCACGGGCTCGCAGGCGGAGGACGCGTCCGACGCCGGGGCCTCCCGGGCCACATGAACGTAGAACTGTTCGTGGCCCGGCGCTATCTGCGCGCCCGACGCCGCGAGAACTTCATCAGTCTCATCACAGT